>JGI12048J13642_10505227_pt1 | contig 21360 bp, 13 predicted proteins | sample ElkSlonscriptome_16_FD_13642 | JGI IMG/M metagenome (IMG submission 13642)
ACGATCCAAAGTGATGCATCACGGCTGGAATCGATCAGGGTCTTAGACATCACCGGGAATACGATCAGGATCTGGCAGGCAATTGAAAGAAGTGGTACCGCCCGGATCGACCTGGGTGTTCCAGCAGGAATTTATATTGTCCGCATCAGCGCCGGGGGAAAAGAGATAATAAAAAAGCTTTCAGTAACGGATTAGTTCAATCTGCACTACAAGTTTGTATTGCCATCATTCCGGTTGCTCATCGATCCGCAATGCAGGAATGTTAATAGGAGATTTCCAGGTGAATGCGGGTTATTCGCCCATTTTTTCTAATTTTAATTCAGTGATGATTTTGCGAACTGCCATACTGATCCCTCTTTTTTATTTAACGATACCTCTCTTTGCCCAGGTACCAGCGAATGATACGATACCTTTTTCTGACAACAAAGTCAAATCATCGGATCAATATGTGTTGAAAACCACAGTCGATACTGCCATAACCCTGGTGATCAATGAACTTCTTGCACAGAATTCCGACTTCAATGTCGACGAATTTGGAAATGATGATGACTGGTTCGAGGTGTATAATTACGGAGATGACCCGGTTTTACTCAATAACCTCTGGTTCACAGATGACCCCGCGGAACCGGCAAAATGGAAGATCGACACCTTAGAAAATATCTTCCTGGATCCCGGCGGATATTTCCTGGTTTGGGCAGATGACGAACCCTGGCAGGGCTATGAGCATGCAAACTTCAAAATCTCGGGTGATGGAGAATATATTGGAATATACACCGCTGAACTGCAGGTGGTCGACGAGATAAGTTTTGGTGAACAAACTCCTAATATTTCGTATGGCAGAACCTCCGGGACCGGCCTCAACTGGGTCTTTTTAGACCCACCTACTCCGGAAGGAGAAAATGCAAACACCGGGGGCGGAATAGTTCTCCCTGCTCCCTTCTCAGGAATATCGGGTGGTGTATTTGCAGATCCTCAGAAAGTCCACCTGTTCGCCCCGGTCGCAGGAGCCGAGATCAGGTATACACTCGATGCCGGAAATCCTGATTCAGAAAGTGAATTATATGAAGACCCGATAGAGATATCCTCAACAACAATTTTAAAAGCCAGGCTTTTCAGGGAGGGAGACCTGGCAGGTCCTATACTGACCTCCACCTACTTTATTGCAGAAGATAAATACAGCAATCCCCTGGTTTCAATTGTTGCCACGGAAGAGGATCTGTTCGGCAATCAGGGGTTGATCACCACGAATTCAGGGATCAGGGAGATCTCTGCGCATTTTGAATATATGTCAGACGGACAAACATTCTATGCATCAGGAACCGGGCTGCAACTTCATTCCACAACAAGCGGCAAACCCACATCTCTGCGGTTCCATGCCAGGTCGAGATATGGGAATGACTGGTTTGATTATCCATTTTTTGGGGACCAGGCTCCCTTCTCATTCAAAAGGCTGATCCTCCGAAACAGCGGCAATGACAACGTAAATATCAGTACTACGCATACCCATTTCAGGGACCTCCTGATCCATGAAATTGCCAGGCGCTCTCTGAAAGACCCCATGATCTCTGCCGGAAAACCGGTGAACGTATTCCTGAACGGAAAATATCATGGCATTTTTAACATGAGGGAACGTATCGATCAATTCTATATTGAATCACATACCGGCACCACCGAAAAATATGATTTGCTGGAGCGTGCCTTTGGATTCCCCGGGAACAAGAACCCGATCGTTGGGTCCTTTGATGAATGGAACAATTTGATGTCATTCGTGGATACAACAGGTGATCCTTCCGTTGAAGAGGACTTCAGTTATATTGCCTCCCAGGTAAACATTGAAAATTTTACTGAGTACTGGATGACCGAGGTTTTCGTGGGGAATTATGACTGGTTGTCCAACAATGTGAAATTCTGGAAACCCGAAGATGGTCCCTGGCAATGGATCTTCTGGGATCTGGACCATGGAATTGGCACAAAAAAAGACCAGTACGGATATGTCAGCTGGAATACACTGGAATGGTCACTTACATTTAATGAGCGGACCTGGCCAAACGGGTATAATAACATGCTGATCAGGAACCTGATGAAAAATGAAGGCTACCATGACCATATTATTAAAAAATTTGCAACCCTGCTGAATACCTCTTTTGCATATTCCAGCACTAAACCCGTTTACGATTCCCTGCAGGCACTGTATGAAAATGATATGATCTACCATACAACAATGTGGAATAAGGAGATGGATGACTGGAGATCGGCCTGCGACACGGTGGATCATTATCTTAAATATCGTCCTGAAGCCGTATTCAATCACCTTCAACGTTTTTTTGAACTTGAGGAACCTGTTGATGTTGAGCTGAATGTTATACCCGAAGGCGCGGGCAGCATCATTTGGGGAGGAGAAAAGATTCCAACTGCCTCCCTGGACGGAAAATATTTCCCGGGGCTGAGTTATCGTATCGGGGCGCAAGCCATTCCTGGATATCACCTGGCACAATGGACCCTCAACGGGGAGAGTGCAGACCCTGATACCATCGATCTTTCAGGACCCGTTGAGATCAATGCTTACTTCGAGAACAACAATTACCAGGTACCCCTGCAGTTCACCGAGCTCTATTCCAACAACAGGCAGTATTTTGATTGCGGAGACTGGATCGAATTGCTTCATTATGGCTATGATCGGCTGGACCTTTCAGGTGCTGAATTACGGAATGGTGATGACCAGACATTGTTCATATTTGACGAGGGTTTTCAAATCGATCCGGGTACCTATTTTGTGATCGCAGAAGATGCGGGGTCCTTTGGAGAGATCTTCCCCCCTTCCGTGGAAATTGCAGGAGAACTCCTGCAGGACTTCTCCGGGGATCCAGTGATTAAACTGGTCCTGGCGGATGGAACCCTGGCCTGCAATGTTTCGTTCATGCATACATCCAGCTGGCCAGTTCTGCCGGATGAAGGCTATAGTCTGGAACTTAAAAAACCGGTCCTGGATGAACAGGTTGGATCCAACTGGAGCCTCAGTCACAATGAATTCGGGTCTCCGGGACTGTCGAACAGCCTGTTTTATAACTTCCATCAACCGAATGGTAAGGACAGCATCCTGAGTAATGAAGAGACTGCAATGATCAGGTTTGATCCCCCGGGGGATTTGTATTCAGACCAGGATGGGCATGCACTTGCAGGAATACATGTAACCGGGCTGGAAGGTCCCGGAAAGTTTTACTTCGGAGGTGATCAGGTCACCAGCAACTCCATCCTCCCGCCGGGAGATCTCTTTTTTGAACCTTCCCCGCCATACTCAAAAGCATCCCGCCTGGTCTACAGGCTAATCGACCGCTCAGGGGAATCAAGTGAAGCTTTTTTACTCAATTTTCTGCCAGATACTGATATCAGGAAAAAGATCCGATCAGCTTTCAAAATCTACCCAAATCCCGCAGTTGATCATGTTACCATTAGATTTGAGACCTCCTTATTCAATTCTGCAGATTTTGTGATGTTCGACATCATGGGAAATCAGATACTGCAAAGGAAAATTGCAGGTGGGCAGAACATGACGACCGTCCCGCTGAACGATCTTAAGCCCGGGATCTATATCTATTCTATACGGACAGCGGGCGACCGGTGGTTTGGGAAAATTGAGGTGATCAGGTGAGGCAGTTCTATCTTCCGCTATAGATAACAAGTTTTGAACGTGCAGGAACCGCCGGGTCTCCCACACCTGATATTCTGACAATATAAGCACCCGGCTCGGCGAGTCCATGGTACCAGGTAAATACAGAACCACCCGGAAAATAACTGAATTCCGTTTCAACAAGTTTTCTCCCCGAAAGAGAATAGATTTCTGCCTGAAGTTCAGTGGACCGCTCACCTGAAATCTGAAGATGCAGCACCGCACCAACCGGATTTGGATAGAGTTTCCATGCAAGTTCAGATTGACCAGGGTCCATTCCTGTGTCTCCGTCATTCATTTTTCCTGCGGTATGGAATCTCTCGATACTTGCGAACCAGTTGTATGGATCTGTATTGTCCAGTTCCGGAGATTTCAATTGCAGGCTTGGTCCATACCCATCGGCAAAAGAGGGCCAGGGCAAATTGTCGGAGTAGGGAACCATGTCTTCCACGATGCTATAACTATTCTTCAAGGTCATGATCTCCCCACTGTTGCTCAGGTTGAAACCTGTTAAACCTGCACTGAAATTTCCTGCCAGGGGATCAGTTGCGCCGTACACGGTAATGAAATTCATCATGTCTCCTGCGACCACGAGGTAGCCCCCCGAATCGATTACCGTACCTTTGGGAAATGTAAACTGGTTGTCGAATCCACCGTCGCTGAGGGTGAATCCATCCAGGATCACGCTACGATCATTGGGATTGAATAATTCGATCCATTCTGAGTAGGAATTTTGAGCAGGATGATACATCACCTCATTGATCACGATCGATTCTCTTTCCGGTAGTGATGTGGTATCGAAAATGGCAGTAATCAACACCCTGCCTCCCGGGTCAGTGGTGATCTGATGGTTGTCTGACAGCCCCAGCCATTCTATAAATGACGAACCAGGGTCCGGTATGGCGGTCAGATCAACTGGAATCCCATCCATATAGGCACCTTTCCAGCTTTCCCCATCCAGGATAAGTGAATTCAACCTGACCTTACCATCACCGATGATCCGTATCTCAAGGTGCGTAGTATCGTCGATCTGAAAATAGGTCTTCATCTGTTCATAAAGATATAACGGACGGTCCCTCAGAAAGGAACGGATGTTTTCATGGTTTACAGCCCAGCGCGCATAATTCCCCGGATTCCATCTTTCAAACTCAGCCTCCATGGCAGGCCGTATGTGCTCTACCAGTGAATCGTAGACAGTAATTGCATGATCCGGGATGAAAAGTGTATTCAGCAGGTCACAGTTCCGGTTGATCAGTTCATTCCTGAACCGCTCATTAAGGATCAGTTTTTGGGGCATGAAATTTGGCCACTTCTCGGCATTTGTATTCGCATACTCAGTAAAACCATTCCATGTCAGGGAATTATAAGAACGGTCAGTATCCCAGATCGTCCAGCTCCATTTTCCCCCTTCGGGTTTGATCATGAATGCGCCCCATGTCCATGATCTAAATTGAGTGCAATGCACCAGGGATAGCAGGTTCAGGAATGAATTCATATCCATGAAACTGCTCACCTCGGTATATACACCAGGGCGGGTAAAGTCCGTTGTATCAAAATAATTCTGCAGCTTGTCCCACTCGGTCCACGTTCCATATTTCAGATCCGGGCCATATTTCTGGAATCTGACGAGATCAAAGTCACGGATTCCCATGTTGTCCTCCACAAAATACTCATTAATGCTTTCCCTGACATTGTAAACCCCCCAGTAGGAATTGTTCAGTAGCAATACATTGAATGTACTCTGCGTGGCCAGTTCGCCCAGCTTTCTCCATAATTCAGCACTGAACGGATCCCTCAGCATGGTTCCGCTGTAATTGGTGATATCATCATCATATCCTGCACGAAGCACGATATTTTTAAATGAGTCGGGACCTTCCAGGAAAGGCGACCCGGCCAGTCTTGAGGATCCATAGCCGCCCCTGAAGTGAAGACGAAAGGATTTCTTCGGCATGAACACTGAATTCCCCCCCTGGATCCTGATGCCGGCAATGATGGAAAAATGATCGGCTCCTTTATACCAGCTTATGGATGCAGGTCGCTCCCAGCGGGGCCCTGAATGGGAATAATTTGTATAGATGCCCGTCTCCCCAAACAAGTTTTCATCGCTGGTTGATATGGAGAAGACAGGTAGCGGAAAAGCTTCTTTTTCAAAAAATACCAGGGAATGGGTGAATCCAGGTACATGGTCGGCCTGCCTCGTATTTACACGCAGTGTGGTCGGACCGGGGATTACTACAGGCGAGGAAAAGATGATACCCGGAAAGGGCTCACTTCCGTCAAGTGTATAGTAAAGATTATCTCCCGGGTTTGTTGAAAGCATGGATACGGAAACCGGGAAATCCACAGCTCCACCAGCCATATTGAATATGGGTGAGCCCGAAAGCGCTGAATAGAATAGGGTATCGCCGCTGTCAGGATATGGATAATAGACCCACTCTTCAGACAGTCCGACTCTTTTATACACATGGTCATTGGGGATGGGGGGCAGAACGATCTGTTCCATAATATAACCACCGGGATCTGAGAGGACCAATAATTCACCCTCACCATCCAGCTTGAAAGGCAAATGAAATGTTGTGGAGGGTTGAAGGTTATCAGCCCAGAAAGAGACAGTATCACCCGGTGAAAGGAAAATATCATCCGTCACCTGGTGTTTCATGGGATCACCTGGATCATCGGAGAGAAAATATCCGTTCATGTTGATCATTTCACCCGAAGTATTCTTCAGGCTGAACCAATCGGGCCAGTCCAGAAGATCATCCTGTTTCATGCTCAGGTTGGAAGATGTGGCCTCGATAAACCGCAATTTGCTGTTATAGTAGGGATGCCTCCCGATATCGATCCTTGTTCCATCATTTTCGGTATCGTCCTGATCAAGCGGAAAGGAGATTCCGTCTCCATCGGTGTCCGGGTCCCCGGCATCGATCGCAGGGGAACCGGCCTGTAAACTGAAATCACCTGCATCCGGATCTCTGAACATGGGATCCCCCATAATATTCCCTTCACCCTCGAGCGCAACAGAATCGGTCAGACAATAATTAAATGAAACTAATGAGTTCGGCTTCAAACCCACTGTTTTTGTACTTCCTGTAATAATTGAGTTCGTTGTGTATATCGTTCCGCCTGATGTTTCCTCCGTAGAATTATGGTATGCCCTGATTCCCATTGTATTGTTATGCAGCGTATTGTTCACTGCTTCCACCTCCGATCCCTTATGACTCTGGATCCCTCCCATACAATCAGTTACAAGGTTACGGGTAACCAGGGCAGTTGAATTTTCACCGATACTCACTCCCATCTCGCAATGGGAGATCGTATTCTCCGTAATCACGATATCTGCGCTTCCGGTCCCGACATCGATCCCGTCATCTGAGAACATGGTGATCAAATTGCCGGAGATGGTATCTCCCGAGATATTATCCAGGTCGAGTGCATCCGTCTTCCCTGCATCTGGATTTCCGGTAAGGTGGTTGTTCCTGATCAAAACCTTTCTCGCATTGTGCGCACCAATGCAGTCGTCCCCCACTGTACCATAGGTGTTCTCAACCCTGCAATCCTCGATGATGACTGTATCCCCGTAACTGTTCAGGTAACGAATTGCATTACTGATGTGTAGATGTTTTGCTATGACCGTCCCATTATTGTATATATACCGCCATCGTTCGTTGTCCTGAGCCGTCGTAAAGCGCACAGGTGCATTTGCGGTCCCATTCACCACGAGCCGTCCCTCAACCCTCAGTGCAATATTATCTGTAATGATCAGCTGTACACCCGCTTCGATCTTAAGGGTGGCTTCTGAAGTAATGACGAGGCGTGAACCTGTGAAATAAGGAACCGAATTGTCCTTCAATACCATGTCTGCGGTCACAGAATCGGGCAGGGCTTGCTGCGCCGATAACGATGACACCAGCATTAAACTGATGAAAACGGGCAAAAGATATTTAACCATGAATTTCTCCTCTTCTCATTGTACAAGATAGAAATACTACCTGTAAAGTTGTATGATCCCGGGGCATTTTCCTGCAGGAATACCGGTCCCTATCCAAAACCCTGACCTATGTCACCAACAACTGACGGCTGCTTACGGCATCTCCGGAAGCTTCCAGGGCTCCCTGTAGGTATGGCTGATCATCTCCTGTGAAAATGCTTTGGCGTTCACCGGATCGGTCCACTTCTTGTCGAATGTAGGATGCCCTTCATTTATATGGAAGCCGTCTTCAATGACAGAACGGACCGTCTCGGAATCATTGATGTTTGTAAACTCCATCTTTTCTCCATCCCACTCCAGCTCCTTATGCAGGTTTTGCAGTCTGACTGCCAGTACCCCCATCACCACGATCTCGTTGAACGGACCGGTCTCTGCGAAATGTGACACAGCCTCTGTCCTGTTCTCCGGGCTCTCCTTACATGCACGCACCCAGTCCATTTCATGACTTGTCTTCACGCGTCTGCGAAGCTTAGGTGCATTCGGTTTCCGGCCAGACAACAGCATCGGGTTGCGTCCTGCTGAGTCACATACGAGTATATCCTTTGTACCGTGGAAAATCAATCCGTTTGTCAGATTTTTACCTGCCGGCCATCCCTCCGGCATCATGGGTTTGAGTCCGCCGTCATACCAGTTCAATGTCATTTCCGGTAGGTTCATCTTCATCCCCTTCGGCTTTTTCCGTTCCGGGAAGGTGAACTGTGCCATTTGCGCATTGGGTGCACATTCATTCAGAAGTAATGTTGAACTTCCCTGGGTCCGAATCGGATGCCCAAGCTTCAGTCCGAGAAATGCCGGATGAAGGATGTGGCAAGCCATATCACCCAGTGCACCTGTACCGTAATCCCACCATCCCCGCCAGTTCCATGGCGTATAAAGCTCATGGTAAGGACGCATCGGGGCCGGACCGACAAACAGATCCCAATTGAGGGTTTCAGGAACCCACATGCCGGGTTTTGGCCGACTGAGTCCCTGGGGCCAGATGGGCCGGTCGGACAATGAATCAACATGTGTGACATCACCGATCTCTCCATTGTACAACCACTCGATCACCAGGTTGGTATCATTCCCCGAGGCTCCCTCGTTCCCCATCTGTGTTGCTACACCATATTTTTTGGCCAGCTTCGTCATGAGGCGAGATTCATAGACCGTGTGGGTAAGTGGCTTTTGAAGGTATACGTGCTTGCCCATTGTCATTGCATGACCGGCAGTGATGGCGTGTGTATGATCTGCAGTGGCGATCACCACGGCATCGATCGACTTGCCCATTTTGTCATACAATTCCCGCCAGTCCCAAAACCGTTTTGCATCCGGCCAGTAATCGAATACCTTTTTGCTGTATTTCCAGTCCACATCGCATAACGCCACGATGTTTTCAGCCTCCATGTTCTTCAGGTTGGTAAATCCCTTACCGCCCACGCCGATCCCGGCAATGTTCAGTTTATCACTTGGTGCTTTGTGGCCGAGTCCGGCAATCACATTGCTGGGAAGAATCGTAAAAGCAGCTGCTGCTGCACCTGTGCCGATAAATTTCCGGCGGGAGATCTCTTTGCTCATGGGTTTGATTTTTGGATTGTTTCTGATGTCACAAGTTAAAAAAAACAAACAAATCGCGGTCTATAATTCCATATGTTTAACCACCAGCCGCCCCAATCATCATTTTTTATGCTGAACAGTAGCGCCAGTCTTCCTGACTAGACAAGCCGACCCTGTTGTACCCAGGTGAAGAACAGGATGACCAGGATGGCAATGAGGTTCAGTACAAGGCCGGTCCTGACCATGGTTTTGATCTCGATCTTATGGGAGCCAAATACAATGGCATTGGGAGGAGTCGCAGTTGGCAACATGAAGGCCATGGATGATGCCAGTGTGGCAGGGAACATCAGCAACACCGGGTTGGTACTGCTACTGATCGCCAGGGCTGCAAACACCGGCAGCAGCATCTGTATGGAGGCGACATTGGATGTGAGCTCGGTGAGAAAGATCATCAGGGTCAGGATGGCCAGCAGCACAACATAGGTTCCCGCTTCCGCCGTCCAGCTGAGCTGCTCCCCCATCCAGATCGCAAGTCCGGATGACTGGAACCCGGAGGCAAGTGCAAATCCGCCACCGAAAAGAAGCACGATGTCCCAGGGCAGCCGGTGCGCTGTTTTCCAGTCCATTAACCTCGACCCGTCCTTCTGTGCAGAAGGGATCACGAACAGGAGGATGGCAACAAAGATCGCTGCAGTTGCATCATTGATATAGGGCGCATGATCAAATATTGCCCCCCAGCCGGGGATGGTAAAATTGTCGAATGTGATCCCCGACCTGAAGGTCCAGAGCATGGCAAGAAATACGAAGAGAACGAGTACCGCTTTCTCCTCGTAGGAAGCCCGGCCAAGCTTCTGATACTCCTTCCTGAAATAACCCTCCTCTATCCCTTCGAATTTTTTCCGGGGCACAAACCTGAGCCATATGACCCCAAAAACGATCAGGAACATCGTAATGGAGATGGGTGCAGCAAAGCCCATCCACTGCGTAAAAGTGATCACAGGGGCTTCAGGGAATAGTGCCTGGAGCTGTTGGGGATAGACCAGGTTGGTTGGTGATCCCACCAATGTGGTGATCCCTCCTACCGATGCACTGTAAGCGATGGCGAGTAATACACCAGTGGCATATCGTGCGGCTGTTTTCCCGGGGATGTTTTTTTCGAGCTGACTGATGATTGAAAGGATGATGGGCAACATCATCATGGTAGAGGCCGTGTTGGAGATCCACATGGACAGGAACGCTGTTGCGAACATGAACCCGAAGAGGATCCTGCCCGGACCCGGACCTACCCAGGTCATGATCTTCAGTGCGATCCGACGGTGAAGGTTCCACTTCTCCATGGCCAGTGCCACCATGAAACCACCCACATAGACAAAGATGATATGGTTCATATAGGAGGTGGCGATCACCTTGCTGGGGACGATTCCTAGCACAGGGAAAAGCACCAGGGGAACCAGGGCAGTAACAGATAATGGGATCGCTTCCGTGATCCACCAGCTGGCCATGAGCAGGGCCACAGCTAGCGTGGGTGTCACCAGTGGACGTTCAGGGTCAAGGTCTGTAAACAGGTAAGTAATGAGAAACAGGATGATCCCGGTAAAGAGTCCAATGGTTTTTCTGTTCAATCGCATACTATTTATTCAAATTCCTCCTGGTGAATCTCAAATATACACTTTCCCGCGAATGATACAGTTTGGTTCATTTCGCTATCCCGGGTGAATGGCGTCCAGTAGTATTTTTGCATTTACCACTTCGTCAACTGTATCAGACGGGAGCACCCTGACCGATTCGGGGCTACGTCTTTCAAGTCCCTTTTTATAAAATTTGTCATAATAATCCAGGGTGATGATGGCAGTAGAGAAAAAATCATCGTTCCGCAATGCTTCCAGGGCCTCCTGGGTCCTTAAACCTCCCAGCCTCTTTGATATTTTTGCTACCGCCAACTCAAGTTTATCGCTGTCAATGCCTGTATATTCCTCCACGAGCAGGGAGGCCCTTTTTTTCTTGGGAATATCAAGGAAATAAACCTGGGCATTTCTCATGCGCTGGAAAAGCACCTCGGGAATGAAGACCCTCCCGATGTGGATACTTTCATCTTCAAGCCAGACATGACGCGTCAGGTTAAGCTTCTTCCACTCCCAGTATAACAAATTTGTAAAATGCTCATTTTTTGGCTGTTCAGACTGACCAATTGCACCAAATGCTGAACCTTTATGATGCGCAATACCTTCCAGGTCAATGACCTGCTCTCCCATATCCTCAAGGGCTTTTAAAACACGTGTCTTTCCACTACCGGTGTACCCGCCAATGATCCGGATCCCCGGCTCCCTGAATGCATCCAGTGCATATTGCCTGAATGCTTTGTAGCCTCCTTCCACTACAAACACACTTTCAATACCTTCTGATTCGATATGTTCAGCGAAGGACCTGCTTCGCATCCCACCTCGCCAGCAGTAAACAGCGACTTTATTGTCAACGGCCACCTTTTTCGACTCAGCTGTAAAGTGTGAAAGTTTTGGTCTGACAAATTCATATCCCAGTTCGTAAGCCTTTTCTGCTGATACACGTGTATAGACAGTTCCAACTTCGGCCCGCTCGCCGTCAGTAAAAAGTGGGATGTTCACCGCTCCGGGAATATGGCCGGCAGCAAATTCGGATGGTGTCCTGACATCGATAAGTGGCAGCAATGGCTTCCCTTCAAGGTACTCCTCTATTTGAATTCTCCTGATCATCTTCCTGGCTTCTCAAAGTTCCCTGCTCCGGTAATTCACACCACGGTCACCCAGGTATTTCAATAGAAAATCAAACCGCGTCTTATCTCCCCCGACCCTCTCCGGAGCCAGAACTCCCTTTTCTTTCACGATCCCATTCAGGATCAATGTAGCTGCGGCACTGCAGGTATAACCTGTGGTCCGCGCCATGGAAAGGGTATCAGTATCTTTGTCATACCGGTCAACCAGATCATACTGGAATGCACGCCTACGGTCCTGATCATTCCCTTCAATATTGATCCGCATTATGGTAAATTCTCCCTCTCCCTCATCCAGCTTCCAGGCTGGAAATAACAATTTTGCTGTTAAGTCGATAGGCTTTATCATCTTACCGTTCACTTCAACCTCTTTTCCGGAAAAGAACCCCAATTCACGAAGTGCTTTTACATAATTGATCGTACCCGGGTAACGAAGAGTCTTCTCTACCATATCAGGAACGTGCGACATTGTAGTGAGCAATGATCGAAGTCCGTCCGAGTTCCACTCCTCGAGGGTGCCCACCTCTTCAAATTCCACGAGTTCAGCGTCGGAAAGTGCTGGTCTTGTTACGATCCTGCCCTGCTGCATCAAACGGGCGGGTCGCGTGTATTCCTCAATACAATCAATAGGTGACCAGGAAGCTTTGTATTCCAGTGGCCAAGTTCTCTTCTCCGGCAAACCCCCTACGATGCACTTGTAAGATTCAACCTTCATCAGATTGTCATGGTACCCAAGGATGGCATTACACATTCCGGGAGCCACCCCCATATCGGCGATAACGGTCACACCTTTTTCCCTGGCAAGTGGATCGAGTTCAAGAAAATCTTCCGGACAGAAGGAGATATCGACCATATCTATCCCGTTACGGATGACTGATTCCATCAACCGGTAGCCCAGGGATCCTGGAGCAGCGCCCACTGCGAGATCCTGTCCCTGCAGCAATGATTGCAGTTTACCGGCTTCCATAAAATCAGCCTTCTCCACCACAATGCCATGCTTTCCCTCAAGAGGCAGAAGTGCAGTTTCATCTATATCCACCGTGGTCACCCTGTTCCCGTTCCTGGCCAGATCCAGTGCAATTGCACTTCCCACAAGTCCCGCTCCGAAAACAATGATTTTTTTTGACATGTGATTTCGTATTAAAATGATACACGAGCGCTCAGCAGATGCAACTATTTTTTTGCCCTTACCGCTGATGCGATTTGCCGAATATGTTCGGGGGTGGTTCCGCAGCATCCTCCAACCATGTTGGTACCAGCAGCAATCAATTGCCCGACCTGGGAGGACATCTCCCCGGGGGTTTCCGGAAAGACCGATTTTCCATCCACCAGTTCCGGCATACCGGCATTCGCATGAACGAGCACAGGGATATCGCTGTTGATCTTCCTGATTTCGCTGACAATTTCGATCATTCCGGCTGCGCCATTGCCACAATTTGCACCAATGGCGTCCGCTCCTTCCGAAATCAGCATCTCCACTGTCTCAGCTGGTGAGGTTCCCATCATGGTGCGATATTCACCTGCCGGAGTGAGGTTAAATGTAAAGGTGCAGATCACCTCTTTATCTGTGACCGACTTTGCTGCCCTGATGGCCGTGGTTGCCTCCTGGGGATCTGACATGGTCTCGATAAGAATCGCATCGGCTCCACCATCTGCCAGCCCCCTGATCTGCTCACTGAACCCATTGAAGAGTTCCTCCTCAGTTACCTCTCCCATCATAAGTATCTTTCCCGTAGGTCCCACACTGCCAAGAACTATCACCTTGTCAGCTGCAGCTTTTCTTGAAATTTCTGCAGCTGCCTTATTGATCAGATAAGTTTTGTCCTCCAATCCGTACGGTTTAAGTTTGAACGGACTGCCCCCGAAGCTGTTGGTAAGGATCATGTCGGCTCCTGCATTCACATAGCTCAAAGCCACTTCGTATATATCATCAGGCCTTTCCAGGTTCCAGGATTCGGGACATTCATCAGATCGAAGTCCTTTTTCGTGGATAAACGTTCCCCAGGCGCCGTCTGAAACAAGTACGCCTTTCTCCTTCAACAGACCTTTAATTCTTCGTTCACTCATCTTTCTACTTTCAGGATTTCAGCGAATTCAGGTATTCTGCAGCTTCCTGCGGATAGAGGGAGAAGAAATCTGCACCGATCTTGTCACAGTATTCCTGTGTTACGGGTGCTCCGCCGATCAATATCTTTTTGTCGGGATATTTCTCCCTGATGCTGCTTACGATCTTTTCCATATTCACCATGGTAGTGGTGATCAGTGCAGAGAGTCCAATAGCTGCATCGGGATGTTCACCGATCGCGTTGATAAATCCATCTGCAGTGACATCAGTACCAAGATCGATCACCTCCCAGCCGGATCCTTCAACGATTGCCTTCACCAGGTTCTTCCCGATGTCGTGCAGATCGCCCTGGACTGTCCCAATGATAAATGTCCCTTTTCTTTCAACAGCCCCTGATTCAAAATAGGGCTTCAACAGTGTCACCGATTCATTCATCGCCCTGGCGGCAAGCAATAGGTGCGGCACAAATGCCTTTCCCTGTCCGTACAGGTCACCGATCCGCTTCATACCGGGAATCAATGCGTCGTTCAAGATCTTATCAGGAGCAACATCCATCCCGATCAATTGCCCGGTGATCTCTTTCGCTCCATCCTGGTCTTTCAGCTCGGGGGGTGTTGGCGTGGCCCGGTCGGCCTTTCCCTTTTCAACGCAAACGGACAAATGCTGTAGTAATTCTTCTTCTGACATTTTTGACTGGATTTTAACAAGAGTAAAAATAGGGATTTTAATGGAAGGGGCAAGGGTTGTTGGCAGTTCGCAGTCGGCAGTCGGTAAGGGGCAAGGGGCAAGGGGCAAGGGGCAAGGGGCAAGGGGCAAGGGGCAAAGAAAAAAGGCAGAGAAGAGATCTAAAATGATCATCCCTCCCTGCCAAGATTATTTTAGTCTGCAGGATCAGAGGCTGTCGCCGAAATCCTCCCTGAATTTTGCCATCAGTTTCTCGGGCCAGTCAGACACAGCATCAAGCTTGCCCATGAAGAAACGAAGCACCGCGGGCTCATCAACAAACTTGAGTCCGCCCACCAGTTCCCTGTTTGCAAAGAGCCATTTGAGGCGGTCGATCACGAACATGGTTTGCGACAATGTAAATACCCTCCTTGGGAAGGCCAGCCTGAGCAATTCAACGTCTGCAAGAATGTCGTTCCCGTCGTCATCACGTACACTGGAGATGGTTCCCCTTTCCATGCCGCGACAGCCGGATATAATGAAAAGTGCAGCGGCCAGGGCGCCGGCAGGATACTCCTCCTGCTTCACATGGGGCAGGAAACCCATGGCATCGATATGACATCCCAGCGCTCCAGCGGGTGTAACCACCGGAATCCCCGCTTTGTCAAGTTCATTCACAGCATATTCAATGAAAGAAGGTGACTGTCCGATCACTGTCTCGTCCAGCGTCTCGATCATCCCTACAGCCATTGCTTCAATTTCACGGACTGACATGCCCCCATAAGTTGTAAAACCTTCATATAGAGGCACCAGGTCACGCATCTTCAGGAACAACTCCTCGCTGTCGGTGCATATGCCACCGCCCCTGGTTGAACTCACTTTCCGGCTTGAGAAATAGACAATATCTGAGATACCGCACATTTCATGGAGAATATCCTTGATGGAGGCATCTTTGTAAGCTTTTTCACGTTGCTTGATGAAATAGGCATTTTCACCGATCAGGCTTGCGTCCAGAACGATCATGATTCCGTGCTTGTCGGCGATCTCTTTCACCTCCTTCATGTTCGCAAGTGAAAAGGGTTGTCCGCCGATAAGGTTCGTGGAAGCCTCAAACCGAATGAATGGAATATGATCGTCACCATACCTGTCGATCACCTCTTCGAGCTGCTTTACATCAATATTCCCCTTGAAAGGATGATCGCTTTTTATCTTCAAACCTTCCTCGGTATAAATCTCCAGGATCTTCCCACCGTTGATCTCCATGTGCGCCTTGGTGGTGGTGAAATGGTAATTCATCGGGATCACATCCCCCTGGTTGATAAAGGTCATGGAAATCACATTTTCAGCTGCACGCCCCTGGTGAACCGGCAGCACGTAATGCTTTCCGAAAACCTCCCGCAATGCACTCTCCATCCGGTAAAAACTCTGGGATCCGGCATATGCATCGTCGGCCTGCAACATGGAAGAGACCTGGTTATCACTCATGGCATTGGTGCCACTATCGGTCAGCATATCAAGGAAAATATCCTTGGTATTCAACAGGAAGGTGTTAAATCCCCCCTCCCTGATCGCCTTAAGTCGATCCTCCACAGGCTTCAGATGTAATTTCTGAACAATCCTTACTTTATGCAATTCAATTGGGATCTGTTCACCACTCATGAACTTGATCCTGGAAGCAGTTTTGGTACTCATGGTTTTAATTTGAATGAAACATTCACCTAAAAAACACATTTGCTTACAATTTGCAAAAATATGATGCTTATATATACTGATTCTATATTTATCGGGGGCAGACAAGAAAAAATTGTTATTTCCAGGTTGTCGTTGAAAATTGTGGTGAAGAGCCGGCGGTCCAAACCATTTTATTGGGGAGCGCTTACGGTTTCCCTGAAAAGGTCTATATTTGGAATAAATTGAAAATGCATTGATCATGAAAAAATATCTACTTGTTCTGTTACTCGCCTCGTTGATCGCTCCCGGAATACTGGCACAGAAAACCGTTATCGGAACTGTCGACTACAAATATCGACTGGTTGGTGAAGGTGCCGAGCAAATTGCCGGAATGATGCCTGAGAAGATGGTCATCAAATATGGAAAAAACGGGATGGCCATTGAGATGATTGGCGGCATGATGACTGCCATGATGAACAGGACAATTGTGAATGGTAAAACCAATGAAGTATTTGTCATCAACGACGCAGCGAAGGCCATCTACCTGATGAACGAAGATGAGATCAAGGCAGAGGCCGATAAAGCGGAGGATGCCGAGGTTGAAAAGCAGGAGGAGACAAGGGAAATTGGTGGATATAAGTGCACAAAATACCTGCAGACAGCAACGGTACAGGGGATGACCATGACCCAGGTGGTTTGGGTGACCAAAGATTTAAAAACACCCGATTATGAGGGAGACGCATTTAAAGGGGTATCCGGACAGGGCAATATGAGTATGGATTTTGACGGTTTCCCGATGCTGGTAGAAGTGGAACTGCCCGGGATGCCAGTCACACTTGAACTTGAGGTCAGCAACATTACATTTGAAAAGATTCCGGACGCTGTATTTGAAAAGCCGGAAGGATATACCGTTAAGGATTTCTCTGAGTTGAATCCTTACGGATCGATGTGAAACACGATTTCATCAAGGTCACATCCCAGTTCCCCTGACCCGGCATCGCCATAAAATTGAATCCACAGGGCGTGAATTCCATCAATATCTGAGACATCTGCAGTAAGTGTGATCCATTCCGGATTCTCTTCTGCCGAGGCTTCAATATTTACAGATGCAATACTGCCTCTCCAGGGATAATCCGGCTTCAGCTGGATTGTTCCATTTACATTTCCGGGTCTTACCTTTAAGGTGACTTTGTCAATGCCGCCCTTTCCGAAATCGACATACCTGATCACTGCCCTGTCGTTATGACGAGTCTTGCAGAGGGCCTCATTTGATGCAGCTACCTGTTCGATCCTCACGTTGCCAAACATCCAGCAGGCCCTTGCAGCATCGATCTTTTCAGTCGCTGAAAGCGGATCCCCGGCACCCTGGGAGGTCATCTCCACTTCCGGGATGCTTCCGTTCTCATCAAAGAATATGGGCTCCACGCATGCCTTCCTCATTTTCCGGCTGTTGTGTGTGGAGCGGTGATAAAACACATACCACTGATCCCCGTAAGCTGCAATGGAGCCGTGGTTGTTCCAGCATTGCGGATCTGACTGGTCATTGTCGATGATCACCCCTCGATATTTATAAGGCCCCATTGGATTTTTGCTTGTTGCATAGCCAATACAAGTCGGTGCCTGGTTCCTGCTCATGTCTGCATAAACAAGGTAATAGAGGCCGTTGCGTTTGGTCATGTAGGCACCTTCGTGGAAAAAGTGTTCCTGTTCGGTAAGAACGCTGTCCCGGATGGACCCCTTCTCCAGCTCCAGCATGTCCGGCCTGAGTTTTGACATCTTCAGTGTAAACTGCCCCCAGATATAATAAGCCTGACCATCATCGTCAATGAACACCCCCGGGTCGATCTGGTTGTATCCCCCAACATCCATAGGACGCCCCCTCCTGAATGGTCCGGTCGGCTTTTTGGAAACGGCGACTCCCTCCGCATTTTCGCGATCGGGCTGACAATAATACAAATAGTATTTTCCATTTCTAAACATGCAATCGGGGGCAAAAAGAAGGTTATCGTTGTATGGCACTTCGTCTCCCGGTCCATCGGATGCAAAACTGTTCTCATGCAACTTCCAGTGGTCCATGTCGCCGGTGGAAAGCACATGATACTTTCTGGAGCAGTACCAGTTTACTGATTCGTCCACTGAGCAATAGAGGTACAAACGCCCGTCATTCCAGACCTGTGCGGCCGGATCGGCCATGTAGACACCTGGTGGAACAATGGGGTTTTGTGCAATCAGGGTATTGTAGATAAAAACCGGTAGGAGGAGTATGGATTTTTTCATCGGGTCTTCTATTCAGACAACTAAACTAATTATTTTTTCCATACTTTTGCAGCCTCTCAAACCGATAAGGAATGGAAGCATATTTTGGAGAATTAGCAGCACTTCTTGTGGCAGTATTCTGGACTGTCACGGCCCTGGCATTTGAGAGAGCCAGTCTGCGAATCGGTTCCCTCTCCCTGAACCTGATCCGGCTGCTGATGGGATTCATCTTCCTCTCCCTGTTCACCTGGATCTACCGCGGAATGCTTTTCCCTACCGACGCTTCCGGGTATAACTGGATATGGCTTGCCGTGTCGGGGATGATCGGATTTGTATTCGGTGACCTTTTCCTGTTCAAGGCATATGCCATGATCGGATCGCGGTTTTCAATGCTGATCATGACACTTGCACCGCCCATTGCTGCAGTGGTAGGCTGGTTCACATTGGGAGAGAAACTATTGCCGCTGCAACTTCTCGGCATGTTCCTGACACTTCTGGGCATATTCCTGGCGATTTTTGTAAGGAAGGCAGGGAAAAAGGGTCTGTCCATGAAACTCTCCGGAAAAGGTGTTTTGTTTGCCTTCCTGGGTGCTGCCGGACAGGGCACCGGGCTTGTGCTGAGCAAATACGGCATGCTGGAGTACGACCCCTTTGCCGCGACCCAGATCAGGCTGATCGCAGCCATTGTCGGATTTGCATTGCTGACTACCTACCTGAAACGATGGAAAAAGGTCTTCATCGCCACCAGGAACAAAGGAGGAATGTCAGCAGCAGCACTGGGTTCATTTTTCGGACCCTTCCTGGGTGTTTCATTTTCGTTGCTGGCAATCAGGTACACCGAGACAGGTATCGCTGCAACCATTATGGCCATCGTACCGATCATGATCATCCCTCCCGTAGTGCTGATCTACAAGGAGAAAGTGAAGGCGCTCGAAATCATTGGGTCCGTGATCAGTATCGCGGGTGTGGCACTTCTCTTTCTTGTCTGATCCCCCGGTCATGCAAACTTCATGAAATTTTCACATTGAAGATCACCTGAAACGTGCCATAAATCACTATATTAGTCACTTATTTCCTTAAATGTATAATTTATAACCCATGAAAAGAATCCCGATCATTACCGTTTTAATTGCAGCGCTATTTGCTGTATCATGTTCAAATAAGGTTCCGGAGACTGTTCACAGCATCCCGGATCATGCATTCCTGGTTGCATCAATGCATCCGGAACAAATCTATGAAAAAGGTCAGCTGGCCTCCATGGAAAGTATCACATCCCGTATCGACAATGACTTCATGAAGAGCATCGTCGATGACCCCATGAAATCGGGGATTGATATTTCACAATATGTTTTTGTATTTGTATACTTTATTGATGACAATCCTGTAATAGGCACCACTGCCGTTATAAAAGATGAGGGAAAGTTCAGGGCAATGGTGGATGAGGTGCTGGACGAAGGTGACATAAAGATCATTGAACACAAAGGATACTCGATGATCACTCCTGCCGGTGGCGAGGCTGCCATGGCGTGGAACGGGGAACAGGTCATCTTCCTTGCCTCACCTGATGTGGAAATGTCAGACACGGAATGGCAGGAGGAGCTGGTATCGCTTTATAGCCTGGAAAAAGAGGCTGCAGTCACCAGTATTGTTGATTTCAATGACTTCACCGGGAAGATGAAGGATATCAACGTATGGGCAACCGGCGATGAGATTCAGAAACTCATGGCCAAAATAGTCCCGGATGCAGATATGGATTTCCAGTTCCCGGTGGACCTGGCGAATAATTACAGTCAGACCTTCATGGAATTTGCCGACGGGGCCATGTATGTGACCGCTGAAACGCATTTCAGTGACGATGTTACCAAAGCGGCTGAAACATTTATGGTTGCCAAAGATGAGCTGAACAGCGACCTGCTGGAGTTGGCTCCTGGAAATGACCTGCTGATGGCCATGGCATTTTCGGTTGAACTGGACAAGATGGTGGACATGATGAAGAATTTCACTCCCCCTGAAATGGACAGTGTATCAGGCAAAGTAGAACAAATGACTGGTGTACCCGGGAAAGAGATCCTGGAATCGCTCAATGGCGATTTTGTCATCGCGGTAAATGGGGCAAAAGAGGGTGCTTCAATCCCGGTCGAAGTCCTCATCGGAATTGGTCTTGAAGATGAATCGCTTCAACAAAAGCTTATGGGCACAGTCGATAACATGGCGGATGTTCAGCAGGATGGCGATTTCTTTATGATCAATGCCAACGGCGTTGAGATATACAGTGGTATTGTGAACAGCGTATGGGTGATCACCAATACCCCGGGTTACAAGGACGCTGTCACCGGGAATGGCCTGGACAAAACGCTGAACGATTCAAAATTCAGTGATTTTGCAAACGGTTCCATGGGGATGTACATGAACCTCGACCTCACCACCTATCCTGCTGCCCTGCAGAACATGATGTCGCAAGGGGGTGCGCCACCAATGATGGAGTTGTTTACCGAGACCTTCTCCTACCTCGGCGCTGAAGCTTCCAACAAGGAAAGTCAGATGACTCTGAAAACCTCGAAAGATGATGAGAACAGCCTGTATTCATTGCTGAATCTGATTGAGCAGGCTGCAAGCAGCAAGGAGTGGTAAAATGATCTTCAGACTTGAAAATCTTATTCCGCTTCCCATGCTCGAAATTCCCGTAGTGGAATCCAGGGTATGGGAAGCGGATTCTTTTCGTTTTGAACCCGGGATGTCATACCTGGTGGAGGCCCCGTCAGGAAAAGGAA
>JGI12048J13642_10067241_pt1 | contig 21340 bp, 23 predicted proteins | sample ElkSlonscriptome_16_FD_13642 | JGI IMG/M metagenome (IMG submission 13642)
CAACCCCGTCAGAGGTCAACAACTCAACCCCAAAACGAATTTTTGCGGTTTTTCAAGGTCAACCCCAATTCAGGTAAACATTAAATTGTTTTCGGTCAGTAATCCAATTCTCGGTAAACACGACTAGGTTTAAAACTCATGGTACTAGCCGCTCAACTCAACAACGGAGCCACCTCCAGAGCAAATCAAATCATCCAAATTCTTCAGAAACGTCGCCCACTTGCACAACGAATTGAACGTGTAGAAAGTAATCTAAAAACTTTATCAGTTGCGCTCAATCAACTTGAAAAGCAACGGGATCAATTACTGACTCGGGTTGATGACTCCGGTACCCTAGGTAGGCTCAGAGAAATTGATTGTACATCAATTCAAAGAAGCATCAACGATGAGTTATCTGTGCTGAATAATCTCAAAGCAAGATTTTCCCGCAATACCCTCAACATCGGAGTTGTCGGTCGAGCCAGACAGGGTAAAAGCCGCTTGCTGCAAAGTTTGACAGGGCTTTCGGCTGAGGAAATTCCTGACGGTGACGACCAACACTGCACGGGCGTTCGCAGCAACATTCATCATAATCGCGATGTAGAAACTTATGGTGAAGTTTTCTTCCATACCGAACGGACTTTTTTGGATGAAGTCATTACTCCCTATTATGAGCAGCTTCGTCTGGGTTCAAGACCCAACTCTATTCAAGAATTTGCAGATTCTCCATTACCAGAACTTCCTCAAGAGCTTAAAAACCAAGCTTTAGCATTTGCTAAATACGAGCATCTTCTCAAATATCATCTTTATCTTCCTAAATACTTTAGTTGTCTATCGGAACCTTCTCCGCGTCGGATTTCGCAACATGAAATTCGAGAATATGTTGCTCAAGATACAATAGACAGGCGGCGAATTTATTTTAAATATCTGGCCGTTCGAGAAGTTAAAATTGTTTGTCCGTTTCCCAACCCAGATATCGGACAAATTGCGTTAGTAGATATGCCCGGTTTGGGAGATACGGGCATTGGTGACACCGAACGCATGATTAAAACTTTAGGACAGGATATTGATGCGGTTTTGTTCGTGCGAATGCCCAAATCTACGGGGGATTTTTGGGCGAAAGAAGATGTAGAACTTTATGATATGGCGAATACGGCTTTAACTGATTTGCCGATTCGTGAATGGTCTTTCATGGTGCTAAATCATGTTAAGAGTTCAGGAATTACTGATAATTACAAGAATTGTCAAAGTTTGGCAGAAGCCATTCAGGATAAACACATCAATGTTCAGGATGTGATTATTGCTGATTGTGCGGATGCTCAAGAATCAAAAACTGCAATTTTAGACCGATTTTTAAGTTATTTAACCCAAAGAATCGAAGTTTTAGATCGTCAATATGCTTCGGCTTGTCAAGAGCGAATAACTCAAATTCAAAGAAGTCTCAATATTGAACTCAACAAAGCTCAACAGGCTTGGAAAGTCAGTTCAAGTAATGACTGGTTTCCCGAGTTCTTAAAACTGTTTGGAAGTTTGTGGAAAAATTTAACTCAAGAACTGGAAAAACTGCTCTCATCAATGATTTCTGAGCGGGATACTGATGACGCTAATTTTAAAACTGCGGTTGATGCGGCGATTAAAAATTGTCGTTCTAAGGCGGGGATTCCAAGTTTGGCAGAGATTGAGCAAAAAAATTATGCTGCGGGTGCTTACCAAAGTGCTTATGCAGAATGTTTACATGAAGTTCGGACTCATTTATCAAAGCAATTCTTGGATTTAGATGATGCTTTGAAGCACTCTCTCGAAACAGCTAAATCTCGTGTGGTTCAGATTTTAATTAGCAAAGGTAAGTTAGGAAAATTAGCTGAGGATTGTCAAGGAAGCGAGTATTTGAAAGTGATCGCTGCAAAGATTCCAGACAATTTAGAGGGACTGCGGTTAGGATTTGAAACTCTAGCCACTTTTGATTTACAGTATCGCGGATTAATTCAACATCGAATTCGCAAGTATTTAGATGTGTTAACGCCCAATCGAACTAAATATAAATTGGATGATTTTTGGACGCAAGCAATTCCTATCGGGGGAATGAGTTCTACTCAGAAAATCCGAGAGAATTTGCAGAAAGCACAAGCGGAGGCGGTGAATAACTGTGAAAAAGAGCTAAAAACTCTTTTGAAAGAGCCAAGCCAAGCGGGTTTTGCAATTGTTGAGGAGTTTGTAGATCGGGTGTTACGGGCTGAAGGTGTTAAAGATGAATGGCAAATTTTCTTACAAGAAGTTGCTTCTGATATCTGGCCTGATGAATTTGGTTCGGTGTTAGAATTAACTCAATTCAGACGAGATTGGATGCAGGTTGTTGAACAAGTAGAACGCAGCAATCAAACGGAAGCTTTGAGTTTATTGCGGTAATTTTAACAGTTGATATTGCCGAAAATATACACACCTAATTGAAGACTTTAACTCGATTGGCGATACAAAATAGTATCGCTATTTTTTTTGCTTTTTGAGGCGGAATATTGGCGTGGTTGAGCCGGATCGCTTTATTTGTATCCCCCTAATTTCTCTTGAATTTATAGAAAAAATTAGAGGTAACGTTGCAGCATCTCTATGCAATAGATCGAGCTTTGTGGGAAAATGCGATCACACGAAAAATCTCATCAATAATGTGGCATTAATTCTGTCTAAAAATTGGATAGAGGGGGAAACTCTCAGATCCAATTCCTAGCCGAGAGAGATAAAACTATAAAAGTTTTGTTTGAGAAGCGGTTTTGAACATCTTGATTTTTTAGAGCGAAGCCCTTTTGTTGACTTTTTAATCTTCCCGTATTATAATGAATACTCTTAACAAAAAATGCCAGTATTTTTGAGGAAGAGTTGGGCATGGTTAATAGAGGAACAACAAGCCAAACTATCGCAGCCTCCTCACTTCATCTGTTTTCTCAACTTCAAAAGCTAATAAGTGCTTGGGAAGAATGCCAACCTAAACGAGCCATGGGAGGGAAGTGGGCTTTAAGCGGTTTTGAATACCAATTCCTTCAAACACTGCTGAGAATTGTCCGTCAATGGAAAATTTTATCTTCTTGAAGTAAATGAAGTGCTTGCTGTTGATGTAATTGCAACCCTTTGTAATGTTGCCACAGATTATTGGCATGAGCATCGCTGGAAAAAAAATAGACTGGAGGGAAGTCACCCAACTGATACTGATGGTGTAATTTTGCTTATTGATAATAAAAGAAAATATTTCAAGGGGGGTCGTCATGCTTTATATTGGCATCGCCAATATATTGAATCATCAGATATTGTTGCTTGTTTCTTAATGACATTAGAGGGATGGCTCTACAGTCGTCCAACCAAAGCAGCACTCGAACGTTCTATATCAATCATCTTTGAGCGTGCTGATACTGTTGCAATGCTTGGGGTACTCATTTCCTTAGCTAAACGCTATCCCAACCTGTTGAAAGATTCCTTACTACTCACCCCCAAAGATACCCATGTCTTAGTTAGCGCACAAGCTTGTTTTCTCCCCATTCCGCGCGCAGGGGAAGTGCAGTTTCAATCCCGTTTTATTTAACTATCAATCCCGTGCGGAAAGCCCTGCTGTTCTGGCGATTTTAATTTCGACCGAAGGCAGTAGTGCTACCATTATTAACAATGGTCAAGACTTGGCTGAGTGGGGACAAAATCTTTATTTCAACAATCAAGGTCAGAAAACTTGTTTAACCGGAGAACGTTTGAGCGATTATCGAGAAAATCTGGCTGTATAAATGGCAACTCAACGGGGTATTTCGGTAGAAGAAGCCCGCTCTCAAGTGACAGTTTCCCAAGATGTTAATATGGTAATGATTGTTCAGGTGCCACTTAAACATCAAGAACTTGAATATTTTTCATATTTGTTTGAAAGCAATTTTTCGACAACAGAGATGTTAACAATTTCTCGTTGTATAGGAACAGTAGAGTCTAGCGATGTTGAAGATGCGGTGATTGGACACGGTGAAGATGAAGGGGAACATTTAGAATTGGGCGGTTACAAACTCGAACGGGATGAACGCTACCCCATTCGTGTAACCGTGCAGTTTTATAAGGCTACCAGTAACGGTATTGTTGATGATGAAGATTTAGAAAATATTCACCAATGTATTGAAGCGGCTTACAATAGTGCCGATTATATTGGCTCTTTAGTCGTTGGAACATTGGAGAAAGGAGAATTAGGAATGGGTGAGGCTCGTCCGACTCAACCCGCACCTTCTTCTGATGCGGTACTCTCTCCACCCAAGGATTTTCTTGAGGTTGTTAATCCTTTTGAACCCCATCAACAGCCGAAAACGATCGCAATGAGTTGAAGTTTTCTGTACCATTAATAAAGACGAGTCGGGGGATTAATTCTCCGGCTTTAAACGATTCTGGGGCGCATTGCTGATTTACTTTTTGAAAGCGAACATGAGTCAAACTATTCTGGTTACGGGTGCATCGGGAAACGTCGGTCGAGAAGTCCTTCGCAGCTTGAAGGATAAACCCGCAACGATCCGCATTGCCAGTCGTTCTCCGGTGCCGCTTGGGGAACAACAAAACCCCAACACTGTTTATCTTGACTTTGAAGATCCAACGACCTATCTTAATGCGATCGCCGGATGCCAGTCCGTGTTTTTGCTTCGTCCCCCCGCCATCAGCAATATGAAGGCGACTCTCAACCGATTTATTGATACGGTTCGTGAAGTGGGAGTTCAACAAATCGTTTTTCTGTCGGTAGCCGGAGCCGATCGCAATCCGATCATACCTCATTATACCGTCGAACAACACCTGCAAAACCATCCGGGCGACTGGACAATTCTGCGTCCCGGCTTCTTCGCTCAAAATCTCGGTAGCGCATACCGTTCGGATATCAGGAACGAGGATCGCCTGTACCTGCCTTCGGGTCGGGGACGAGTTGCCTTTGTAGACTTGCGAGATGTCGGACAAGTTGCCGCAGATGCCCTAGTCTCATGGAAAACTCATCAAGGTAAAGCATATACGTTGACAGGCCCTCAAGCATTTTCCTTTGAGGAGGTGGCGGAGTGTCTAACCTCGTCGTTGGGTCGTAAAATTCGTTATGACTCGGCAAGTATCTGGGGTTATGCACGCCATCTTCAACGTCAGAACCTGCCCGGGGCGCAAATTCTTGTCCAAACCCTTCTTCATCTGGGGCTGCGCTTCGGACAAGCAGAAACGGTCGATCCTACACTAGAACGGCTTTTAGGTCGAAAGCCTCTCGACGTGCGAGACTACATTACAGACCACGCCCAGTTGTGGCGCAAGGGTTCAACTTGAACACTACAGAATACTAACTTAAAAACAACCCGATTCTACTTTCTGTTAAATTCCAGCGCTCCCACATAGTCAAACCGACCGTAACGTTCATTATTTGTAAATAACTTAACCTCATAAGTTCCCCGCGATGGGAGAACACAAGAAATTGGCGTTTGTTGAGTTGTTTCAGCACAATCAAATGATTCTCCTTTGTCTGAAACTGCTTGAGTCATAATCCAGCGTTGGGTAGGATTTTTTAATTGAATTATTGCATTCAACCCCACATCAGTATTTTTTCATAAAAATGAGAATTGTCTCCGAAACAGATGAAGAACAATAGAGATTGATTGGGGACGTTGATGAGCGAGTCTAACTTTTCGGTTTCCGGGAAATATAATATCGAGGATTCTAGAAGATACCTTGACAAAATGGTTGACCGACTGATGCCTCAATTGCTGAAAAGCCAGAAGCGTATTCTGCTTGAAGATAGTCAGTCTCAGATGACGGGTGCTGAAGTTGCTCAAACACTTCTGAAAAAATGTAAGCTCAAAAATGTTCTGGTCTGTTTCAATCAAAACAAGCAGAACTCCTATCTTCCGGGGTTAAATTGGATTAATTTATCTGAAGATATTTATTATTCTCGCTCCGTTATTGCCTCCGCGATCGCCGCCCATGAAGTCGGCCACGTCTATCAACCAGAACCCCTGAAAAAACTGAGTTATTTGTTAAGACAATCCCCAATCATATACTACTCACCCGCCCGAGAATTTCCGATGTTAATTCCCCTATTTTTGAAAGGGGTCAGTCAGTTATTCTCAATCCAAATAGCCGTCTTGGTCGTTCCGATTATTGGAGCTTTAGTCGCCTGTTTAATAATGCTTTTGGGTGTATTGATTTGGATGGGTCGTTTATGGATTTTTCTAGATGAAATCTGGACTTCCCTATGGGCATTGAATTTATTAGAAAAGCACAAGATTTTGACCCGCCAAGAACGGAAACTTGCCCGAAAAGTCTTGTGGAATGCGGCTTTAACTTATTTACCCTTACTTCACCCAGCCTATAGACATCCTTTCTTGTAAACCAAGGTTTAAGAATCTCCCGGAATGGTCGGGAGAGTTTTCAGGATTTATTGGGGTGTAGAAAAAAAGTGCATAAGTTAATAACCTTCCGAGATAAGTAGTAATGCCGCAGTCTGGCTTGAGATTAGATTCTCAGTCAGACAAGCCATCAGTTTAGGGTAACAGTTATGGAGCAATTTATTGGTCAGGTTTTAGGCGATCGCTATCGCATTGAATCGCTACTCGGTGGTCAAGTCGGTCGTAGAACTTTTCTGGCGCATGATTTACAAACGGGTTTGTCGGTTGTGGTGAAATTACTATTATTTAGCCCGGATTTCACTTGGGAATATTTAAAACTATTTGAACGGGAAGCCGAAGTGCTGAAATCTTTGGATCATCCCGCTATTCCTCAATACTTGGATGACTTCGAGGTGGAGATGGAATGGGGAAAGGGGTTTGCGTTCGTTCAAACTTATATTGAAGCCAAATCGTTGCTGAAGTGGATAGAATCGGGTCGTACTTTTAGCCAAGCCGATACAGATGCGATCGCCAAACAGCTATTAGAAATTTTGGATTATTTGCATCGCCGCAAACCCCCAGTTATTCATCGGGATATTAAACCCAGTAATATTTTATTGGGCGATCGCAGTGGTCATAACGTCGGGCAAGTTTATCTGATTGATTTGGGTTCGGTTCAGACGGTGGTACATGGCGGCACCCGAACCATTGTGGGTACTTATGGCTATATGCCTCCCGAACAATTTGGCGGACACACCACATCGGCTTCGGATTTGTATGCTTTGGGGGCTACCCTAATTTATCTGGCAACCGGACAGCATCCCGATCAATTACCCCAACAGCAAATGCGTATCGGGTTTGAAAATCGAGTTCACCTCAGTCTTAATATGATAGACTGGCTGAAATTGATGACCGAACCCAGTGTTGAACTCCGATTTCAATCTGCAAAACAGGCATTAGAAGCTTTAGAAAATTCCAACTTCCGACAAAATCAGTTGTTCGTGACCAAACCGACTGGTAGCAAGGTCATAGTTACAAAGACTGAGGAGATGTTCGAGATTTTCATTCCGCCACGAGGTTTTGATCTGTCTCTAATTTTCCTAATTCCCTTGGCAATTGTATGGAACTCTTTTACCGCGTCCTTATTGTGGGCTATGCTTTCCAATTTTAGTTGGACAGGATTGTTTTTTGCTTTAGTGTTTTTCACGTTTTTTTCAATACCTGGTCTTTCGATGATTGCATACATTCCCTTTAGTTTATTCGGAGTCACAACACTTCGGATTACTCCGGCTAAAATTTCTCTAATTTCAAAAATATTTGGAGTTCAATACGGCCAACCCTTTATCAGCCATCGCTCGGATATTACAAAAGTTGAAATCTCCCCGGTTTCCTATCAAAAAGACTCGGATGGAAATCCGGTTAAAGTTCATCCTAAGATTAATATTTGGGTGGGGGTAAAAAAATGCACGTCAAATACTATAAACGGTTTAACTCCTCCGGAAATCGATTGGCTTGCTCACGAATTAAGTGACTGGCTGAATTTACCAATTAGCCGAGGTTAAGAACAAGTTTACGAGGAAAAAGGGCGCTAAGTTGTTATTATTCAGTCCCAAGGTAATTCTAAACCCTAAAATCACTATAAACCATTTCCAATTAAAATAAACGATGCCCAATAATAGGGGTGATCGAGATTATTACGAATATTAGCGGGAAGTTCAATTTCAGCACTCACAAAAACCATTGTACCATCGGACGATCGCTGACTGACAACGGTTGAGGTATTTTTAGCAATTAAACTCCGTTGGGCGATTTGTAACGCTTCAGTTTTACTGTATCCTTGTTGCAGGGCATGATAGAAAATATTCATCAATACTTGAGTCCCACCATCGCTAACTTTCCACAGCGACGCCAGCACAGCCCTCGCCCCCTGATTTTGGAATTGATAGCCGAGTCCGAGAATTTGTTCGCCGTTATTATCAAAGCCACCCAACCCCGTTTCACAGGCGCTCAATACCACCAAATCTACATTTGATAGTGACCAATTTTCCACATCCCGCAATGTCGGATTTTCCCCCTCACCAAACACAATAAAAGATTCCGAAGGGTCGCCCGGAACAAACGCCGCGTGGGTGGCAAAATGCAGCACGTTGTAACCGTTCATTTTGGGTTTCATCGTTTCTAAATTAAAGGCTTCATCTACATAAGCGGTTGTATTGGTCAGGGTATTTTGTAATACTGCCACTTCAATTCCCGCAAAGGGTAAACCCACAAATTGTACATCCCGTTGACCTATTTTTGCCGAACGTATTAACGACTCATCTGCAAACGCCCCCGCCAAAACTTGAGGTTGGGGTTGGGGCTGGGTATCAATTTCTTCTAGGGAAGCTGCGGTAATATTATTGACTCGAAAACGTTCGGCTAGCCATTCTTCACCATCGTGCAATGCCACCAACGGAATATAGCGTAAAACTCCATCCGGCGCATAAATAATCACCTCAGCATTGGCAGCTTTAAGGTCATCTTCGAGGGCTTCAAACAGCCAGCGATAGAGTTTTTGGGCGGGTGCAACCGCATCTTTACTTGGGTCTTGTAACGCCAAACGAAACCGAACAATTGTCCGATATAATTCTTCTCGACTTACGCTAACAGTGCGGCGTAATGGGGGAGAATTGGGTGTTGTGATGACTAATTCCAAGCGATCTTCTAGAATCAAAGGATAGAATAATACCGCATCCAACTCTCCCAATTTATCCCGCAAACGGTCTAACGCACCCAGAGATAAAGTTTGTTCTTGGGCTTCAAAACTGAGTTGTTCAATTAATGCGCGAACTTCTGAACTTCGGGCAAACTCGTTAAATTGTTGTTTAACTTCCGTCAATATTTTATCCAATTGATTGCGCCGTTGTTGTTCAGAGAGCGTTAAATTTTCCTTCTGTTGCAGTTGTGCCAGTTCTTCCCCAATTTCAATCACGTTCTGTTGCAGTTCGTTGTAACGGGCGAGAATTTCCTGTTCCGGTTGATAAAATTCGATTCCGCCAGCAGTGTTAGCATTTCCCCGAACATTCTTGAGATAATCTTCCAACTCCTGAACTTTCAGTAAATCCAAGACTCGCTGCGCTTCTAACAACCGATTTTCTTTTAACAATAAATCCGCCAAACGGCGATATCTCCCAGAAATACTATCTATATAGGATTGCTGAAGTTCTCTTGATAAACCTCGAAGATCTTGGCGAATAGCTTCTGTTACGTTAACAGATTGCTTCAAGAAGGTAATTGCTAACTGTGGTTGATTTTGTTCTTCTAGCACTTCACCAATATTGCTTAGAGAATTAGCTTCCCCTCTGCGATCGCCTATTTCTCGCTCAATAGTTAAAGACTGCTGATGAAATTCAATCGCTTTTTGATCATCTTTTAAACGATGGTAAACATAGCCTAAATTGCCCAGAGATCTTGCTTCCCCCTTGCGATCGCCGATTTCTCGTGCAATAGCTAAAGATTGCTGATAGGATTCAATCGCTTGTTCATATTGTTCTGAGTCGGAGTAAGTATTACCTAAACGACGCAGATAAATAATTTCCCCATGACGAGCGCCGATTTCTCGCGCAATCGCCAAAGATTGTTTATGAAATTTAATTGCTTTTTGGTAATCTTTTAAAATAGCGTAGGCATTACCCAAACTACTTAGAGAAAAAGCTTCTTTCTGGCGATTTCCGATTTCTTTTTCAATGTCTAAAGATTGCTGGTAGTATTCAATTGCCTTTTGGTACTGCCCCAAACTTTGGTAAACTACGCCTAAACTATGCAGATAGCTGCTTTCTCCATTGTAATCGCCAATTTCTTGAAAAATAGCTAAAGCCTGCTGATAGAATTCAATGGTCTGCTGATAATGGCTTAAGCTAGAGTAAGTGTCGCCCAAATAGCCTAGAGTCCAGGCTTCTCCATTGTGATCGCCAATTTCTTGAAAAATAGCTAAAGACTGCTGATAGAAATCAATTGCTTTTCGATATTGCCCTAAAAGTGAACAAACATGACCCAAACCCAGAAGAGAATCGCCTTCTCCAGCACGATCATTAAGTTCCTGTCTGATGGTTAAAGATTGTTGAGAAAATTCAATCGCCTGCTGATACTGTCCTAAAATTCTGTAAACAATGCCCACAGCAATTAAAACATCAGCTTCACTGCTGCGATCGCCTATTTCTCGATAAATTTTCAAGGCTTCTTGAAAAGATTGTAATGATTCTTGAAACTGGCTGGTTTTATATTGTTGAATACCCTCCTGTAATAATCGATCTGCTTCGGCTTTTCGTTCATTAGGGATTTGGGCGAGAACTGAGGACTCAGACAGAACGTTCATCGGTACAATGGGAGCCAATACACCAATCACCACCGCCAGGGTTAGGGCTTTCGGGTTCAACATGGGAGTTTGGGTTGGGGTAGATGTTACTTCACTTTTAATATATGTCTCTAGTTCCAAGAGGTATGCACTCTGCACCCCGAACCGTCGAGATTTCAATCAATTATCATCGTTCTCCCTTCACAATTGGTCTATATAAATTGAAGTTAAATAGGCTTCAAAGCGTGAAAACTTTATCCCCAATCTTGAGCGAATCAATCAACTTTTATGAGAATGGATTCGGTAGATAACCCGACGAGAAATATCTTGGGCAAATTTTTTAGCGTGGCTATTTAAACGGGACTCCCAAAATAGCGGCATCACATCAATGCCATGAAAACCGTGCAGTTGCCCAATTTTACCCCAAATGAGAAGAATCTCATAATTAAAAGCGGACAGATTTCCTAAAAAATTGGCTATAATCCAAATTTATCGGTTCAATTTTACTCAATTACTAACATCGAAGTAGAACTCGAAGCCGAAGATCAATTTTTTAGGGGAACTCGGATGAAAGCGGACTCAAACATTCACCCGGAGCCAAACTATGTATTATCCTTCAGCCAAAATTTACAGCTTACAGTTAGCAGTAAAACAACAGCAAATCACCTCCAATTACTCACACAACATTAGAGGTAGCTTGCCAATTGGAAATTCAAATATTAGACTTAAACGGTCTAACAAGCGCGAGAATCAACAACCCTTTATTCATCCTCAAATCCGACAATCCGCACCAAAATACAGCCAAATTCACTGCGGTAGCCAACCCGGACTTTGGATATTTCCCGTTAAATCTTGAGAAAACCCAACTAGGAAACTCTCAACGTTAAGAGTTGGGGAAAGCTTCTTTGTTGCCCGTCTGATCTTTCAATCAAGTCTCAAAAATTTATTTGAAAAACAGATGGATAAGTCTCCCATCGCCGATTAGTATTATCATCCAACGTCCAATCTTCTATTGGTTATCAATTTCCTTTGGGAATTGGCATCACAGTAGCAAAAAAAAATGTTAGAATATTTTCTAACAATGCACTTCTCTTCATCGGGTGTACTCTACACATTAATTAATTTTGAAAAATTCAGGAGGAAGATTTTGTTACCCCCCAACTCTTGTTTCTTGAATCGGAAAATCCCTTCAGATTGCAACGCTTATTTCCTCGCCCCAATTTTTTCTCGGAGGAAAAGGGTTATATTCTTCATCGGATGAACGTTCAATGTACCCGTCAAGTCTTGGAACTACCGTTGGCTGCAACCTTCCAAACTTTGCCCAACTATGAGAGGGTTTGGTCAAATGCCATGCAAAAAAGACCGCTACCAACGAATGGTTAGCCAAGAACACAGAATGCTTTTTGGACAATCCCTGCGGGGATAATTGCCCACCCAGAAGATGATTGCAGGTAAAAAATGTATCAGTTCGTAGATAAACATCAAGCTTGTGAATGTCTTTCCTGCTGCGATGCCACCATCCGAAGATATCGAGCCGGGGAGGAGTGGATAGAAGGAATTCACTGGATACCGATCAACTCCCGTGTCGTCCGGTACAACTTGGAACTGCTGCGAGACTGGCAGGCCAACCGCCATGACCAAATGGCTCATCAGAAAGCGATCGCCAGATATCAGAGCCTTCTGGAAGCGAACCAGAAGAAATATAAATGTTAAAATATTGGGACTGAAATGGGTCTGGTGTTTAGACCGAATCCCTAAAAACAATCGGAGCGGCGGGATTTGAACCGCATAGTCATAAAAAATGAGGTCACAACGAAGACGCTGTAAACCTCACCTAGTCTACCGAATGCAGATTTTAGGTAGAAAATAGGTAGAAATGAACAAGGATTATAGCGTTCTAGCATTGGATACCCTTAACCAATGGTTTTTATCAAACGGTATAGACACATCAAAGCTTGTTTATTTTGAAAGCTTGCAAGTATATCTTACAGGATGTAAAAAGTCAACCCCTAAGGGTGTAAGTATTTCTTACAGTGCTAAAAAATCTAATCGACTATATCTAAGATTCAAGACTGCGAGTCATCCAAGAGCGGACAAGGATAACCCGTGTAACGAGATATTCAATAAAGATGGGTTAATCAATGCTTTAATCAAATCTTTCAAGGTTGCTGACAAGCTTAAATAATTTGAGAATGAGTCTGATTTTTGGCAATGGTACAGTCAATAAATTGAAGAAAAAAGTCAGATTAAAAATGACCTAATAACTATTGAGGATGCGATTAAGCTTTGGAAGGAACGATACATGGAGGCAACTGACAAACGGAGTTTAAAACGTAATGAGAAAGGGTTTGAGTCAAACACGGAGGCTAACTGGGATACCACTTATGGGATGTTCTATAAGAAGCTAGACAAATCTAAAATCTGTAACGCTTCAGCCTTGATAACTCAGTTTGACAGCATTTGGGGACACCTTAAGGGACGTAAGGGGTACAAGAACGCTAACGCTGCAATTTGTAAGCTATTGAGAGAGACGAAACAACACGGAGAACTTCAAAAATGGATAGAACACTATGGGAAGATAGAAGTTACACAAAAAATAGAGGTGCAAGAGATAGATATTAATTTATTTCTTGATTTCAGAAATCGAATACTAGGACTTGGTGGTTACACTTTAAGCAAGATACAAGCCAACAACCTCGAAACTAGACAACAATGGTTTAAAGCGTTATCAATCAATTTAATTTATGGATTCAGAGGTCAAGAATTCAAAGCTATTGCTAACCTTGATAAACCCGTAACCGTTGGGAAGCGTGTTATTCCGGCTCTGTATGACTCAAACAATAAAAACAATATTCTAGTCCTGAATGATTGGCATGAGGTCATAGACGACAGTGGTAATATTCACAAAATAACCATCAAAACTAAGGGTCGTTTAGCGCGTCCAATGGTACATCCTGACTACCCTAATTTGATTAAAATGTTAGACATCAAAAATCCTGATATTTCTTTACCGACATTAAATCCCAAAAGCACTTCTAAACCTAGAACAATTAAAGATTGCTACCTCAGAGGTATGTCAAGAAAATTAGGACGATGGGTAACTCAATGCGGACTAGGCTTCAGTCAAACCCATGCACTTCGACATCTAGCTAACTTACACGGTACGTTATCAGGGCTAACAGACGACCAACGAGCTTTAACTCTAGGACACTCTAAGGCAATGAATGAGCGTTACAACAAGCATAAGACTATTGACGCTAGCTTAGACTTGCTGACAAGGGATATCAACGGGATAGAACAGCTAAGGAATGACAATGAACGATTGAAAGCTGAGAACGCTAGATTGCAAGAACTGTTAGCTTTCTCGAAGCGGGAAAATATGAACCTGAAAGAGATAATTCAGAATCTACAAGGTAGCGATAAGGTAGTCAGAATTAAGTAAGACTCTTAAAAATCAAATTTTTAATTCAAACTTGAGTTCTACTAACCCCTTTAACAACTCCTCACCCCTTAACTCACATCCTATATAGGATTTCTTATATAAGATTCAGAGTTAGCAAAAGCTAGGGGTGAGTGCGACATCTCGAAACTAATTGACAACGTGATATCTGATTTAGTTAAGTCGGCAGGCTAGAGAGAATAGAGGTTTTGTATCCTGCTAAAGAATCGAAGTTAAAAGAAAAGCTATGAAAGTCTACTAACCAACCTTATATAAGCAACCTTATATAACCATCAGAACTCCCATATAACATAGCTTGTGGGAGTTTTTGGTGTGTGTAGCTATCAACTGTTAGAGAGATGTAACAACAGAGAAATCAAAAAAACAGAATTAAGTCACGAGATAACAGAATTAGTCGATTTTCATTTTTGTTCCAAAACGATATCGCAGTTAAAACCTGACTTTGACTCTAGAATCTGTTTTTATTGCCAGGTTACAACCAAAAATCGAGAGGTCATGCAAAAGGTAGGTTACGAGCTAGTGACTCTCAAAATAGGTGGTGATGTGATTGTTGTAATAATCCCTTAACAGACCTTCCCCCATAACCTGACAAACTCAAGACACCAATGGCTAGTGAGGGCTGTCAGGGTTGCGTAGCACCGTAGGCTTGACCTTGACAGATAGAGCGACATTGGTAGGCTTAAGAGTTCAGGTTGGGGGGGTAAGTAGTAGAAACAGAGTGAAGTATAGATTTGACAGGATTACAGTTATATGCTCGTTGATTTACTAGGCAATCTAGGCAGTTAACTACATTCTTGCTAAATTTGAATTTGGATAGATTTTAGATAGAAGCCAGTAGGCTAGTCGGAGATGAGAGTGCTGCAAGTGCCGTATTTACGCCGTTAGGCGAAATCGGAGCGGCGGGATTTGAACCCACGACCCCCACTACCCCAAAGTGGTGCGCTACCAAGCTGCGCTACGCCCCGAACATATTCACTTAGTATAGCATGATGAACACAGATTAGTAAACAGATAATATTTTTGTTGTCTGAATGACTGCGGGGACAACTTCAGCCGGCCAACTTCCTTCTCCTCGTCGCCCGGTATTGAGAATAAACTGCAAATTGTAATCATCAGGATAACCTTCAACCTGCATCCAAATCAACTCACTTTCGGCTTCACAGGTAATTTTTTCTTCATCCATCAACTCACTCGTCATCTGAGTCATCGTGTCAGCCAGTTGGGTAAGCAGACGACAAAAATCATTCAACTCCGCCTCGGTTAACTCGATCGCCCAATCATCACCGCCCACTAACCCCTGATATTCTGTAGCGTTAGGATTCCAACCCAGACGCCAACCTACTCCCGTTTTGAGAATCTGATTCACAACCTTACTGTTTTAGAGTTGCAATAATTCGGCATCTCCAGGTTGAGGGAGGGGAGGTAAGGGCGAACTTCCATTTTTGGGTGAGGTTTGAGTAGTTTCTTCTGATGAACCGTCGGGGGAATCTGACGCATTCTCCGAAGAGTTTGGATCAAAGGAATTAACAAGTGTATCGACTAACTCCTGTCTTTGGCTGCGGTTAAAGGTTCTCACAGTTTCGCGATCGCCATCACGGGGATTTTTTTGCAATGAATCAGCCCCTGGATATTGAGATTCTAACATTGCTTCATTAACACCCAAATAATCAGCTAATGTTAGCTTCCAATCAAATCGAGATAAGGGAGAACGTCCTTTGACATAAACATGATAGCGAATTAATCGCCCAATTAATGTATCCTCTGCGGCGACTTCTCCGTTTTCTAAGGAAACATAATTATTTTCTTTGGGGAGATCGGGTAATTGTTGATAAACTTGTTGCCAAACATCTCGAATTCTAACAACGCGAGTTGGGGGTTGTTGGGCGATCGCCGCAGGAGTTGTTAACCCACTGATTCTAGCTAGTCCCTGAAATGGACTTGATTCTATCCCACTAGCAAACACCGTTATAACACTAAAACCTAACGCCAAGAGTACAGAACGATACCATCGCTGATCACATTGAATAATCGCCATTCTCAATTTATGCTTAAGCATTTTGATTCAGGACTAGCTAAATTTTATCTGAATTGATCGTAATCCGTCAGTTCTATCTTCAAATGAATCAACTAACGATCTACAATAATCTCCGGTTGAGTGAGTTCATCAGACATTTCAATAATCGCCCGCAACACGGGCTTCATAATATTCTCGTCTATACTGTCAAAATCTTCATAGCGACAGCGTTTGGCTCGGTTGGCGACTTGTACGGTGATGCGATAACGGTTAGAAGCTGCACTAACTAAATCAGCCGCCCGACAAGTAATTTCGGTAGAATCGATGGTAGAACGTTTTTGCATACAGTTAGTTTACTCTGAGTTAATCATCATACTACTATATCCTAACGAACAACTTGGGGGATTTGATCTCGACTAGCTCAATCCCCTTTTTCGAGAAACGAATCCCTCTGAAACTCCTGATTAATTTAATATTGCACTGGTAAGTGTTAAATTTTTGTAATAGACTGTTGATCAATTCTGTTGTATATAGCTCTCTGAAGTAGATCAGTTAAACCCGAATCTAATATTACCTATGCCAGCATCAGTCGCTTGGAGTTCCCAATCATCGGTTATTCGCTTACCCCAAGTCCATCGTCATTCTCTGAGGCTTGTTGCTTTGGGCGATAGTCTAGTTTATGGCTATGGTGATCCTGAAGGTGGAGGTTGGGTTGAACGACTACGACGACAATGGATGTCACCGGGTAGTCCGGGTCATGTGGTTTATAATTTAGGAGTTCGAGGAAATCGAGTCGTACAGGTTCGCGATCGCCTAGAACATGAATTTCGTCATCGCGGTGAACTGAGAAACCGGGTTCCTGATGTGATTATTTTATCGGTTGGTGTGAATGACTGCGCGAGAATTCAATCTCCCCAAGGACGCAATTACACTGATTTTGAACAATTTCAAACGGTAATCAATAGTTTACTCGATAGCGCTCAAAATCTTTGTCCGGTTTTGTTTGTGGGAATGGTTCCGGTTGATGAAATGAAAATGCCATTTCAAGATTGTTTGTATTACAATCACGAAAACCAATATCTCTACAAAGAAGCGACTCGTTTAGCGTGTTTAGAGCGAAATATTCCCTATCTTGATATTTTTGAACATTGGCTAAAACAAGGTGAAACTTGGTGGAAATCGCGTTTGAGTGTAGATGGTTTACACCCAAACACAATGGGTTATCAAAGCTTACTCCATGATGTACTGAATTGGGAACCAATTATTCAAATGGATCGATCTCATCATTCCCAGTTAATTTAAGTTGGATGATCTCATTCGAGAACATTTTGCTTTAATAATGTCCTGGAGGCGGATAGTATTGTATGGGAACTCTCTCGTCAGAAGATGTCGAAGATTGAGTTTCTCTAGAAGTCTCGTTGCTTTTTTGTTCAGAGGCGAAACCGGGTTGAACAAACGCTAGGGTGAGAAGCATGGTGAATACTAGAATGGATTTAGCTTTATTCATTTGTCTCTACTCCTTTTTTTTAATCGTATTCTGTCTGAACATCTTTGAAGATACAAAATTTTCAGGGGTAGAGACTTCCCCCATTCAGGTGATTTTTTCCGAATATTGATTGTTCTCTTTAATGCTTAAGGTTTATTTGTTTCGTCTGAAACCGATTGTTTTTCCTGATAAAAACGACAATTGTCACAAGGGCCAGAAGGATTCACCGCACAACGAACATAGGACGAACGTGCATTATACTGGCAAGAAAGATCACCAATTAAATAACCCACTCCCTCGATATATTGGGCATCGGGAGGTAAGTCGGGTCTACGCCAGTGGGTAACAGCAACACCCGTTCCGACTGTTGAAATCTGACTAATCGTGCGGGTTTCTATTTGTCGTCGAAACCACCAATAAATAAATGCTGGACTGATGCCAATAATCAGAATAAATAGAGAAATAAACACAACACTACTTAATCAAAAGTATCAGGTTTTAGAGCTATTTTCCAAAGAAACAGTCGAATTCTGAAGGCTGAAAAAATAACCAACGAGATAAAGAGAACCACACAAAACAACGTCATTGGAGGATGCAGTCGGATCAAGCGCCGCCTCTAAACCGACAATCAAATCAGGATAAGCTTGAGAACACGCTAAACTCGGACAAACGCTACGACTCAAAACTGCTAATTGTTCCGGTTCGGCGCTACTATGTTCGGGGACAGGAACTAAATACAACCGATCTCCAGAACGTAGCAAAGCCTCAAAGATATCTGCATGATCTTTTGTTGATAACATTCCCATTACCCAAGTAATCGGTTGTCGGGGGTTGACATCTTCGGCAGATTGAACGTCTATACTATCAACGTATTGACGCAAAACTTGAGCAGCGGCTGGATTATGAGCGCCATCAACTAACAATCGGCGATCGCGCCAACTTGTCCATTGTAACCGCCCCAACCAGCGAGTGTTTGTCATTCCCTGCCAAATTGCTGCGGGGGAAATCTGCCATCCTTGCTGTTGTAATAATTTGATCGTCGCGATCGCAATGGCTGAATTAATCAGTTGAACCTGTCCCAACAACGGTAAAGGATATTCAATCTCTTGATAAATTGCAGTTGTTAACCCGTCTGATGTTTTTTGGTGAGTTGGAGTCGCTGCTTCTACCCAAACCGCCGGACAATTTAATTGATCAATACGCTGTTCTACAACGGCTTTTGCTTCTGGGGGAAGTTGACCGATTACAGCCGGACATCTGGCTTTGAGAACTCCTGCTTTTTCTGTGGCGATATGAGCCAGAGTTGGGCCTAGACGTTGCCAATGTTCGCGGCTAATTGAAACGATAGCACTGACTAAAGGGCGATCGCAAACATTTGTCGCATCCAGTCGTCCTCCTAAACCGACTTCAATCACCGCAATATCCACCTGTTGCTGGGCGAAATAAAGCCATGCTGCGGCGGTAATCACCTCAAACTGAGTCGGAGAGGGTTGACTGGGATTAATCGCCGCTTCAACTTCTAAAAGCACTCCTTCGAGATCGCTTCGAGAAATAGGCTGTTCATTGATACAGATCCGTTCTGTCCAGTCTACCAAATGAGGGGAAGTATAGCGTCCGACTCGATAGCCTGCCTGAGTCAAAATCGAGGAAAGATAAGCACAAACAGAACCTTTACCGTTGGTTCCCGCAACGTGAATGATGGGAACCTGATGATGAGGATTACCCAAACAGGCGAGTAAGGTTTGAATTCGTTCTAAGCCGAGATGTACCCCAAAGCGTTGAAAGCGTTGTAAAATCAGGTCTACAGTCACGATTAATGATTAATGAGTGAGTCGGGATTTAATTGAATCATTATTGATTGGAACTCGGGGGATCTTCAGGTTCAGCAGAGAGCTTTTCCGAAAGCGATCGCAAGGAAGCTCGGGGAATATAGGGCCAGCCTCCATAGGTTTCGATTTCTTTCAGTAAAGCATAAAGAGCCTGACGATTATCAGGTAAAGCATCTCGAAACCAGCCCTCTCGAATTTCTCGATGCAAGAGTTCTAAGGTGCGAAGTATCGCCAACAGTGCGACGGTATTCCCCTGAACTTCTTGGCTCAAGTCGCGAATCGTCAGCGAGAGTGATTCTAACTGAGACTTAAAGGGTTCTGATTCAAAGTCGATTTCGTGTTCCATGATTCGGTACAGGTTGCTCAATTCTTTCTCAATTCTCGGGTTTTTGGGGAAGATCTGGCCAGCTTGATCGGCTTGTCGGTAATTTTCTAGGAGTCTAAAGCCCTAAGCAAATCAACTTAAGTAGTTTAGCTTAGGTTGTTATAAATTCATACTCTAAGCAACAAAAAAAGTCACAAGCCATGTACAATTCTCTATTGGGCGATCATTGAAAGTCCCGATTGCACAAGCGATAAAGTCTGTGATCAGATTTCCCGTTGTTCGGGAAAAATTGCAAAAACCAGACCAGAAGTGTTCTAGCTTAAAAATACAGATCCTTCTACTGTGGGTGAGAGTGTCAATTGTGATCTCAGAAGTTAATGGCAACGGTGACAGATCACTCAATATATGTCACATATTGATTGGGGATATAGAGGTTAAAAATGAAATATCGTGCTTTAGTTGCTACACTTTTAGCGTTGTGCTTGAGTGTATTAACGGCTTGCTCGTCAGGGCCAGAAACAAAAAATCCAGAGTTACTGACCTATGATGATATCGTTAACACAGGTTTAGCAGTCAACTGTCCGAGTTTACCAGAAACAGCTCGGGGTTCGATAGCACTGGATTCTAGCACTTCTTATGAAATTTCGGGTTTATGTTTGCAACCGACGACTTATTTTGTCAAGGAAGAACCCACTAGCAAGCGCAAAGAAGCGGAATTTGTTCCGGGTCGATTGTTAACTCGATTTACTTATAGTCTTGATCAAGTCGGTGGCTCGTTAAAGTTTGATAAAAACGGTGTTCTCACCTTTCAAGAAAAATACGGCATTGATTTTCAGCCGATTACGGTTCAGCTTCCCGGTGGCGAACAAGTTCCTTTCTTGTTTACGATTAAAGGATTAGTCGCTCAAAGTCAAGCGGGTTTATCGAGCATTAATACGTCTACTGATCTAGAAGGAGTATTTAATGTTCCTTCCTATCGGGGTTCTACTTTCCTAGATCCTAAAGGTAGAGGTTTAGCGACAGGTTATGATAACGCTGTGGCTCTCCCTGCAACCGCAGATGGGGAAGATTTCGCCGAAGCAAATATTAAGCTTGCAGATACCCAAGTTGATGCAGGTAAGATTTCTCTACAAGTGTCTAAGGTGGATGGAGAGACCGGAGAAATTGCCGGAGTTTTTGAAAGCGAACAACCTTCAGATTCAGATTTAGGCGCGAAAGAGGCTGTTGAAGTAAAAATTCGCGGTTTATTTTATGCTCGTGTAGAACCGACTACCTAATCGGATAGAGCGATTAGTGGGGTTGAACAGCTTCTTTTTCCCCAATCCGAGGGGTTTGCTGTTCAATCGACAAATCAGATTCAAGCTGGGGAGGGACGACAAGTTGTCCCTCTTTTTTGTCGCAGTTCTCAGCTTTTAATGATTCACTGAGTTGATGTTCAGCTATCTGTTCACTTCCACTTCATTGACGTGATAATTAAATAAACTTTGCTTAAAGTTAGAGTTTTATAAACGGCTTTCACCGTAATTTAAGCGTTGAGATTATGAATTTTATCGGTCAA
>JGI12048J13642_10426418_pt1 | contig 21330 bp, 17 predicted proteins | sample ElkSlonscriptome_16_FD_13642 | JGI IMG/M metagenome (IMG submission 13642)
GCCGCGTTCGAGAACGACCTGCCGGTAGAATAGACCGATCGCCTGCGAGGCGGTCAGGCCGCAGTCGCGCAGGATGCGCTCTGCTTCGTCCTTCAATTCGGGCTCCATGCGTGCGCGAGCAGTGGTGGTCTTGCTCATGTGCGGCTCCTTTCAGCTAGGACGTAGCCTAAATGTAGCACGTAGTGTGCTACAAATGGGAGAGCCGTCTGGGGTCGCGACCTCGTCCTGACAGAAAGTCCGACGGGATCACGGGCGATCGGATGTCCAGCTCGGCCCGATCCGAATCCGCGCCCCTCGACGCGACACGGCCGGGGCATGAGGGTGCCGCTCCCTCACCGAATCCGCACGACCTCCAGCGTGTCCCGAGCCGGAGCGCGCTCCGGGCACCAGAGCGCGATCGACTGCCCATCTCGATCCGATCCGGTCCCGAACAGCGCGCCCGCGAATCGCTCCGCGCCGCTCGGATCCTCGATCCCCTGCAGCACGATGGCGTTGGCGCCGAGCTTCCCGGCCTCCTCGCGCATCTTGTCGATCATCTGCGATTCGTTCGTGTAGTCGGTCGAGCCCTGCGCGTTGAGGATCGCCACCCGCTCACACGAAGGCGCGATCGAGTCGTCGGGGAAGAAGACGTAGACGTCCTGCTGCGGCACGGGCGTGGCCGAGCGGTCCATGAGGACCGATGTGCCGACGGTCACGCAGCCGGCCAGGAGTGCGCCGGCTGCGATCGCGATGAGGGTGCGCATCAGTACCAGCTCACGCCGGCACCGAACTGGAACACGGTGATGCCCGTGTCCTCGATGTTGCCGTAGTTGAAGTTGGCGTACGGGGTGAGCGCGAACCGGCTGCCGAGCGGGATGTCGATGCCCGCGCCCGCAACGAGGCCGAGCCCCGTCTCGCCGTCGCTTCCGCCGATCCCGAGATCGAGGTCGATGCGCGCGAGTCCGGCGCCGACCTTCAGGTAGAAGTTGTTCGTCTCGCTCGGGTAGAACTGCGCGATGCCGCTCAGGTTTCCGAAGGTGACGGTGGCTCCGCCCTCCTCGTCGACCCAGCCGTTGGTCTCGACGCCGAGGAGCAGCGACTCGTTCACGGCACCCCCCAGCTTGAGGTAGCCGGAGAGCGCGCCCTCGCGCTCGTCGAAGTCCTCGATGCCGAGCGAGCCGTAGCCGAGTCCGAGGCCGATGAAGAAGCCGTCGCGGGAGAAGTCCTGGGACGAGCTCTGGGCGTGAGCGGGGAGCGCCGTGAGGGCGAGGAGCGTGGCGGCGAGCAGCGTGAAGATCGTGGTGCGTGACGTCATGTCTGAATCCCTGTGGATCTGAAGAACGGATGATGTGATGAGGGTGCTGCGGTGGCCCCGATGAGGCCGGGCCCGACGCCTCAGCGCTGCAGCACGAGGAGGAAGCCGGGGAAGGTGAGGAAGACGTCGCAGTTGCCGTCGGTGAGGTCGACGTTCCCGGTGAGCGTGATCTGGCGTGTCTCGGAGTTGTAGCTGCCGTTGAAGGTCGTGATCTGGGTCGGGCACGTGGTGGAGGTCGTCGTGATCGAGACCGAGGGATTGTCGCCCGACTCGACGCTGCCGGTGACGGTGCTCGTGCCGCTGATGGGGAGCGTCGTCACCCCGTCGAACAGCGTCCCGACAACCGCCGAACTGCCCGAGAGCTGGCCGTCGTTCTGGACGAGCTGGAGTTCGAAGACGCCGTCGAGGGCAATGCCCTGCGACTGCCCGCCGAGTTCACCCTGGAACGTGCCGGACACGTTCTCGAACGACTCGTCCGGACCGGTCGCGTCCCCGCAGGCGAGGGCGAGGGGCAGGACGAGGAGGAGCGTCGCGCGGGTCAGGTGTCCGCGGGACGACGTGGTGCGGGAGAGGCGCATATCGGGTTCCTGGATAAAGGAATGAGCGTGATATGCGCAAGGTGGGGAGGGGGTGTGACAGGTGGGGGCGGAGCTATGGGCCGGCCGGCTCCTGCGCCTGGTGCCGAATATGGAGCACGTGGACGTCCCGGCCCCGGGACGTCACTCGGCTGGAGAGGAAATCCCGAGTTGGGCTTCGAGGGCAGCGAAGGCGACGTCGGCCGGGACACCGCTTCCCTCGTCCGCGCCCGCGAGCCCTCGCTGCATGCCGAGAATCGTCGCGGCTCGCCGTGCGAGATCGAGAAGTCGTTCATAGCCCTCGGCGCTTTGCACAACGACCTCCGCCCGGCCGTGCACCGTGAGGACGACCGGGCGACCGGTCTCGCGCAGGTGTTCGATGTGCTCCCGCGAGTTGCGCTGGAAGTCCGACAGCGAGTGAATGTCGTCGAGCCGAATCACGGAGGCGTCCCGGTTCATGAAATTCAATGTGTATTTCATGTTCGGGTCCGGTGAGGATGAGCGCCAGTGGGTTCAGGGGTGGACGCCCCACACTGGGGACCGGGCGTGGACTTCGAGCAGTCCGACTATCCTGAGGCGATCCACCAGGTGGGCACGATCGATGCCATGTCTGCGGGTACTAAGAGATCGGCGTGATTCTTCCACGTCGGGCAATACCCGCCCGGCCTGCGCTGTCGAGGACGCCTTGCCCCCCGATGGACTGCCCCGCTGGGCTTCCTGTCGATCACTCCAACGGGCCGCCTGCAGCACAGGCGCTTCCAACTCACCCGCGTGTCACGAGCCCCCGCCGACGCCGGTGAGGCTGTACGAGAAGCCGACGAACCACCCGAGATCCAATGCGTCTTCCGTCGGAATGGCGCGATCCTCGCCAACGAGCGCGTCCCCGATCTCGAGGCCTCCGCCAAGGCGTGAAGCCGACGCGGCAATCGATCCGACGCTGACGACCCACCTCTGGCCTCGTCCCAGAATCAAGCTGCCTCCGGCGAAGTACGCGAGGCGGCCGGCAGTATCGGTGCCAAGCCCGAAGGCGGCGGCGGGCCTCACCAGCCAGTCCGAATTGTGGGACACGTGAACGAGCGATCCGACGGTGACGGAAGCCCCGGGCTCGCTACCTCGCCGGGCGATCTTCTCCTTCTCGATTCCGTAAGACCGATCGTGGACGGAGTTCACGAAAAACCCTGCCGAGAAGTCGACGTCCAGACCTCCGTACACAGGCAGCTGGAACTCTCGCTCGAATCCCCGTGACGTCGAATGACGCGGGTCGAGCCCGTCTCGACGCGACACTTCGACCGTGACGCGCATGGCGTTACCGTGGACGCCGATGGGTCCGCTCGGGATCGTGAAACGGCCCAGTCGAGCTCGTTGCAGCAGCGAGGAGATGTTGGCGTACGCGGCAGTCAGCGTGGCCAGATCGTCGTTGAACTCTTCGTAGGCCTGCCGGGAGTCTTCGAGGGCACTCGTTGCCGTCGCGGAAGCCGAATCCAGGTTGGAGTACGCGGCAACTGTTGCCACATGCGCCCGCTCGACCTGATCCAGGCGCTCGGTTGCGACCAGAGACACCTCCGCGGGAGCCGGATCCTCAATATTACCGAGCACTCGCTTCAGGTAGCGCTTCATCTCCGTCTCGATCTGGTACGGCGTGGATCCATCCGAATACATCAGGTCCACCACCGTGGTCTCGATGACGTTCACCGAGTAGAGCTGAACGAGCGCCGATCGGAACGCTGTCATGGCATCCCAGAAGTCGGCTTCCCGATCGGTTTGGGCGGGGTCTGGTGGTCGCAATCCGACCGTGTCCCCTGCAGGCGGTGATTCGAGAGCTGCCGGGCGTGGCGAGAGCTCCGACGAGAAGATCCTCGGCTCCTCACCCGTGAACCGGACCGGCACACCGGATATTTCGACGTCGTAGAGCAGCGGGTTCACATTCTCCACGACGACGACCAGCGTGCCGTCTCGATGCAGGCCGCCCCGCTCGAGGTACGCCTCGTCGAACGTCACGGCTCCGGTGTTCAGGTCATACGCCAATTTGGATGCGGACTGGGCGCTGGCAGGTCCGCCGAGCGCTAGCAGGCATGTCAGTAGCCCGCCTCCGAGCACCATGCAGGGGAATCGGCCGGGAAGTGAGTGCATCGTGGGACCTCGAGATGGCGAGGGATGTTCAGGTAGCTTCACCCCTGTTGACGGACACCATCATCTCGATTCCCACTCCCCCTCGGCAGTCCATCAGGCGCGCTCAGCTTGGGTCGGTGCCATCGTCATCATCGTCGTCATCGTCGCACTCGGCACAGAAGCAGGTCGGATACTCGTCGGCGATCGGCCGGAGCAGGTGGTGCCCGACCCCGTGCTTCATCTTGCTCGTATCGCCCTTGGCCGAAAGCGCTGCCACCGTCGGTACCGGACTGCCATCAAGCTTCGTGAGCTGCGTCGTCAACGAGCCGCTCTTGGAGTCCAGCAGCGAGTAGTACCACCGAAAGTGGTGGTCGTGAGGCTGCGGATAGCCCGTCCAGTGGGGACCCGGGATCGGATCTCTGCCCGGGGGGAGATTGGAGATGATGACCTTGCCGAATAGCGGAACCCTTTCGCTCCCCACCTGGATGTGGCTGGCTCCGTCCGATATCCAGTTTGCCCAGTAAGCCAGTTCGTTCCGTTTGATCTGCGTCGAGCCGGCAGGGAGCTCGGTGAAGGTCCACTCGGTGTCCTCATCAGGCGTGCCCACGGCCTCGATCGATCCACCGCCGATATGGACCGTCGCCGCCGTGTACATCTCCACTTGCTTTCGCAGCGTAAGACCCGCGGCGAAGTCGCCGAAGCTCGGGAGCTTCTTGAGGGCGCTGGCTTGACCCACTGGCCCAGTGGCCGCCTTGCCTGATCGCTCGAACGTGATCTCCTGACCCGTCAGCCACCTCGTGTCGAAATCGCCGAGATTGGTACCGGCCGTGCCTGGCTTCTGCACGAGGACCTGGGCACGGTGGGGCACACCGTGGCCCCTCCGGTCTCGAGGCGCGTCGGGGTGTCCTGTACTGGGCAGCCGTACCACCACCTCGCGCCCGCCCTCCACGGCCCGGGTGCAGAACAGGCAGAGACCCTTGAAAAAGATTGTGGGACCTTTGGTGGTGTTCGACATGCCATACCTCTCCGTGTGGAAGTGTTCTGTGTTAGTAGACGGACCTTCGAATTCGGATTCCCAGGGTGGTTGTGGGATGCGTCACCACCCAATCACCTGAAACGCCGCCCACGTCCGGGACCCGTCTCGGGCCTTCGAGCGACGCTGGGCGATGGCGAGCGCCTCAACCGATGGCGCTCCTTGTGCGAGTGCATCGTGGAGGTCGGCCATGAGCGCGGCAGTTGGACGGTCCCGGACGGACCAGAGAGACCCGATGACATTTCGGGCGCCCGCGCCCATGAAGGCAGCGGCAAAGGTCGGGAGACCCGAAATCTCCCGACCCTCCGAGTCCAGCGTTCGGCAGGACGCCAGTACGACTGTTTCGAGCCCGCTGAGATCCAGACCTTTGAGGACGTTCGGCGTGACACGGCGGCTCCCGATGGGCCCTTCGTCCTGAAGGACCAGGTGGGATTCCGCCGCGCGGCGACCCAGTTGTGCGTGGCCAGCGAAATGGAAGATTCGGCTGCCCGGCAGCGCTGCTGCGACCTCGGTCGTCGAGGGCTCGGCAATCGCGTCCACCTGTGCGACTTCCTGCCACCGAGCGGTGATCGCCCGTACCTCCTCGGTGGCGCCGGGCAGTGTGGCGAGTCCGGCGGCCAGGTCGGATCCACCGGTGGCAAGCAGCACCCGCGGGTGGCCGAGCGCGACCTCGGCCGGCGGCCTGCCAAGGTGTCGCAGGCTCGGCACGAGCCGCACCGCGGTTCGGTCCACAAGCAACTCGCTGCCCGCACCAACCGGGAGTGCCGCCCAGGGCACGAGCCCCAGGAGCCCGTCGGGGACGATGTCGATGCGGTTCGGAAGATCCGTGAACCATGGCGCGAGAAGGTTCTGCGACAGCGTCCGCGCGGCGGAGCTCGAATCCGGCGCGCGTCCCGCGATCAGATCCCCACGGAGGGAGGCGATCGCGTCCACGAACTCGGTGCGGCGGATCGGCAATCGCTTCAGCTCGAGGTCCGGTCGGTCCAGGCGCCACGTGAGGAGGGCGTCTTCGGTGGTCAGGAATGCCAGGGTGGGCACCTCGAGCGCCCGGCCGGTCGGCACCTCGCCTGCCGTGTGCGTCCCCAACTGGACGGCGCGTGCGACATCCGACACCTCGAGCGCCGCCTCCGCGCGACCGGCTTCGGCCAGGAGCTCGACCAGTGCGGTGGTCACGCCCTCCGCGGCGGGAATCGGAAGCCGCTCGGCGCCCCCGAGTCCGGCGAGGGCGTCCCGCACCCACGCTACGGCGGCCTCCAAGTCCGCGGTCGCAGCACTCGTGTCGCCGAGGGCGAGCAGCATCCGGGCGCGTTGGGCGAGGACCACTGCGGATCTGGAGCCGACGTCGGCCGAGTGGAAGTACTCCAAGACGGCAGAAATGCTGTCCACCGCTGCGCTCGAGCCTGAGACGTCAGGACGGGACCAGGCGGCGAGCGTGCGCTCGGCCGTCAGGTCGATCCGCACGCGCTCCTGCATCCGGGCGTCGGGCACGCCGGAGAGGTCACGCTCGGCCGCGTTCCACTGCCCGTGCGCCTCGGAACCGCGTCCGGAGGCGGCAAGCAGACGGCCGAGATTGATCCGGGCCTCGATCGGGTGCTGGACGCGCCCGGTCCGTTCGGCCACGGCAAGCCCTTCCCGCTGAAGTGCGATGGCGGCATCGAGCCACCCGTCTTCCGCCGCCATGTCCGCAGCCCGCCGGAGCGCGTTGGCCCACAGGTGTGAATCGTGATGGGATCGAAGGACGTCGAGCGTACGACCCATCGCGTTCCACGCTTCGGTGCGGTCGCCGCTTCTCGCAAGCAACTCGACAATCAGCGCCTGGATGCCACCTGTGTATTCGGCTTCCGCCGACGACTCGAGCTCGGATGCCGCCTCCTGGTACAGTTGGAGCGCGGCTCCACGCCGGTTCAGCCGGACCGCCACGAGCCCGCGGCCCCATAGCGCTCTCCCACGCAACGAGGCCCTGTCGGTCGAGCCCCGATCATCCAGGATCCGCTCGAACGCGCGGTCCGCGAGGTCGTAGTGCGCCGCCTGGAAGTGGTCGATCGCGACGAGGTACTCCGCCCACGGAAGGACGACACTCTCGGTGCCGGCCAGTGCACGGACCGCTGCACTGGCCTCTGCCGCCATGGCCTCGAACCGCCCGTCCGAGAAGGCTGCCTCCGCTCGGGCGTACGCTTCGTATCCGACCGCGAAGACCGGATTCACGGTCTCCTGCGTGAGACGCTCGACTTCGATCAACAGCCCTGTGTCACCGGAGCGCTGCTGAATCCCACCTCCGAGAAGCATGATGGAGCCAAGCGTTCTCGACGCCGCACTCGCATCGTCCTCACGCCAAGCGACGGCCCACGCAGGGAGGAGCTGATGGAACGCAGTCTCCCGGGCGACCTTGGGGAACGCAGCCGCAATGCCGACCACGCGTGCCGAGTCCAGAGCGCCTTCGTCCACCAGTCGGGCCAACTCCGCTGCGGCCTCGTCAACCGAAAGGGCCAGCCGAGCGGACGTACGTTCCCCGATGGGGGCGGCACGCGCGGAATCGGGCTGAAGGCGAGCCCTATCCTCGCCTAGCGGTGTGCGTCCGGTATCCAATCCAAATCGTTCCAGAAGGACTTCGCGATTCCACGTCGATCGCGCATCCTCGACCGCATCGTGTGCTCGCTCTGCATAGTCGAGAGCGGCGACCCAGTCCACCTCGGCACCTGACAGGGTAGCCCGAGCCTCGTAGGCGACGACCAGGTCGGACAGGATCGACGCGGTGTCCGAGCCTCTCCGGAGCAGTGCGCGTAGCGTGGCGATGGACCGGTCCACGGACTGGATGTCGCGGGCGGAAACGACGTCGAGCAGCGCGGCGGCATGGATGGCGTCGTTCTCTTCCCCGAGGACTCCCTCCTGAACAGCCTCGAGGACTTCGACAGCACGCCGAGGTCGGTCAAGACTCAGCCGCTCGGTGCCGTCGGCGATATGGAGTCGCGTCCCCGTACCCGACATGGACTGACTCGAAATGCGTGCGACCTCGAGCAGATCAGACTGGGGCTCGGCACACGCCCACCCGAGGCCAGCGAGCGCCAAAGCGATCGGGACCGTCGGCCACGGCCAGCCCCGCCAGCTCACGTACCCAGGTCGCGGATGAGGCTCGCCATCCCGCCTTCCCACTCCGCTCTCGGTCTCTCGAGCAGTTCGACCCAGCGCTCCAATGCGTCGAACCCGGCCATCGCCCCTAATTCCGCGAGCGCATCGCGATCAACTGCCCCCATCGCCTCCTCGGCCAGACCCCACTCGTGCAGCTCGGCCGCGATCCGACCGCGCGCGAGGTCGTGACCGAGGCGGAAGAACGGACCGTCCAGTACTTCCCGAGTGTCGCGGAGAAGCTCGGTCGCCTCGCGGGGGGACAGCGAGCCGGCGTTCGCGCCCCATATTTCGAAGCGACCGGCCAACGGACCCAGGCCGTCCATCTCGCGGAGCAGGCCAGCGACTCCGGACGCGAGGTCGGCGACCTGTCCGCTGAGCCCCAGCCCGCTGGCAAGTTCCAGATCGACAGCCGTCACACCTGCCCTGAAGCGGCCCACTGCGACTGCCGCAGGGTCAGACGCGATCGCGCCCCGGGTGGTGACACCCGAGAACCGGTAGCGTAGGCCTTCGGACAAGAACGCGTCAGAAGCCTGCGAAGCGGCATCACCGAGCCGTTCAAGGCTGGCGGGACCACTTGAGCCTGCCAATCTGAGCCAGGGGCCGCGCGACTCGGCGATGCCGACCCACAGCAGGCCCGCAACTGCCGCAGCAGCCACGGGAGCCGCCCAGCGTCGCCATCGAGCCGACGTCCGCCCGGTTCCTGGCGATTGGGCGACCGTCGGGCGTCGTTCCTGGTCAGCGTACGCTGGGGCGTCGGCGACGTCGTCCAGCGCCGCCACCGTGTCCGCGAGCACCTCGCGATCGGACTCGGACCGCGCCAACATGCCGAGCACCTCCGAGCGCTCCGCCTCGTCGAGGCACCCATCGAGGAAGGCAGCGAGTCGCTCGTCCGAAATCAGGCGATCCAACGCGCAAGCTCCTCCGCGGCAAGGCCACGATCGGTGAGGTGTTCCCGGAGACGATCGAGAAGGCGATTGACTCGCCGATAGAGAGGTTTCTGCGGAATCCCGAGTGACCTGGCGACCTGTGCTACGGTCAGGTCCTCCCAGAACCGGAGTCGGAGGATGAGCTGATCTTCCTCGGCCAGGTCGTCCATGGCCTCTTCGATCGACTCCATGACTTCCACAAACCGTGCCTGCGTCTCGTCCGCCAGCAGCGGCCCGTCGGCCGGTCTATCTCCGGCGAGCGTGGACAACGCTCCGGGACCGACCGCGCGACGCCTGTAGCGCAGAGGCATCGAGGCGAGCATTCGGAAGGCCTCGCTGTCGCTCAGATCGTGGCCCTGATTTCGAAGCGCCCGAACCGCCTCCCGGACCCCCCAACCGTCGCGCCGAACGAGTGTCTCGAGCTCCACGGCGGCATTGCCGAGTCTGCGTGCCTTCGCCGAGGGCCTCCATCGACCGAACCTGTGGTCGAGGTAGTCACGCAGGAGATTCGCGAGTACGACGCCCAGGTAGGTACGCCAGCTGCTGTCGCCCCGGAAGCGACGGAGGATCTCTCCGTTGTTACGTAGCAGTCGGATCTTGGCCCAACTCGAAAAGTCTTCGGACTCCACTTCAGAGAGCCCCTTCCGTCGGGCGAGTCGGGACTCCAGCGACGCGATCGTGTCGCGGTGCTCGAGATAGAGTGCCGAGCCCGAGGACGGCTCTTCGTGCGGCGCGGGGGCACCCGCTTCCTCGACCACGTTCGACTCCTGGTCCCGGTCATGAAGGGAGCCGCTCATGGGCTGCCTCCCAAGCTGCAAGGATAGGCGCGTGCGGGGCAGGCCCGCAATGAGGGGCGGAAGTGCTTCAGGCTCTGCCCGGGAATTTGCTAGAGCGCGTCCGTCCAGAGGTGTGAAGGCGGCTCTTTCTCGCTCACCCGAACCTGCTAGCTCTGATCCCATGCCCACATCCACCTACGTTTCGTCGTCCCCACGCCCCGTCGGCCCGGGAGTCGTCGACCGCTCTCCATGGCCGGAGCTTCGCAAAGCGCGGCTGAACCGACCGAATGCAAACAAACGGAACGACCTGTGAACCCGGGCACCGAGGCGATACAAGAAACCAGGGCGCAACATCGCCCGATGGGGATCGCCGACTGCTCCCGCTGGATGGTGAGCCTGGCCAGACAGCCGGTCACCTCCTTCCACGAGGTGAGCGCGTCCGTCCACGCAATCTGCAGGGCGATCGAGGTCGCAGAGGGGGGCGACGACATGGTGGCGATCGCTCCGGCGCTGTCGGCGGCCCGGGAACTGCATGCTCGATCGACCTTCGTTCGAAGGCTTCAGGAGTGGCCTCTCGGCTATCCGGGCGACTTCGAGACGATCGAATACATCCTCAGGCAGGACGTCGACGGCAGACCCGGCTCCTTCGAGTACTGGATCGAATACCTCGCGCTCTCGAGTGCGATGGCGCAGCAGCACAGGAACAAGGTCCGACGACAGGCGGCGGAGCTGAAGGCCCGAATCGCCACGCCGGATCGTCCGGCCAACATTCTGATCCTCGCTGCCGGTGGAGCGCCCGATCTGCGGAGCATCATCCACGACGTGGCCGACACCGCGTTCCACGTCGTGCTCAACGACATCGACCAGCGGGCGCTCTCGTTCGCGGGGGGCAAGCTGGGTCCGATCGCCGACCGAACGATCGCCGTCCCGGGCAACGCCGTCACCAACTGCCGGAAGCTGGCCGCACGAGGGCCGTTCGACCTGGTCGTTGCGGGGGGGCTCATGGACTACCTCCCGACCAAGGTCGCGACGCGATTCCTGACCCTCATCTGGAAGCGCCTCCTCGGCTCCGGCGGAATACTGTTCTTCACGAATATCCGAACCCCCAACCCGTGGCGTATCTGGCCCGCGTATCTGGCCAACTGGTCGCTCCTGGAGAGGAGTAGGGAGGAGATCGAGGGGCTGATAGCCGGGTGTCGGCCGTCACAGAGCTGCAGGATCGACCTGGATGCCACAGGTCTGGCGTGGAATGTTCGGATCGAGAAGGCCTGAGAGAATGGATTCGGCCTCGGACGGCAGCGTACGGTTGGCCTCGGGGCGGGGTGGAAACTGGCCCCCCACCGAGGTGCATGCTGCGCCGATGCGCTCGTTGCCGCGACGGACGGTCCATGGCGCACCGTCCACATGATCGGCGACTTCGAGATGTATCTGGTTCACCTGATCCAACAGGGTGGTCCCACCCCTTCGGAATACCACGAGGTCGACCGACGGATTTGGTTGCTGAATGAAGCTGTTCTGTCGGGCGACGTCGACCGCGACGACCTCTTGGGGCTTCAGGCCCATTTCGATACGGAGTTCCGTCGCGAAACCGTTCATGGGCATGGGCTGGACAAACCTTTCGGCTACAGCGGCGACTTCCTGATCATCGACAAGATCTATCTGCGACACCGCACGCCACATGAGCCGCTGGCTGCGTGGGACGACTACTTCCACTCGCACGCGGCGCCGGAAGCGGTGAGGAATCGAAAGGAGTACTTCAAGCGTTTGCTCCGATCGCTCGAGTTCGAGAAAAAAAGAACGACACCCGCGCGAGTCTTGAACGTCGGGTCCGGTCCAGGGCGAAGCGTTCATGAGTTCCTTGGGGGCGTTGAGCCAGGTGACGTGTCGTTCACCTGCGTGGATATGGATCGACGAGCGCTGGGATACTCGCGTAGGCTACTTAGACCCTGGGCAGGTCGGATCGACTTCGCCGAGGCGAACGCCCTTCGCTACCGCACCGAGACGCGGTTCGACCTGGTGTGGTCGGCGGGCCTCTTCGACTACCTCAATGACAAGGCGTTCGTCCGACTCCTGGGGCGCATGTGGACGTGGACGAAGCCGGGCGGACTTCTCGTTGTCGGAAACTTCTCGAAGGCGAACCCAAGCCGGGCCTATATGGAGCTTCTGGGCGACTGGCATCTGATCCACAGGACCTCGGAAGATCTGGTACGCGTGGCTATGAGCGCTGGAATCCCGCAGAAGTCGATCCGAGTCGAATCGGAGGAACTGGGCGTCAACCTGTTCCTCCGAGCATCCAGGACGTGAATGCCGCCGGTCAGGCCTTGGGACGCTTCGGCTCGCCCGCGTCGGTGACGACCTCGCCGTCTCGCACCACCACGTTCGGCCCGATCACCACGCCCACGTAGTCCAGTTCGAGGCCCTGGCAGGTGTGGATGTAGCCGATCTCGGAGACGGAGTCGGGCTTCACGAGCCAGAGGCTGCCGTCCTCGGTGCGGTTCCAGCGCATCCGGAAGTCGTGCTCCGGGATCACGATTTCGTACGCGTCCGGGTCCTTCTTGCTCTCCCATCGCCAGCAGTAGCCGGCGACCATCCGCGCGCGGTTTCGTTACGCATGCTCGGCTGCGATCAAGGCGAGCCGTTCGATAAGCGAACTGGGGCGGCGATGTGGCAGAAGCATATCCGGAGCCCGAGGGGGCCCGACCGGTGCGTTGCAAGTCGCGGAGTATCGGCCCAATATGACTGATTGCTGACATTACGATCTTGGGAGCCGCGATGATCGGAGATGTGTCGTTTCTGTTGCTCGTCGTGACAGAGGCAGAGCTCAATAAGGTGCATGATGTGTTTCGCCCGGACGATCCTCGTGAGCTCCCTAGCGGCGGACGTTATTGGCCGGCTCGTGTGCCATACATGGATGGGAGTTTCGAGCACTCTGTCCTTATCCACCGGATCGCTGGGCGAAGCAATCCTGCGTCCGCATCGTCCGCAGTGGTCGCTATCAGGGAACTTACCGCCGACTTCGTGATCACCCTTGGTACCGCGGGTGGCGTGAAGACGAGAGGGGTCAGAAAGGGCGACGTGGTTTTCAGCGAGGCTTACCACTACGTCCCATTCGGTAAGCGAGCGCCCGGGGGAAAGTTCACGCCCCGGACACTCAATCATGCCAACCCCTCGGCAAGACTACTAAAGGCAGCAAGGGCGATGAACCTCCGCTCAGAGGGGTGGTACCGCGGAACACGTCGCAGGCCGGGAGGAGGACAGGTAAGTCCAACATCATTGGGCGGTGACATAGCGTCCGTCGACGGCGTGTCTGATGACCCGGACGACGACAACATGACACGTGTTCGTGAGGACCTAGGTCTGGACAAGGTCCTCGCGGTTGAGATGGAGTCTGCCGGGATCGCTCGGGCGATTTATGAAGCGAGCCCGTCCGTCGAATTGATCTCGGTCCGGGGAATCTCAGACTTCATCGACTCGCCAGACAACTCTCGGACTCGACGACGCTGGAGCCCATACGCTATCGAAGCGGCCGCCCACTTCGCGAAGGGCCTAATAGCCTCCACGGCCAACTCGCCTGACGGAACACCATATCTCAATCGGGATCAAGTAGCCTCGGTTCGCCCAAAGCCCGTTCTGAAAGTTCAATCGCACGTGCGTGGGTGGAATGTTCGCGATTACCGCGAACGTCTGCGAGCTTACGCGGCTCGCCTTTGTCGCGGCACAGAGTACCCGCGAAGCTACCGATCGGGAGGGCATGGCCAGGTCAACACTCTACGTGAGTGTGTCTTGAGTCACCCGAGAACTCTGATCTGGGGGCGGGCCGGGCTGGGCAAGACACATGAGCTGGGACGCCTCGTGCTTAGCGCCACTGAAGCCGACGATATTTCAGTGGTCCTATTGGACATGAAGCACTTGACCGAAGATGTCGAGCGGAGGCTTGAGGCTATAGGCGACGCTGACTCACTGACCCAGAAGCTGGACGTACTACTCCGCATATCGCCTGTCGATGTACTCCCGGGGCAGCTTCAACGAGGTGGCGGCCCGCTATTAGTTGTGTTAGATGGCGTCAATGAGACCTATGGGAATCGGCTGATAAAGAAGATAATTCCAATTATAGACGATTGGGCGCGATCCGAGACTCCACGGGTGCGTGCCGTCGTGTCCGATCGCATTCCGCACAGATCGAATTATGACAGGTGGGAAAAAGTAGAACTCCTTGAGTTAGCCGATTCAGTGGTTGCTGACGTGCTTGTCGAGAATTTTGGTAGGGGCGCGGTTGAGAACATGAGTCTTGAGGCCCGAAAGCTCCTCCAGACGCCGTACTATCTTGAGCACGTGTGCTCCCAAGGCTCCTTGGGGTCGCTTAGCGCTTCTGGCTTGCACGAGAAGTACTTTACCGAGCAAGTAGGTCTGGGACAGAGTGAGTTAGACTACATCGCGCAATGGGCTTTCGAGACTTATCATGGTCGAGGTGCGCATGGAATGATCCCAACAGAAGACAAGGACCTGCCGGTATTCCAGACTATGTTCGAAGCCGGGACACTGATAGACGATGAGAAATCGGATCTAGCAAGATTATCGCATCAGTTGATGCATGACTATCTTGCGGCGCGGCATTTATCGTCGGTGCCTGAGCGATGGGGGCCAGCGGCCTTTGATGCTGTCACGCTAAAGTCTAATTCGTTTGAGGCACTCGTTTTCGCCGCGCAACTCGTGGAGGATACAGAGGGGGGAGACGAGCTACTGAAGGAAGTCTATGACTGGAACTGGGTTGCGGCTACCCGATGTGTGTCAAATTCGTCGGGGCAGGGATCGCAGGCGTTGAAATTTGCAGTGCTGTCGGTCCTCGCCCAGAAACGTTTTGACCCTGTCCAGCCGACGGCAGTGCGCGCTGAGAGTCTCCTTGAAGAAGCCGAGCACAGAGTCGCAGCCGAGTTAGCGGCCACCACGTCTCTATCTGAGCTTCGAAGCATTGTAGCGCACCAAAAAGAAGACTTGTCACCGTGGTTCCATCAGTGGAAGACCGTGTTTCTTCTAGACGACGTGGAGATTGACCGTCGCCTCCTTACGACGTTGCATGACGATGACCCTCTCCTCGGGTGGACACTGGCGAATAGCCTGCGATTCCAGCGAACCGCTGAAGTTGATTTCTCCTTCCTTCGGGGCCTATACGCTGGTACTTCGCCAGACCGGAAGAGTGCCAGGTGGCGGATCGTGCATCTACTTGGTGGTGCTGACGATACCGAATCGGTTGAGCTTCTGTGGGATACTCTAGACTCCGATGATTACTACTGGGTTAGGTACGGCGCTACGCGGTCCCTTGTCGAGATCGCCGCCCGATGCGGTGGGCCCATCGCGCACGCGGTGGTGGAGGGACTGATCGCGCGATCCCCCAGCCTGCCCGACTCAATCCGGACCGAGGCTTATCGGGCGTCAAAGCACCTTGAAGCGGACCCGGCATGGCCAGATCTTGCCGATCGGCTAGTTCGCGAGTTCCGACGAGACGCTGGGCCCCGTCGGCGACAGAAATGGGACCGACGGCCTGAGCGAGTCAGGCAGTTCTTCAACCGCGTTCGAGGGTCTACGACGAATGGATAGGGTATCCCAAACGGCGATACTGGACCTCCTGCAGCGCGCTTGGGAGGCGTCCAAGAATGCTCACCTCATCACAAGCACGACCCGAGTCGGTGCGGCAGTAATGGCGGAGGACGGGTCTATGTATGTGGGATGCAACGTCGAACAGACATTTAAGACTGGGACGGTTCATGCGGAAGTGAACGCCATCTCATCAATGGTTGCTAGTGGGAGGTTAGGCATCATGGCGGTGGCTGTGACCGCAAATCGAAGGCGGTTCACGCCCTGCGGTGCTTGTATGGACTGGATCTTCCAATTTGGAGGTCCGGACTGTATTGTCGTGTATCAAACCTCTGAAGGCGGGAAGGTTAAGCGACATGTGGCGAGGGAACTCATGCCCCACTATCCCGAGTAATAATTCCCGGTAGGAGTCGGCCGCGGTGTGACCCGCGGGGGACTCTCGAAAGTGCGGCTGCCTTGAGCGACTGATTCGTCTCCTCATCGACCGACCACACCCAGCACCCCCGCATCCCCCGCGACATCAGCGTCCGGTACGTGTTCAGGATCACCCGTCGGGCCGCCGCCCGCGCGGCCTGCGGATCCTGGCGTAGCCACTTCTTGTAGCCGCGCACCGTGCTGTCGTAGCGGTCCCGCTCGCCCGCGTCGGTCACGACCTCCCCGTCCCGCACGACCAGGTCCAGCCCGATCACGACCCCAACGTAGTCCAGCTCGAGGCCCTGGCAGGTGTGGATGCAGCCGATCTCGGAGACGGAGTCGGGCTTCACGAGCCAGAGGCTGCCGTCCTCGGTGCGGTTCCAGCGCATGCGGAAGTCGTGCTCGGGGATCACGACGTCGTACGCGTCCGGGTCCTTCTTGCTCTCCCACCGCCAGCAGTAGCCGGCGACCATCCGCGCGCGGTTCCGCTCCTCGTTCTTCCGCTCGATGGCCTCGCGCAGCTCGTTCGGCGAGTCGAAGACGCGGAAGTCGAAGTCGTAGTCATCCTCATGGGTAGGGTCTTCGAGGCTCGTATTCGCGGTCTCGCGGATCTGGAGCACGTGGTCGAGCCACGCGATGTAGCCGTCCGAGCCGTTGCACCGGAACTGCGAGGTCAGCTCGAGCTCGCTCACCTCGGCCCCGAGCTCCTCGGCCCAGAACACGATCTCGTCCCTGGATCCGATGTCGAGCAGCGTGACCCGCTGGTCCTCGTCGAGAAAGAAGACGGTGACGTCCGCGGCGTGGATCAGCTCCTTGATCTGGTTCTCGCCGAGGTTCTTGTAGAGGCCCGACTTCTCGTTCAGCCGGTGGGCCTCGTCCACGACCAGCGCGCGGAAGGTGCCGGCGTCGGTCGAGAGAAAGCCGCCCGATCCCTGGAAGAGGGTCGAGTAGCGGCTCTTCGTCATCACCCCGGTGAGGCGGCTCTCGAAGACGGCGCGGGGCGCAGCGTTCTTGGTGACGTAGGCGCTGGTCTCGCGGTCCTGCGTGAGCCGGGCGACGAGGTTCACGGCCACCACCGACTTCCCCGTGCCCGGCCCGCCGTGCACGATCAGCACCCGCTTCTCGCCGTGCGGCGTGTCGCGCACGAGCTGGAGGGCGCGCTCGTACACGACCTTCTGCTCGTCGATCATCGTGAAGGCGCGGTTGCCCTCCATCAGGTCGGCCACGCTGTCGGCCAGCGATTTCGACGGGCGGATTCGGCCCCGGTCGATCCGGTAGGCGACGTCGGTCGCGTCGCCCTGCTTCACGAAGCGCTTGATGAACGCCCTTAGCTTCGCCACGTCGCCCTTCACGAAGAGCGGCGCACGCTCCGTCCACTCCCGGTAGAAGGGGTCGCCGAGTGCGGTGTCGGTGAAGTTGTGGAGGTAGGCGCAGGCGTGGAGCCCGATGTCGCCCTCGTAGACCGCCTCGTTGAAGTCCTTCAGCAACTCGACGTAGGACCACGCCTGGTAGGAGGGATGACTGACGTCGCGGATGCCGCCGCCGAGAGCGGTCCGGACCACGCCATCCATCGAGGTGATCTCCGCGTCCTCCCACTGCTTTAGCTCGACGACCACCGCGCGGTCGGTGCCTGCGGCGTCCCGCCCCGCCACGATGAAGTCGATCCGCTTGGATGTCTGCGGGATCTGCAGCTCGATCGCCACGGAGGCGTCCGCGGGGATCTCGGCGTCGTTCAGCACCAGGTGCATCGCCGTGAGCGAGTTCGCCCACGAGCGCCGCTCATTCCGGGCGACGCCGTGGCCGAGCGCCGCGCGATACTTTTCGAGCACGATGTCGTCGATGCGGCCCGTCTCGACGTCCGACGCGAAGTCCTGCTTGGTGGCCTGGTAGACGATCATCGGCGCGTAAGCTGAAGGAAGACTCGCTCGACGCTAGACTCTGCGGCGCCGGACCGTCAAACTGCGGGAGACCCCGCTCCCCGATGCCCGGACCTGTCCGTGACCGACGCCCGCACGCCCGACGACGCTACCGACGCAACGGAAGTGCCGTGTCGTGAGCCGGCCTCGGACCTCGACGACCTCCGGCGACGCATCCGTACGTTCGCGGACGCCCGCGACTGGGAGCAGTTCCACACTCCCAAGAACCTCGTGATGGCGCTCGCGGTGGAGGCGGCCGAGCTGATGGAGCCGCTGCAGTGGCTCACGAACGAGGAGGCCGGGGCGAGGGAGATCGATGACGCGACGCGGGCTGCACTCGAGGACGAGATCGCGGACGTGGCGATCTACCTGATTAGGCTGGCGGATGTGCTGGGGGTGGATCTGGGGGAGACGGTGCGGAGGAAACTTGAGCGGAATGAGGCGCGGTATCCGGCGGAGGGGGTGCGAGGGAGGGCGGACGGGGAGCAGGCCCGGCGAATGTCCGGCGGGAGGTCACCCAAGCTTTCAGGTGGCGGAGACTAGACCTTGGCTCTGGTTGTGTGAATCGCTATACAGGCAGGATGGACTCCGCGAGCCAGCAAGGCTTCGGTAGGTGTCAACTTGGCCTGAGTCAGACCCAAGGATGAATCGGATCCTTCTAACATGGCGCACCGGCCCACAGGTCGGTGGAGGAACGCCATTCGATGAAGACAGGCGCAAGAAAGAGTGGCCCGATGGGATGAAGGCCTTGGTGAGTGCTGCCCCGTCGTTGTGATCAGGCTGCAGTCACGAACCTGGCACAGGTTGGCTAGGCCATCGCTCCGGAGCTGCCGACTCACTGGGGGGCAGGTCTTGGCGCAAACCATCGGGTAGCGGCAGACCAGCATCCGCCCCGAGCACGCGTTTCTAGATCGGGTTGCACGTCGTGGGGGGGGCTAGCGACCATCGGCTGGCGCCTCACCACCTCGTAGCTTCTACACGCCAGTCTTGATGCGCACGCTTGAGTTGCGAACTAGACCATGGCGGGCGACATGGATTCGCTTGACAGGAAGAGAACTTGTCGGAGTGCCCATCCGACCGCTTGCCCCGCCCGTTGACCTTACCAAGATTCCAAATCCGAACATTTTCCGAACCTCCGTCCCCGTTCGCCGATGAGTGCTTCCGAGTCTTCGAAGGTCTTCCGAGTCGTCTCTCTCTTCTCAGGTTGCGGCGGAATGGATCTGGGATTCAAGGGTGGCTTCGAGTTTCTGGGCAAAGATTTTCCGTCGCACCCCTTTGAAGTGGTGTGGGCTAACGATATTGACGCAGCCGCCTGTGACACCTATGCAGCGAATCTCGACCTTGCTCCGGTGGTTGGAGACATTTGGGAGTACATCGACGAGCTCCCGACCAAAGCCGACGTAGTAGTAGGTGGATTTCCCTGCCAAGACGTGTCGCTCAACGGGAAGCGACATGGAATTAACGGAAAACGATCCGGACTCTACCGGGCCATGGTGCAGGTCGTGGGTCGTCTCCAGCCCAAGGTTTTCGTCGCCGAGAACGTCAAGGGCCTCCTCATGGAACATAATCGGGGCGCGTTAGCCCAGGTCATGAAGGAGTTCAGTGAGCTCGGCTATGTGGTCAACTACGAGCTCTACCATGCCGCAGACTTTGGTGTGCCTCAGTCGAGGGAGCGGGTGTTCATCGTCGGGACCCGTCAAGACGTTGCCCCCTTCCACCATCCGCTACCTCTGTATGGCGAGAGTGAGTGGATAAGTGCGAAGGCTGCGGTCCGCGACCTTGAGGATATCCCAGAAAAGGAAGCTCCGAACCACATCTGGAGCCGCGCGAAGAAGTCCCCAGAGCAGGGCAACCGAAAGTTGAAGGCCGATCGTCCCGCCCAGACAATCCGCGCTGAGTGTCACGGTAACATTCAATTCCACTACGAGCTCGATCGCCGGATCTCCATGCGCGAGGCTGCACGATTCCAGTCGTTTCCTGATGACTTCGTGTTTCAGCAGGGGCTAAGAAAAACGGAGCGACAGGTGGGCAATGCAGTCCCGCCAGTACTCGCCTGGCACATCGCCAAGGCCGTCGCGGACACGTTGAGTGGCGACACGGACGAGAAAGGTCTTTATCGGTCCAAGAATAGGACCTCAGACGGCATCCAACTTCCCCTCGCCTCGGTATCGGCCTTCTGAAGCCATCGCTCGATTCTCTCCTTAGGTGGGCAAGAGTGCCCCCAGTATTCGACGAAGAGATCGTCTTCTAGGTACTGGGCGGCTTTTCGGATCTCTAATTCGATGTCGGCAATAGCTCGCGTCATATAGTGCCCCCCACGCGAATCGTCTTGTCGGTGCGCTACGCTGCCTGCTGAGAATAGATCCCTCGCTTGGCTAGCGAGAACGCCTCGGTAGGTGAGTAGGAAGTTTGCGACGTCATTATACTTTCCCTTCGCACGGGGAGGACGAGCCACCTGCGGACAAAGAAGCGTAGCTTCGCCCCGCAGCCGCCGCTTCTCGTCTTGATCCAGATTTATGTATAAGCGGACCCCAATAGGTAGCGAATGCTCGGGGTCCTCTGACTCGGGAAGCCACCATAGCCGCTCGTTTGGACCGAGCCGGGCGCGTGCGTACGCGCGGATGTACGTCATCTTCTCGGCTTCGTCTGCTTGCTGGAACTCGTCGTAGCTCACGCCCATCTCTTGGAAGAGCGAACGCTCAGAGTTGATCTCGATCTCGAAACGCGGCCGGTGGGAGGTGCGCACGTGGATTATGGCGTCCTCATAGCGACTCCAGCGGACGGCAGGAATGCCCCCCATCTTTCCCATCACCACATACACGTGGCGGACGTCGTCCCCACGACCGCCCTCGAAAACGGAGTTGCCCACGGTACGCCAGGAGTCACCGGTCGTGTGCTTCAACTCGATCCCGAACTCTCCGATTAGGATATCCGGGAACACGTGGGGATGCGGCTCGGGATTCTGAATTCCTAGATTGATCCTCGACAGGTGAGGGCCGATCCGGGCACGAACGAACTCTTCGAACTCTCGCGCTGAGCTAGGTGATGACTCCCCATGCTGAAAGGCCTGCGTGAGTTCGTGGCACAGATCTGATACGGATTGCTCGAATTGTCTTATCGTCGCCATGTGTTCTCATTGTGCTCGAACGGTCTCTCGCTCTGCTGCGTATCAACGTGTCGGTCGGAAGTCCGTGGCTCGTCACACCACGGGCACAGGATCTCGCACTCTGGAAACCGTTCAGGATGCGCAAGCGTGAATGACGCGGATCGTTAGCCGGAACAAACGATCCGCGCAAAAGTCGAAAAACGTCACTAGAAATCCGGTGGGGGGCAGTTGGAGGGATACACAGCCCGCAAGGTATGGAGGGGTGGGGAGATGCGCACACGGACCCTACTTTATCATCATCGAAGCCCACCGGGGCCCGGTGCGCCCCTCTTCCGAGAAGCCCTGGGCAGGGTTCTACCCCGTTGATGCGGACACTTCAGAAAGGGGTCATCTTGGCCCAGGAGGAGTGTCATGGGAAAACGACGGAAGTACAGCGAGGAATTCAAGCGTGAGGCGGTTGGCC
>JGI12048J13642_10392245_pt1 | contig 21320 bp, 14 predicted proteins | sample ElkSlonscriptome_16_FD_13642 | JGI IMG/M metagenome (IMG submission 13642)
GGACCAATCACCTTCCTCGTTCTGCACACGTGTGTACAGAAAGTGATCTCCGATTTCGAGATCCACTGCGACTTCAGCCAAATAGGATTCATCAACGAAGTGATCCGCATCCACCTCAATAGGAATCCCTGCACCGATACCGGGATCCTCGTCGATAAAGTATTCCGCCGCAACTACATCGAGGGGAAGCTTATCATTGATGTTAAAAGGTTGTTTAAGCGGTAGGCTCCAATCCCCGTCTTCATTCCGGAAGCGGAGATAGGCAAAATTGCGACCTGCTTCGACCTGAGTAGTTTCTGCTGAAACCGCGTCTTGAACAGTCTGCCCTGCTTCTAAATCAATAGTATTTGCACTTCCAAACCCAGGGTCGTTACCAATAAACCACTCTGCCAGAGCAATATCAGGGAGAGACCCTCTCTGAACTTGAAAAGGCATCTTTATGGGAATGCTCCAGTTTTCGTTTTCGCCTTTAACCCTAACGTAGGCAAAATACTTTCCTGCCTCGAGGTCCGCAAAGCTTGCTGTAAAAGACTCATTAATAGTTTCGCCGGAGGTAAGATCAATCGCTGTAGCGTTTCCAAAGCCGGGATCTTGGTCAATGTAGAACTCCGCTTCCTCAATTTGATCCTGAGCATTTACAGAAAGCAGAACGAGGCATGCAACAATAGTTGTCAATATACTTTTCATGTCTGCTCTTATTTAGTTTCCAAAAGCCGAGAATTCGACCTCCAACTCTTCTCCGGACGCCACAGACGGGTTGATAATATCAAATGCAGTAATGTATGGCAAGTCGATGGCGTGGCCGCGCTGATCGAAATCAAAGTTGTCATTGTAAATCCCAATATTGTCACCGTCTGACGCGGCGTCGATTAGCGGAGATCCCGAAGCGGGGTTGTAGTTATTTGCGTACGAGAAAATGGGGCTCTCGTCTTGAAGGTTCTCAAATTGCGGGTCTGTATCTTCTAAATTGTTGGCTCCACCTCCCGTCAGGGGTACCGAAAAACCGTTGTAATTGTAGGACAAACAATTGTTGAAAGACCAGCCTGTAGATCCTTGAAAACTTAAATTATCTCCGTCTTTCAATGACAAAATAACAGAGTTTTGAATTTCCAAATTGACACACTCGCGCATAAGGCGACCATCGTCCAAGATGTAAATGTTGTTGAATTCCAAGGTGGACTCAGGGGCTCTGAAGAGGGCGTAATGTTGAACGCCGGCAGGCGCTATCAGTTGTCGGATGATGTTGTGGTGGATGGTTGTATTTAGATGATCATCGAGGTGAATCGCGTGTACATTGGTCTGTATGTTATCAATGATATTCCCTTCGACAGTCCAATTGTCTCCTCCTATCCTCAGGTATTTCATCGAACAATTGGAAATAGAAACATTATCGTTAAAACCGGAGGTATTGGTGAAGGAGCTGATGTTGTTGTCTACATCCAAGCCTGACAAACTGGAGTTTCCACAATCATTTTGAAGAGTGAGGTTGTTAACTCTTGAGCTGAGCCCATTGGTACCGATTGGTAAATGTCCCAGCCCACGGATATGCAGCTCTTTATCGATCGCTGCGCTTCCGTATGAGTCACTTGAAGGAACTATGTAAACAAAGTCTCCCGGTTCGGCGGCGTTGAAGGCGTCTTGAAGATTGGTAAAATCAGCTGCTGCGCCCTCATTGTTATCTACAACCAAAATATTTTGGCTGAAGGCTGCAATTGAAAAAAAAGTAAAGAAGAGAGAAGTTAGGGTTTTCATTGGTTTGGTATTTGAAATGAACAATTCAAATGTCCGATTATTCACCTTGAAGAATTACCCTACAAATCCCTAAATTCGAAAATCAGGGTTTACCCTAAGGACGGATTTTTATCGATCGCTGTTTGGTTTTAGCCCTCTATTATTTCGCAAGATGTGTAATGAAAACCCCATGCAAGCAACTTCGAACTTACTGCATAACCTTGACGAACAGAATATTAAAGTGAGGACTGCCAATCGAATGATTCTTGCGCTTTTGTAACTAATAAATCAAAAAACTTAAAAATCATGGACTTAAAAGATAAAGTAGCCATCGTAACCGGTGGCGGATCGGGAATCGGAGAACACACCGCCAAACTTTTCGCTCGAAACGGCGCAAAAGTGGTCGTGAGTGATATCAACGAGGAGGGTGGAAATCGAGTTGTCAAAGACATCAAAGACAATGGCGACACTGCTATTTTTGTGAACGCAGATACGGCCGACCACGAGGATTCCAAAAAGACGGTAGATGCTGCGGTTAACGAATTTGGAAAATTGGACATCGCAGTGAATAATGCCGGGGTGGGCGGACCTCAATCCAAAATTGGCGAAACGGATATCGACGCCTGGAACAAGGTCATCGACATCAATCTCAACGGGGTTTTCTACGGAATGCGATACCAAATTCCCGCCATGCTAAAAAATGATGGAGGAGCCATTATCAACATGGCTTCCATATTGAGTCAAGTAGGTTTTGCCACCAGTGCAGGTTATGTTTCCGCAAAACATGGAATAGTAGGCTTGACCAAAAACGGAGCTTTGGAATATGCGGCAGATGGAATTCGAATAAATGCCGTAGGGCCCGGTTTTATCAAAACCCCGTTGATCGATGAAAATTTACCCCAAGAACAACAGGATCAGCTGGCGCAAATGCATCCGATAGGCAGACTGGGAAAACCTGAAGAGGTCGCCGAACTTTGTCTTTGGTTGGCAAGTGATAAGTCTTCTTTTGTTAATGGTTCTTACTATGCGGTTGATGGTGGATATTTGGCGCAGTGATGCGCCTAGGGCGCGGTAGCTGTTAGCTGTTAGCTGAAATAAAAAATCAGTCTTGAGCTTTCCAGAGGTAAAGACAAGCTATACTTCGATAGGGCTCCCAAATCTCAGCCCGCTTGATTAGGGAGGCGTGCTCTTGCTTCTCACCGTTGAAGAGAAAGATTTCCATTCCTCGGCGAATACCTAAATCACCGATGGGAAAGACATCTTCGCGCAAGAGGGTGAACATCAAAAACATTTGAGCAGTCCAGACGCCAATACCCTTAATTTCGGTGAGAGTCTTAATGACATCACTATCGGTCAGTTCATGCAGTTGGTTGTACACTTCAGGTTTTTGGGAAAAAGCTTCCGCTAAAGCATACAAATAGTTCGTTTTTTGGCCTGAGAGCCCTGCGCTTCGCAGTTGCTCGGTCGATGTTGATCTCACTTTCGCCGGAGTAATTTCGTTTTCCAAAACCAAGCATACCCGCTGAAAAATAGTTGCCGCAGCTTTTACAGAAAGTTGCTGCGAGACGATGCTGTCGACGAGCGACTCGAAATTTTCACGAGGCAACGGAAGCTCAGGTATTCCTGCTTTCTCCAAAATGGGAAGGAATTCAGGATCTGCATTTCTCAAGTGCTTTATGCCTTTCGAAAGGTTCATGGCTTAAAACTACACTTCTCTTTTCATCTAAAGGTCATCGAGGTCATGCTGATCGAGAGAAAGTTTCTTCGTCAGGTATAAGACGAAGGCGTGCACAAAAGCGGCAAAATCGTGATAAGCCAATAGCTCAAACCCATGCATTCTCTGACATCTCTACTCTGACCTCTATTCACTGAAATCTCTTCAGTGACATCTCTACTCATACCTCAATGCATCAATCGGATCCAGCGCAGCCGCTTTTTTAGCAGGATAGTAGCCACTTATTAATCCAACTAAGAAGCAAAGGACGACCCCGCCAATAATCCATAACCAAGGAATGATGAAACTACTACCAATGAAATAAGAAATGATATTTCCAACGGAGATACCCAAGATTATTCCAAGAATTCCTCCTATTTGCCCAATGACAATGGCCTCCACCAAAAATTGGTTACGTATGGTTCCCGCCGCGGCGCCAATAGCTTTTCGAACGCCTATTTCGCGTGTCCGCTCCGTAACCGAAACCAACATAATATTCATGAGACCAATGGCCGCACCGAGAAGGGTTATTCCACCGATCAAAGTTGCAATAAGTGCAATAATTCCTATCTGATCAAGAACCAAATTTGCCAAACTATCACTCTGTGTGGTGCCAAAAGTATTGTCCTCTCCGGGTCGGTCGCCTCGAATATTTCGCATCAAACCCGTAGCTGTAACCTTAGCTGTTTCCAATTCTTCTGCCCTTGCGGTTTGCACATTTATGACATAATTGGTGTTCGATCCGCTGAAATTTAATTTCGCATTATTAAGCGGAATGATAACCTGATTGTCGCCGCTGAACCCAATACTGTTTCCCTTGCTTTCTAAAACCCCAATCACCGTAAATCGCTTGGAGCCGACGAAAACACTACGATCAAGTGGATACACCAATCCGTCATTGAAAAGTTTGCTCTCTACATCTTTTCCAATTATGGCCACAGGGGCACCTTGTAAGGACTCGGTTTCCGTAAAATTCCTTCCCTGTTCCAGATCATATCCTGCCGTGTTCAAGTAATCTTCCGTGGCTGCGATAACTTGTACATTCGGATTCGTTTCTTCCGATTGATACTTGATGGTCGCCGTAAAACTCACCATTGCCGAAACCGAGGTGGTGGCCGGAAAATCGTACCTCTCCAAAAAAGTAGTTGCTTGATCGTACGTGATAATTTCGTTTCTAATTTTTCTTTTCCCCCTACTCCTTCCGGAAATATTTCCCGCATTTGACCGAATATTAAATGTATTGGCACCCATGCTTGAAAAATCGCTTTCAATTTTGGATTGAAGTGCATCAATGGCGGTGAGAATCCCTACCAAAGCCATAATACCCACGGCTATTATCAAAGCCGTCAGGGTAGTGCGCAGTGCTTGGCCTCGGATCGACCGAAGGGCAACTTTTATATTCTCAAAATGAAAACCTTTCAACTTATTACTTCTTAAGCGATATAGATGGGATAAAAGTACAAATAGACCTATCAAAGCTTCAACCGCTCGTCATAATTTGATATTTTTGCGGGCCAAAGCAAGAAAATAATATCCCATTATGGTTTTTGATCTAGATATGATAAAAGCAGTTTACGAAAAGTATCCCGAGCGGGTAGAAACAGCTCGGAAAGTACTTGGTAGACCGCTGACATTAACTGAAAAAATTCTGTACACGCACCTTACAGAAGGAGAAGCCAAAGAGGCATTCGAAAGAGGCAAGTCTTATGTAGATTTTGCTCCTGACCGAGTAGCGATGCAGGATGCGACGGCCCAAATGGCGCTTTTGCAATTTATGCAAGCAGGCAAAAAGAAAACCGCCGTGCCCTCTACCGTTCATTGCGACCACCTGATTCAAGCCAAAGTTGGCGCAACTGTAGATCTCCAAAATGCTATTAACAACAGCTCTGAGGTATTTAAATTTCTGGAATCCGTGTCAAACAAATACGGCATTGGTTTTTGGAAACCCGGTGCAGGAATTATCCACCAAGTAGTTTTAGAAAACTACGCATTTCCCGGAGGGATGATGATAGGTACTGATTCGCATACGGTAAATGCCGGTGGATTAGGGATGGTAGCCGTAGGAGTAGGTGGGGCCGATGCCGTAGATGTGATGGCAGGTATGCCTTGGGAACTTAAGTTTCCAAAACTCATCGGGGTTAAGCTTACCGGTAAGCTCAGTGGCTGGACCGCACCGAAAGATGTTATTCTTAAAGTAGCAGGGATCCTGACGGTGAAAGGGGGAACGGGTTGTATTCTGGAATATTTCGGCGAGGGTGCACAAAATCTTTCTTGCACGGGAAAAGGAACGATCTGCAACATGGGTGCGGAAATCGGAGCGACAACTTCTACGTTCGGCTACGATGATTCTATGGAAAGATACTTGAGAGCCACAGGCAGAGCCGAGGTTGCCGATGCAGCAAATGGAATCAAAGGTCACTTGACCGGTGACGACGAAGTCTATGCCAATCCCGAGCAGTACTTTGATCAAGTGATTGAAATCAATCTCTCGGAGTTGGCCCCTCACCTCAACGGACCTTTTACTCCTGATTTGGCCACGCCTGTTTCGGAAATGAAAGAAAAGGTGAAAAGCGTGGACTGGCCTACTAAAATAGAATGGGGATTAATCGGTTCGTGCACCAATTCCTCTTACGAGGATATATCCCGAGCCAGTTCGATTGCAGAAGACGCTATAGCGAAAGGGCTAAAACCAAAGGCTGAATTTGGAATCAATCCAGGGTCAGAGCAAGTGAGATTCACAATCGAACGTGACGGATTCATCGATACCTTTGAAAAACTCGGTGCAAAAATCTTTACCAACGCCTGTGGACCGTGCATCGGACAATGGGCCCGAACGGGCGCAGAGAAGGGCGAAAAAAACTCCATCATCCATTCATTTAACAGAAACTTTTCCAAACGAGCTGATGGAAATCCCAATACACATGCCTTCGTCGCATCACCTGAGATGGTAGCGGCGATCGCAATATCGGGAGACCTTACTTTCAATCCACTTACAGACACCTTGATAAACGATAAAGGTGAAGAAGTGAAATTGGCAGAACCAACAGGTTGGGAGCTTCCGCCAAAAGGCTTTGATGTCGAGGATGCCGGCTTTCAGGAGCCTGCCGAGGACGGAAGTGATGTAGAAGTAAAAGTAGCGGAAGATTCTAAACGCATTCAACTACTGACCCCCTTTGACGGATGGGACGGAAAGAACATTGAAGGAATGAAGCTTTTGATTAAAGCTTACGGAAAGTGCACCACCGACCATATTTCCATGGCAGGACCCTGGCTGAGATACCGTGGTCATTTGGACAATATTTCGAATAATACTCTAACGGGAGCAGTGAATGCCTACAATAAGGAAACGGATAAAGTGAAGAACCAGCTCACCGGAGAATACGGCCCCGTTCCGGATACGGCACGAGCCTACAAGGCGGAAGGTATTACTTCGATCGTGGTAGGAGATCACAATTATGGAGAAGGTTCTTCCCGTGAGCACGCCGCCATGCAGCCACGTCATCTCGGCGTAAGAATCGTCTTAGTCAAATCTTTTGCCAGAATTCACGAAACCAATTTGAAGAAACAAGGGGTACTTGGATTGACGTTCGCCAATGAGTCTGACTACGATAAAGTTCAAGAAGATGATACCATTGACACGGTTGATTTGGATCAGTTCGCGCCCGACAAACCACTTACTTTAAAGTTGAGACACGCCGATGGCTCCGAAGAGACGATTTTGGCAAATCACACTTACAATGAAAACCAAATTGAGTGGTTTAAAGCAGGTTCGGCACTTAATCTTATCAAGAAGATTGAGGCCGAAAAGAACTAATTCTGAAACCTTAAATTGAAAGAAGCCCTCAAGCCAGTTGAGGGTTTTTTTTTGGACAAATATTAATTGCACGATCTAGCGGAACACCTTCTCCGAACGTGATTCTGAGGGATTGCAGTGTAATCAGCAGCATCATGTTCATATTTTATAGTCTTATATTTCAGAATATTAAACTCCTCTCTTCGAATTATTTGCGTGATTAACACCCCAATTTCGGTCTGATACTTATATTCGCCCTCAAATCAATAAAAAAATTACTATGAAAAAGCTATTTAGTGTTTTGGCACTCGTTGCCGCTTTTACTTTTGCACTGAACAATGCAAACGCGCAAGAGAGTTTCGGGTCTGCAGGACTTGAAATTGCAGTTCCCCTCGGAGATTTTTCTGACGGAGGTGTCAACTTCGGGATTGGTGGATCTGGTACATACGAAATCGGGCTGTCTGATAATTTTGCAGTATTGGCTCATGCAGGAGTGGTTTTTTATGCAACTGATGATATTGAAATTCCGGTTATCAATCCAGATTTCACGATTGGAACCGAAACTTTAGATTACAGTGTTACCCAAATTCCACTTCAAGTTGGCGGGCGCTACTACTTGTCTCAGCAAAAAGAAGGATTGTACTTATCCGCACTTCTTGGTTTTCACATTACAAGCGTAAGTATCGGAGATGAGTCTGACAGTTCAACTGACTTCAGTTTTGCTCCAGAAGTAGGTTACTTCGTTACCGAAGCGATTTCGGTTGGTTTGAGATATCAAATTGTTTCTGGAGAAGATGCAAATGCCGATTATCTCGGTGTAAGAGCCGCATATAACTTCTAAGAATCACATTCATAATTTTATTGAACCGCCCTGCCGATGCAGGGCGGTTTTTTGTTTTAAGAGAAGATTAGTATCATTTAATCTCCTTATTCGCACGACTTTTTTTAACAGGTATAGAATTGAAGCTATTTTTTGACCTGTTGAAGACCCCGCGTTTTATATTTATCGCTTATCGATCTATATTTAGAACCTAAACCGATTGATGAAATTCGCCTTCGCACTTCTTCTTGTATTTTTCATAACATTTGCTCATTCGCAAGATTCAGAATTTGAGCAAAGAAAATACACCAAAGAAAAAAAGTACGAAAAAGTCTTCACGGTTGAGTTTAACATGGGCTTTGGAATTCTCGATGTAGAGAGTGTGACGATGGCCGGTCTGCAAACAACGTATGGTGTTATTTGGAAAGACCAATTTTCGCTAACCGGAGGCTTGGGTTTACACTTGTACGAATCCGAACGCTTCTTACCTCTTTTTGGCGAGTTGCGCTATACTCCGGGGAAGGGTAATACGCGCATATTAATGGGTAGTTCTGTTGGTGCGTATTATGGATGGGTAATCAATGATTGGGACAGATACATAAATCCTTTTCTGGGATTTACACATCAGGCATTGGATCATGTTCATTTCACATTTTCCTTGGGACTTACCTACAAAGAATACAGGGTACCAAACGAACCGATTCGGTTGCCGGGAGGCGGATTTTCTAATGTGGCAGGAACACGAGAAGTAATTGGCCGATTTTTTTCCGTACGCTTTGGTTGTCGGTTTTGATCGCCGTCTCCGGAATTCCCTTATTTTTGGCCCCCGCACAATGACCACACTTAAAAACGATTTACTCCTACGAGCCGCGCGCGGCGAGAAAACCGAAAGGACTCCCGTATGGCTTATGAGGCAAGCAGGACGAATCCTGCCCGAGTATAGAGCAGTACGAGCATCACTATCGGGATTTAAAGAGCTGGTTGAGACCCCGCAGCGAGCTGCGGAGGTAACCATTCAGCCTGTTGATATCCTCGGTGTTGATGCGGCCATCATCTTCTCAGATATTTTAGTGATTCCCGAAGCAATGGGATTGCCTTATGAAATGGTCGAGAAAAAAGGACCGATCTTCAGAAACACAATCACATCCGAAACGGATGTTAAAAATATACGCGTTTCTGATCCTTCTGATCTTTCGTATGTCTACGATGCAATTAAGCTGACCGTCAAAGAACTAAACGGAAGAGTGCCTTTAATAGGTTTTGCGGGAGCACCGTTTACCATCTTCTGCTATATGATTGAAGGCAGCGGTTCGAAGACCTTTTCCAAAGCTAGGTCAATGCTGTATTCTGCGCCTGAGTTAGCTCATGAGCTGATGCAGAAGATCACCGATTCAACCATCGCCTATTTAAACGGACAGGTGAGTGCAGGTGCTAATCTTTTGCAGGTATTCGATTCTTGGGCGGGTATCCTCAGTGCTGAAACTTATCGCAGTTTCGCATTGCCCTACATGCGTCAAATTACGGAATCACTTAGCGACTCAGTGCCAATAACCCTTTTTGCCAAAGGTGCCAACTTTAGTATCGGTGATTTGGCCGAACTTCCCTGCAACACCATCGGCTTGGACTGGAATGTTCCCATTGGATTCGCAAAAGAACAATCGAGAGGAAAGACTTTGCAGGGAAACCTTGACCCTGCTGTACTTTATTCCTCCGGCAAGGATATTGTGAACCACACAAAAAAAATGATGCGTGCATTCGGTAATCATCCTCATATTGCGAATCTTGGTCACGGCGTTTATCCTGACATGAAGCCTGAGGCCGTTCGAACTTTTATTAAAACAGTTAAAGAATACAAACATGAATAAATACCTTTTCAGCTTGGTTTCGGCCTTCATGGCAATGAGCATTGCAGGTTGGGCCCAAGAGCAAACCGAACAAGAAGAAGACAAGGATAATCTCGTACCCAATTGGAGTTTTGAGAAGATCGTTGAAGATGAAGATCTTCGGCGGTATGATGAGTTCAATCTTTCAGAAGGCTGGTACGATCCAACATCCGCTCAAGCGGAATTATTTGCCACTGAAACAAGGAGCCGGTACGTCAAGGTTCCCGATAATATGTATGGCAGTGAAATGCCATTCGACGGAGACAATTATGCAGGCATACACGCTTTCAGTGCGCGAAGCAGAGAGCCAAGGTCATATATCGGTGTGCAACTGAAGAAAAAAATGGAAGATAATGCGCTCTATTGTATAAAGTTCAGAGCTTCACTGGCCGAGAGAAGTCTTTATGCTTCAAACAATTTAGGTGTAGTCTTATCAAGTAAAGAGATCAGTAAGAAAGGAGAGACCTCGATAATGGAAGAAATGATCTTGAGTGATAAGAACGAGACAGTAACAGTTTCAGAAGGCTGGTGGGAATACTGCAAGCGATACAACGCAAAAGGAGGCGAACGCTATTTGGCCATAGGTAACTTTGTTTCTGACGATAAGACAACCTACGAAACCATGGAAGTCTCTTCAGACTTTGAAGACGGCAGCGAACCCGCAGCTTATTATTATATCGATGCGGTGGAGGTACGAAAGATAGAAGCCAACGAAAATTGCGGCTGCAGCAACACCAAGATACCGGATAGTAAGATCATCTATTCGGCTACCGTGCAAATTTCGGATGACATGCCTTTAAGTGAAAAAGTAGAAGCTATTGATGCTTATTTCTATCAGTACAAAGACGAGCTAGTTTCTTCTACAAAGCGAACCGTTGACCGGATAATTGAATACATGAAAGCCAATCCGGCTATGCGTGTCGAAGTAATTGGCCACTCAGACAAAGAAGAAGTAGAATTGGCTAAGAGCCAAACAAGCATTCAAGATTTGGCCGAGAAAAGAGCTCAAAACACCAGAGAATACATGGTGGAAGAAGGAATAGATCGCGGCAGAATTCTCTATAAATCAAAAGACGACAAAGAACCGGTTTCGACGATGACTACGCCACTTTCTTTGGCAAAGAATCGCCGCGTTGAATTCAGAATAGTACTGTAAAGGCCTTGTTAATGCCTTAAGAGAAGCGCTTTTATCGGCGCTTTTCTTTTGCGCTATCTTTAGCTTATGAAGTGGTGGCAAGCGCTGTCTTTTTTACTTTTTTTCCTTTCGGGAAATACACAGAATCTCATTCCGAATCCGGGTTTTGAGAATGTATTGACCGAAACGGACTATCAGTGGGTACAACCGCAAGGCCCCTATTACCACTATGAAAAAACGGATTCTTCCAGTTTACACCCGGCTCATTCGGGAGATTATGTGAACGGATTATGTATGTACAACAACCGTGAGAATGAATTCCTTCATATCAAACTGCTTAAACCACTTAAGGCCGGAGGCAAGTATGAAATAAAGTTAATGGCTCGCCTCATGCGAGCCAAGTGTTTTAATGATCACTTGCAGAAATTAATCGGTGTGCATTTTGGAATGGAACCTTTGGATACACATATACCGGGAGATCTCTATCTGGAACCTCAAGTCAACCTCGTCCTTCCCGATAGCAATCGATTTGATTGGTTCGAGATCTCCTCCACATTTGCCGCTCATGGCGGTGAACGCTACCTTACCATAGGCTACTTTTCGGCTACGCAAACAGAAGAGTTGAGACGAAAGGATCGGGAACTGAGAGAGCCCAAAATACAGAATGAAACGAAAGAGAAAGAGGTAGACAATAGTTGGCTATACCTTCCCCCCGATGAGCAAAAAAAATACATCAAGAACCAAAAGAAAAAAGCCAAAAAGCGGAAAAAAAAAGAGGGCGAGCCTGAGGTCATAGAGGACTTTTCAAAGCCTGAAGCAGATTGGAAGTATTTACCGGAAAAAGGGAAAGACCCGAATTCCATCTTCTTTATGGTTCGCTATTATTTTGACGACTTTTGTTTGGCTGCGATACCAGATTCAGGTGAAACCAATTGCGAATCAGCTACTCTCCCACCCGTTCTTGAAAAAGGAAAGAGCATCACTTTGCGCAATGTATTTTTTGAGACCGACGAATCGGCACTATTGGATGAATCCATTGTACAATTAAATGCTCTACTAAGGATTCTTGAAGATAATAAGGACATGGAGATTGAGCTTCGCGGATACACTGATGACCGCGGTAATGATGGCTACAATTTGGAACTCAGCGAGCGGCGAGCCAAAGCTGTAAAGGCATGGCTGATGGAGAAAGGCATTGACAAGAAGCGCATAGGGGCAGTAGGTTTGGGAGAAGAGAATCCGATTGAAACGAACGCTACCGAAGCGGGTCGTACATTAAATAGGCGAGTTGAGTTTTTCATTGTGGATATGTGAGGTTGGGGTAAAGCCGGCCGTACGATGTAATTTTATATTTTTCACACATGCAAATGGCCGAAGGGGCGCTGAGTAGCGCCATTGTAAAAGATGATCAGAAAACGATTAACGGATGGGCCATGTATGATTGGGCTAATTCGGTGTACTCATTGGTCATCACCTCCTCAATTTTTCCCATCTTCTTTGAAAATAATACAGCGTCCGAAGTAGATCTCTTCGGCCGTACGTTTAAAAATACGGCACTCTATTCCTATACGCTATCTGCCTCCTTTCTCATTGTAGCGCTTCTCTCCCCTTTACTTTCGGGCATCGCCGACTATTCAGGACAGAAAAAGCGGTTTATGCAATTCTTTTGCTATTTGGGAGGGTTGGCCTGCGTGGGACTGTTTTTCTTTGATGCAAATTATTTGGGTTTCGGATTGTTAATGACCATGCTGGCGGGTGTGGGGTACTCAGGTAGTCAGGTATTTTACAATGCATATTTGCCGGAGATTGCCTCCTTTGGAAAACAAGACAGCGTAAGTGCTAAAGGTTTTTCACTGGGTTATATAGGCAGTATTATCCTTCTGATCGTTAATCTTTTTATGATAATGAATCCCGAAGTCTTTGGTTTTTCCGATGGTGATATGCCCGCACGGGTTTCATTTGCCATGGTGGGAATCTGGTGGATTGGTTTTGCTCAGTTCACCTTTATTCGGCTGCCGGGAAATGTTTATGGCAAAAAGGTCAAAGGAGAATACCTCTATCGCGGCTACATGGAGCTACGCAAAGTTTGGAAAGAATTAAAGCAAACGACCAGGCTCAAACGCTACCTCATTTCATTCTTTGTCTTCAACATGGGTGTCCAAACCGTGATGTACATGGCTGTGGGTTTTGCTAAAAACGAAATTGACGGAATGCCCGATGAAGGACTTATCATCAGTATTTTAATCATTCAGTTCATCGCCATTGTTGGCGCCTATTTTCATTCTTGGTTGAGTTCCAAATATGGGAATCTTAAAGCCTTGGTGGCCGCTGTTACGATTTGGATCGGAGTATGTGTCATGGCATTTAGTATCACAACTCCCGTAGAGTTTTACATATTGGCAGGAATTGTTGGTTTTGTGATGGGCGGCATTCAAGCGTTGAGCCGAAGTACTTATTCAAAATTCCTTCCCCAAACCATTGATCACGCCTCTTATTTTAGTTTTTATGATGTTTGCGATAAAATAGGAACGGTGATTGGCACCTTGACATTCGGACTCATCTTTGAATTGACGGGAAATCTGCGTCATTCAGTTTTAGCCATCGGGATTATATTTATTTTCGGAATTCTTCTGCTATTGGCAGTCCCTAAAACCGAAACTACCTGATAATAATTCTTTTTAATTCTGAAGAATTTCGACCGGACGCTCTGATTAAGTAAACACCCGCCGCCAGTTGACCTTCATTCCAATGCAATCTCCTTCCTTCGTTCGCATCGATTTGGCCGCTATATAAAAGATCTATCGTTCTTCCATTCAAATCCAGAAGCTCAACGGTATAATTTCCGACTTGCCCGGGAGAAAAAAGAATGGATGGGTTCGCTCCGGAAACTAACTCTCCGAATCCGGAACTGCAGCTTTCAACGTTTACGGTCACAACATTAGAGACATCCAAGCATCCTTGTACATTTTGGGGATCAACCTGACCTATATCAACACCATCTGCATAAGAAACATGGACGACGCGGTACACTCCGGGATTTGCCAGGTCAAAATTAAAGTTCGGGTCGGGACCCGTTCCGAGCACCTCAGTGAAGCCCGCATTGAGGACAACCCATCTCGAATTGGCACCTTCATTTCCAGATAGGTCAAAATCCACTACCGAAGGAATGCCATCATCACCACATACCTGAGTAGATTGGCTGGCAAAGATCACCCCACCTTCTACCCGATTAACAGTAAAGAAAATGCTATTCGAAAGGGCGTAGCAGCCATCTAATTCGGAGGCATTAGAGACGGAAGGGTTGACTCCTTCGGCATAAGACATATGCTTTATTCGATAAATTCCCGTGGGCAATCCATTCACATTGAAAAGGCCTGTTTGGGAAGCACCCATGACATTATTCTGTTCGTCTACGATTCCGAAAATACCGGCAAAACCACTATTTCCACTCACCTCAACTTCAATTAAGTCGGGGGCATTATCTCCTGCACAAAGATTTAAAAGCGGACTTTCAGTCGTTATAGTCCCGGCAATAACATCACAGCCATCATCAGGTATCAGTGAGACGTCAATAAGTGTCGCTTGGTCATTGATGATACTAACAGTGATGGTTTGTGAAACATAACCCTCAGCCGTGAAGGTGACATCGTAAATACCCTCGTGTAGAAATCGATGATAATTTCCAAGTGGCAATCTCGAAAATACATCTGAATTTTCCATGTCGTGTTCTACTATGGAAACATTTGCCACTATTGGATTTCCCGTATTAGCATCAGTAACTATTCCTCGCAAACCGAAAAGTGATTGTTCTATGTAATTGTAAAGGGCATTTCTGTTGTAATTCCAAAAATTGTCGAACTGTGAGGTGGAGAGAAGTTTTTGATCGCTCAATTCCAAGGTCATTTCCCGACCTCTGTGAAAGTAGGTCATAAAATCCTGCCGACCACCTGAAACGGGGTACCAATCGTATCCGTTGGTAATTCCATTGTTCAAATAATTGAAGTACCCTGAAGGAGAATTGGCCTGCGCTGTGTCGGCATATTGTCTTGAAACATGTACCCACCAATCATCATCGGCATGCTGAAATGACCAGGTGTCCCAAGGATAATTGACCACCTCCACACCACCGTGCAAATTGCTGCTCAGGTCAAAATGAACCTCTTCGGCTAAATCCATGAAGGCAATTGTCTCAGGTTGATATGGGTTTCCGTCAGGGTTAGCGCCGTCATCGGGGTCTAAATAGTTTCGGTTCAGGTCAACGAAGTTTCCATTGGTACGACGCGCACCACTTAATGTACTGTTCCCCCAAGCGTAGGTTCCATCGGGGTTTGCCAATGGATTGATCCATATCTCCACATTGTTGACCAAATTGGCTATCTCAGCATCCGTAGGGTAGTTGCAAAGGATATCTTGTATCATCCGCATCATCAGCATATAGCCTGCCGTCTCATCACCGTGCATACTCGAAGTGTAGAGAAATCGAGGTTCATCTTCCACTACATTCGGGTTATCTGAAATCACTACTGCTAATAACTTTCGACCACTTGGAAGAACTTCGATCTCTTCGTATCGGCAAATTTCGGGGTAGTCAATAGCAAAATCGAACATCATTTGTTCATATAGGTCGTAGGTAGGATATTCGGATAAGAAAGAACCACAATTTGTGCTTTTCATCCCCAAATACTCCTGAAGGGTAACAACTTGAGCGTTTACTGACTTATTCGGATGCTCTAAAACAGTGTAATCAAGATCTAATTCAATAAATTCCTGGAGTTTTGGCCGCGTTACGATGGCTTCATAATTTTCTTCATCGTGAAAATGAGTATCCAAATAAAGTACCTTTTCGATTTTGCTAAGGTCTGTAACCTCTGATTTGGGAATAGAAACATGCGCTTCTCCATTATAATACATAGCCTCTTGAATGGTAGATTGTGAAAAAAGGACAGCGGGTAAAAAACTAACTAACAGGAAAACTCTTGATACCATTCGATAGGATTGCGCATTAAAAGTAAGGCTAATTTCAAGTTTAGTCTAATAAAAAACCCCGTCCCAATTTAATTTGAGACGGGGCCTTAAGATTAATAATGGACGCTTAGTCTACGATCATCAATTTTTTGGTCACTTGATGTGAACCGTTAGTGATTCTGTAGATATAGATACCATTTTCAAATGCACTTGTATTCACATTCACTCGGTACTCTAAGCCTGATTTCACCTCAGCGTTGAATAAGGACTGGATTGGTCTACCCGACATATCGAAGAGATCAACTTGCGTTCTTACACTTTCTAGAGGTTCAAAAGTAATCATTGCATTATCGACTGCAGGGTTAGGGTATACTTCTGACGGGAAGGTCAATGCATCTCCGCCATATACAGTCGATTCGACTGCCTCAACTTCGGTACAGCTTCCTGCGAGATCACCATTATTCAAAGGCAGATCGATATCATACGTTGCTACTACTTCGAGAGAAGTCAAACTCACTTCCTTCAAGAGGCTGTTTCCATCTCCATCGGCCAATAGCACGTTTCCGTTCTCCAGTACTGCTGCACCGTTGATTTCAGGAACGTCAACACTAAATGCTCCGTTATTCGGATCGAGCACTCTAGTAAAGGTGCCATCATTACGTGTAATAATCCACAGCTCTTGTTCACCTTCTTCACCTGTTGGAGCGAAGATCAGATCCCCTCCATTGACATCAATGTCGGTAGCAATATTGGTAGCTTCGCCCGTTGCAGGGTCACATAGCCATACATTATCGCCGGCACCTGCAATGTAGAACTGTCCGTCAGGACCCACGACAGCAGCAGGGAAACCGGATAAGTTGTCATCGTTTGCGCCGTTGTAGATGTTCACATCGTTGGTGATAAGACCGGATTCAACATCGTAAGTTCTTACGTTACTTCCACCAACCATGTAGATTTCTGAACCGTCAGGAGCTAATCCAATGTGGCTACTTTCGAGATCTTCAAGTAATACCGTATATGTGGCATTTCCTAGCTGATCGAGTTCTACAGATAAAAGGCTATAGTCGCTTGTTCCTTCAGGATTATGCGTGTAGTACAGTCGGTAACTGCAAGGTGGTATACCAAAGTTGTTTGCACAACCGGCAGCCATATCACCTCCGCTAGCGAGTTGGAATGGTTCACCATCTAACATTGCCATGTATACGGTCTGAGTCGAGCCGTCTGCAGAGTTGATCTTTGTGAAGTTCATCGTACCTCCGTTTGACAGAATGAGATCAGTTGCGTTATTAGCCTGTGCCATTCCGCTTATCTCAGGGCTACCTGTAGCAGCCACTAAAGTAGCATCAGAAGTTCCATCTGAAACTCCGTCAGGATCAGCCACCACAGTATATAGGTTGGAATTCCCGCGGTTTACCAAATAAAGGTTGCCATCCTGTATTGCAAGATCACCACCTTCTACAGGAGCATTGGCGAAGAAATCGATATCTCCTAATCCCAGAGGATCGATGGTGAAGATCTCATCGTCGTTGGCGTCGCCTACATAGATAAGTTCGTCTTCAGGATTGTACACCACCGCAAAAAGTTGATTGATATCACCCCCTATGGTCAAGTCGAATAATTCCGTATCGGTGGAAGGATCGTATGCCAATAGTGAGCTTCCATTCGAATTCACGAGGTAAACAACATTATTTACGGCATCGAATGCGATGTGAGCACCAAAGTCCACTTCAGTCTCATAGGTCAGCAAAGCCTCATCCGGAGTAAAAGTAACACTGTATAATGTGGTTTCATCGCCATCGATATCCGCGTAGAAAGTTGAGAAAGAATCGCAGTCATCGTCCAGCAAGCAATCGGGGTCATTATTCGGAATCGTAAAGATTCTTTCACAAGTCGCCGTTCTCCCGCAATCGTCAGTAACGCTGTAGGTGTAGATGTAATCAGTACCATCACAGCCATTGTCTACTATTTCAGGCTCTGAGACTACGGTTACTTCACACTCCACTCCACAAGCAGTCTCGTATTCTACATCATCAACTGAAACCACAATGTCCTCTTCAGACTCTACTTCTTCATCTTCGCCACAGCTAATGATGGTCGGTCCTTCATTATCGATGGTAAAGATCTGCTCAACTATTTCCTCATCTCCGCAATCGTTGGTAATGGTATAGATAACTGAGTATTCAGCTCCGGGGCAGTCTTCCGTGCAGCAAAGCTGAGTAGGAGGAGTTACCTGAATGAAAACGTCAGAACTACAAGGTGAGAAGAATTCAATGGCCCATGGGTCAGGTACGATATCGTCGTAACATTCAACCGTTGTGTTCGGTGGAGTTTCTTCCACTTGCAAACCATCGTTGACACAAGTAACAATTTGCACATCAGATTCAGATCTTTCACAATCATCTGTAACAGTATAGGTAACCTCATATTGAGTTAAGTTACATGAACCCTGACCATCAATAAGTACAGGATCACTTACCATTATGTCAAAACCTAAATCGCAAGATGTGCTAACAACCGCATCTTCGGGATTTGCTACGAAATCATCTATACATATTAATTCTACATCAGCAGGCGCATCAATGGAAGGACCCTCGTTCTCAATGGTTACCATTTGGGTCGCTGAAGCCGATTGACCGCAGTCGTCTGTAATTGTGTAGGTGAATTCCCATACTGATCCGTCGCATTCGCCGTCACCTTCTAATAGTTCCGGTCCAACAAAAGAAAGTGTTCCTTCCAATTCGCAAGAAGTGGTGAAAACAACGCCATCGAGATCGGGAGCTGCATCAGATGCACATTCAATAACCACAGCGTCAGGAGCGACGATAGTTGGCTCATCGTATGTGATGGTGATGGTTTGAGTACAAGAAGATGTCAAGCCGCAGCCATCCGTTGCCGTAAAGGTTCTTTCGATAATCATCGGACATCCTTCGGATACGACAACATCGTCAAATGTTATCGTTGCTTCCGAACAATCATCCGTTGCAGTGGCCATACCTGTTACATCAGGTGAATCACCTTCTTCACACGACACCTCCACATTCTCAGGACAAGAAATTACAGGAGGAGTATTGTCTACGATAGAGATAGTGGTTGAAGCAGGCTCTGAAGTGTTTTCACACTCATCGATCGCTACGAATATGCAAGTCAATTGAACTAAAGTAGGACAAGATACTTCAGGTACATCAACCTCGATTCCTATTTCAATAAATGCTGCCTCTCCGCAGCTATCCGTCGCTCCTTCAGGAATCAATCCAAGCTCTACGAAAAGGGCAGCAGCCGAAGCTAAAAAGGCAGCCTCCTCGTCTTCATCAAGTTCTCCTGCAGCATAGGCTAAGGCATCCTCAACTGACAGTTGTGAACAAGTAACATCAGCTTCTGTGACTTCAGGCATATTCAATACAGGTGCCACATCATCTACAACGGTGATGATTTGGACTCCTGTCAATGTGCCGTCGCATTCAGTCTCTACAGACCATGTGCGCTGAATAAGTGTAGGACATCCATCTTCCAGAATCACATCCTCATAAGAAGGAGTAAGCTCTCCGACGCATGCTTCCATGGCCATGGCCATTCCCGTATTTTCAGGATCAGTCGATTCTTCACACGAAATTGAAACGTTTTCCGGAGTTTCCAAAGATGCCCCGTCATTTTCGATGGTAACCATCTGAGAAGCCGAAGCCGTGCGGTCACATTCATCCGTCACCGTATATACAAACTCCCACACGGATCCGCTACAGAATCCGTCTCCTTCTACGATGGTAGGTCCTTCTACAGAAACTACTCCTTCTAAACCACATGATGTTTCGAATGTTACTCCTTCCAAATCCGGAGCAGCTTCTTCAGCGCATTCGATGGTCACGGGATCAGGTGCGGTGATAGAAGGTCCATCGTTTTCAATGGTAACCATCTGCATTGCCGAAACTGATCTGTCGCAATCATCGGTTACCGTGTAAACAAATTCCCAAACCGATCCGTCGCATTCGCCGTCGCCATCTATCAAGAACGGGCCTGCAGCGGTTACTACACCATTAAGACCACACGATGTAGTAAAATCAACACCTTCAATATCGGCCTCAGCATCAGCAGCACATTCAACAATTACAGCCGCGGGTGCTGTTATCGTAGGACCTGCATTAGATAGTGTAAATGTTCGAACGCAAGAGGCCTCTCTATCGCAATCATCTGTAACGGTGTAAGTCACCTCATAGATGGCGCCTGAGCATCCTGCATCCCCTTCGACTAAAACAGGTTCGCCAAAGGAAACTTCAAATTCTACACCTTCAATCAGTCCTGTTATTTCAACATCTTCTGCTGAAGGAGTGATATCAGAAGCACATTCAACAACTTCAGATTCATTACATTCTATTTCTAAAGGAGGAGGAGGAATCGTAAATATTTGCTCACATTCATCGCTTCTTCCGCACGCATCAGTAATGGTATACGTGTAGATAATCATATCACCAACGCAAGGCTCATTCATCTCACTCATTTCTACTGAAACCAAAATATCCGAGCAAAGCGGGTCTTCGGGACATGAGAAAGTAAACTCAAGAGCATCAACATTAGAAACTGCCTCCTCAGGAGACTCGATTATGCCGCCTTCCGGGCAAGAGGTAATCTCAGGACCCGGGTTTTCAATTGTAAAAATTTGCTCGCAAACTTCACTATTTCCACATTCATCCCATACCTCGTAAGTAACAACGTATTCTGTTCCGGGACAAGAACCTGTTTCAAGGATTCCAGGTGGCTCATAGATAAGAATTAATCCATTCGGACCACAATTTATCGTGTATTCCAACTCTGAGACGGTATGGCCTACATTACTGAAACATTCAACAGTTTGGTCTTCCGGACAGTTCTCGATCGAAGGTGGAGTTTGTTCGTCATCTCCCAAGAATGTAAATGAGGACTGGCTTAAAAAAGCCTGAACTTCCTCAGGTACTGATCCATTTCCAGGGTAGATTTCCTTCTTAATAATTATTGTTGGCTCATTATCGATAATGTTTGATTGAGCATTTACTAAGGTGAATGAGAATAGCAATAGGAGTGCTGCTGAAAGCCCCTTTATAGGACCATAACAGAGAGCACTTGCTTGATTCTTCACCTTCGTCAGCTTGGCTGACATCAGGGTAGCATCTGTTTTCATTTGGTTTAATTTAGGATTAAAGTTAAAATCATGTCTGCCCCCGTTTTTCCGGATTGTTGAAAACTTTTAGGAGCCCACATTAGATCAAATGTACATTTTTACTTGGATATTTTAGCATTGGTCGACATTATTT
>JGI12048J13642_10023708_pt1 | contig 21310 bp, 23 predicted proteins | sample ElkSlonscriptome_16_FD_13642 | JGI IMG/M metagenome (IMG submission 13642)
TGCAGTAGATCCCTGCGCGGCAGTAGATCCTTGTGCAGCGGTAGATCCCTGCGCGGCAGTAGATCCCTGCGCAGCGGTAGACCCTTGTGCGGCAGTTGACCCTTGCGCAGCAGTTGACCCTTGCGCAGCGGTAGATCCTTGCGCGGCAGTAGATCCCTGCGCGGCAGTAGATCCCTGCGCAGCGGTAGACCCTTGTGCGGCAGTTGACCCTTGCGCAGCGGTTGACCCTTGCGCGGCAGTAGATCCTTGCGCCAGTGCCAATCCTTGTGCAGCGGCTGATCTGAGTTCATTTCAGCAAGAGCCTGTATACAGCGACCCCAGCAGCGGGCTAGCTATTCGTGGCTATGACCCTGTGGCATATTTCACCGAAGAGACAGCGGTTGCGGGTAGTGGTGACTTCCAGTACGAATGGCAGGGGACAACGTGGCAATTTTCTAGTGCAGAAAACTTGACTGCATTTGCCAGCAATCCCGAGGCTTATGCACCTAAGTATGGCGGCTACTGTGCCAAAGCTCTCAGCGAAGGCAATCTCGCCTCTGTTGATCCCGAAGCATGGAGAATTGTAGACGGCGCACTTTATCTCAACTACAGCCCTGATGTACAACAACAGTGGCTACAAGATATTCCTGGCAATATTTCTAAAGCGGATGCAAACTGGCCGCAAATTCTCGATAATGACGTTGTTTACGAATAAGTTATGACATTGCTTTCCGTATTGGAAATCTGAATGCTTTTCTACTCCTATGACCGGGGCAATCAATGTATTGTCCCGGCTTTTTATAACGAATAGAGAATGGCCTCATCCAGAAAGTCTTATCCGTACTTTTGGATTTATCCGCTCCCAAGGTTGGATCTCGCGAAGTTGAGTGTAATGCTGAGTTAGATTTGGGTTCACCTCAGTTTTGTGGGAGCAGTGCCACACCGTTTGTCTTGATGGAGAGGCGTTGCAAACGAGGGCAAGATGCCCGCACTGTAAAGATCGACTAATTTACAAATATGGGATGCTCCATTATTTCTTCACAAGGCGTATTGTGATCAAGATTGAATGCTTAGACCATCTTGTTCTCACCGTCAAAGATATCGAAACGATCTGTGCCTTTTACCGCAACGTTTTGGGACTGCATGTCATACCTTCGGGAAAGCTCGCAAAGCCACGTGCTTTTGGACAGCAAAACATCAATCTCCACCAACCAGGTCGAGAACTAGAACCGAACGCCAACCCTCCCGCCGCAGGTTCTGCCGACCTATGCTTTATCACCCAAACCCCGTTGATAGGCGTCCTTAGTTACCTGTGTTCATGTGGCATTGATATCATCGAAGGCTCAGTGCACAGAACAGGAGCATCTGGTGTCATTGAGTCTGTCTATTTCAGAGACCCGGATCTCAACTTGATATAGCAATGCGCAGATAGGTTAGGACAGATATTGATGGAGAAGCCGCGCACCGCGCGGCTTCTCCATCAACTATTGGTTTTATAACAGCGCGTAGCACTATAGAGGTGTTTGTTTATTTGTAATGCAGTTTCCAGCTGCTATTGGTCGGCACCTCATCGCATCTATACCCAAAACCATGCTCTACATCGACTGGCGAACAGTTTCAGCGAATTCGATTTGCTCTGAATTGAAAGCAGCTCGTGTCAACCGCTCTGGCATGACGGTGCTGCGAAATCCAGACTCTAAATTAAGTGCTTGCCGATAAGCTTCTTGTGCCAGCGCTATTTCATCACGGCTTTGATGAGCGATCGCCAATGCAATCCACGGGTGAGGGTTTCCAGGCTCTAGCTGAGTGGCTTGCTGAGCAGTGGCGATCGCCTCATCATGACGATCGAGGCGCTGATAGGCCAGACTCAAGTTGAAATATCCAATCTCGTTATCCGGCTGAAGCTCAACGGCTTTTTGATGAGTCTCCACCGCCGCATCTAACTCTCCACTCACCAAATACACAATTCCAAGAGCATTAAGGGCTTGAACATCGGTGGGCTGTTGAGCAATCACCTCCTCTAGTTGCTGAGCAGCATCGGATTCTCTACCCGCTAAGTGAAGAGTCCATCCTAGGATCACTCGTCCTCCCAAATTGCTGGGATCAAGATCAACAGATTCTTGCAGCGCTGCGATCGCTTCCTCATATTGCCCTTGACTGCGATAGTCCAGCCCTTGTTGACGCAGGCGGTTCGCAGCGGCTTGGTCTGCCTCAGATGGTGGATCGGGAATAGGCTCCGGGATCGACTCCGTCTCGGCAACAGGAGCAGTCGGCGGAGAGGGCGAAACTGATGGAGTGACCGAGCGATCGCAGCTCCATGCTCCCAACCCAAGCCCTAGCAAAAGCCCTAGCTTTAGAGAGGCGATCGCCCATGAAGATTTGCTGCGTGAAGAAGACGCCATCTTTTTAGTTTTGTCTTGAAGCCGTGCAACGTTTCATCAACCCTAAGCGTAAAGGAAAAACGGTCTTATTCGAGGACGCTGACCTTGCTGAAGCCCCCCAACTTGGGAAAACTGCAATAGTAGGTGTCCAAATGAGGTCATATCGTGAAGCCTGCTCTCAAAAAGGGAAAGCTGACTGTCTGGAAAGACGAGCGAGGGTTTGGCTTTATTCGGCCTGCCGGTGGCGGCAAAGATATCTTCCTTCATATCAGCGCCTTAAGGGGAGCAGGTCGCCGCCCAAAAGTTGGGGACACGATCTTGTATGAGCGTGAAACAGCACCTGATGGCAGAATACGTGCGGTCAAAGCCTCAATTCAAGGTGTGGCGTCTCGGAGTCAAGGTGTGGCGTCGCGGAGACCGTTCACTCAGTCCCGAAGAAGACGGTCTCGCAGAGTAAGGAAACCCGTAGGCTCTCTTGAAACACTGATAGGTCTGGCATTCGTAATAATCGCGGTAATAGTGATGTCAGAGTTTGGCCCCAGCCGATCGCCCTCTCCAATCGCAAGAGTGACGCGACCAGCGTGTGTCATCAAAGGTAATATTTCAATGAATTCAGGCAACAAAATCTATCACACTCCCGGCATGGAAGACTATGAATCAACTGTGATCAACCCAGAAAAGGGAGAACGGTGGTTTTGCTCGGAGTCAGAGGCGATCGCCGCAGGTTGGACAAAAGCCCCACGGTAACTGTTCGACTTAGCATCAGCAACGTAGCTTTTCTGAACATCACCTTGCTTGCAATATAGCGATGCTAAGTCACGTTTGAACTTCTAATTGAGAGGAGGGGCGAGCTACGCCCCTCCTCTCACGAATCATTAGAGCTTGCCATATCTTGTTAATCTATAAACAGGAATAGCGGGGGGTAAAGTGATGCTGGTCGTTTGGCTCATGCTCAGTGTGGCGATCGCAGCTCTGACCATCATGTTGCTGAAATACTTTGTTTATCTCCTCCACTACCACGCGGAGACTGTTAATGATTGAGACAGGCAACTGACTGCTGAGTGTTATCGAAATCAGTCTCATCCAAAACTGGCGTAATGATCTTCGCTGATCTTGCGATTTTTGAGCCGTTGAAGACAATGGGGCTAAACCAGTTTGTCTATGGATAACTCGATATTGTCAGGGACGGAAAGGAGTGAGCTGGTACTAAACACTCGCAAAGCAAGAATGTCAGTTGGCTCCAAAAAACGCTGGGAGCTTTGTTCTATAAAGGCTGTTAAACTTTTGTAGATTTCCAGTTGAGTTTGCAATGACCTGTTGATACTGCAATGTTTCGAAACGCGTCAGCAGATGCACAAAAATAAAAATTGTCATCCGGAAGATTTTTGTAGTTCCAAGGTAAATTTAAGCAACATTCCAGTCTTTTGGTCAGCGATCGCACCCAATCTTTGCTTAAACTTAGAGGCCGTTATCCTAGGAAAGGAGATATGAAATAATCCTAAATACCGATGGCGACCTTTGAATTTTGGCGTTAACTTAGTGAGGCATTGCCAAAAATGCTTGCACTACTCAGTTTGAACTCAGTCCGATCCAACCAGTGATAATGCTGGTTTCCTATTCACTCTCGTTCCTACTTCTCAGCTTGATTCATTTAATTCAATCATTTTTGGGAAAAGGGTGCGGCAGACCTCGAATAGTTGTTCCAACTCAAGGTATTTGGTTTGACTGAACTTCTAAAACAAGGGAATCAACCTATGACTGATGGTTTACCCACATCTCGCGTCGCTCAAGAACCTTTATCATTGGTTCTCGTTCGGATGTTTCTCCTCCAAGGGCTGTGTCTATCCGTTGGACTAATGCTGATTTTCATGCTGATCTAGCAGCAATCCTAATCACTCGCACGACAGTGCTCGATATTTCTCTTCTGTAGCGCTAGAACAACATGTCTCTGACTACTCCTGCGCTATTGTTTCCGGCAATTTCTCTGCTTTTGCTGGCCTACACCAATCGATTTCTGGTGCTGGCACAGCTCATCCGTCAGCTTCACAGTGCTCGCAAAGATACGCCCGAGCATCTCATTTTTCGTCAAATTCGAGGGTTGCGCAAGCGCATCCAGCTAATCAAGTATATGCAATCCTTTGGAGTGGTCAGCTTTTTGCTGTGCACAGGTTCGATGTTTTCCCTGTTTTTGCAGTTGTCTAGTTTGGGTGAGACGCTGTTTGGTCTGAGTATCCTGACGCTATCGACATCGCTGGTCTATTCACTCTACGAGGTGACGATCTCAACCAATGCCCTTTCCGTTATTCTAGAAGACCTTGATACCCAGACCGTTGAGACGTTTGGCGATCGCCCAGTTCAGCGCTAGATGTCCAAACGATAAAAATTTCTAAATCTTCAAAAATAAATAGGACGAATGTTGAGCTGCTGTAGCCGTTCAGCCGAGTGGAATTCAGTCATGGATGGTGAAAGCTGATCGTCTGTTTGCTTGAGCAGGCAGCCAAACCCTCCTGCACCCACCTCTGATTGCGGCCAAAACCGATAGCAGGGGAAATCTGCCTGTGCGGACTGGAAATCTGCTAAGTGGGAAACGGGGATCGGCTTTAGAGTCGAATACTTTTTTATCAACCACCTAACGACAGCTTCGTTTTCCTCCGGAGAAAAAGCGCAGGTCATATAAGCAAGATAGCCCCCTGGTCGGAGCAAAGGAACGGCATTCGCAACGATGCGCTTTTGGCGGTTGGCATTTTTGTTGATGTTGACGGGATGAAAGCACCCTACTGCTTTTCCTCCCTTAGCTAGAAGCGATTGACCTGTGCAGGGCGCATCGACGATCGCCACGTCTATCTGAGTGGAAAAGTGCTGAGCCAATGCGGCAGGATCTTGGCTTGCCACATAGATCTCTGGAAAGTCAGACTCTCTTTTTTCGGGAGCAGAACAGTCTCGACGCAGTTGAGCGCCACAGCGCTTCAGGTTTGCAATCAGCGGTGCCAGACGTTTGCCAATGACTTCGTTACTCAAGAGCCAGTTAGGTTGGAGCGATCGCCAAGCACACAAACTTTTGCCGCCTGGAGAGGCACAGAGATCGACCACTCGATGAATCGGGTCGGGGATCGCTTGCACAACGGATGCGGCTAAAACAGAGGTGTAGTCGAGACAGTAGTAGGCTCCCTGCTCATGGAGCGGATGTTTGCCAGGTTGGGCGATGAGAGGTAAGCGATCGACCCAGACGGGTTGTTCAGGGCGAGGCGGTTCAACTTCGAACGGGAGCGGAGTCGGGCGATCGCCACACCAGAGAATACAGGGATGGATCGGACGCGGCTCAATCAGCGCCTCTACAAATTGACGCTGGTCGCCGGGATCATCAAACAGGCGGCGGCTTAGCTTTAAGAGCAATCGAGGAGCTGCTTCGCTCACGATAAGGGTTCAATTCATTTGATCACTAACGTTGAGCACCCTAACACGAAAAATTGGCTTACGAAACGGGATTATTGGAGGAACTTGATCTGCGATCGCGCAATTTCGATCAGTTGTTGGGTGCAGTCGTCTACTGTTAACCCTCTGGCATCGATTTTGTAGATTTGAACGTCTCTCTTTTTGTGGAGGTCGTATGTATAAGTCTTGTCATAGTAGTGGAGGATGATATCGGCAGCGATCGCCAAATCGCCCTCTTGAATCGCTCCAACCGCCTCTTGAGTGCGGAGTCCGCCCAGTTTTTTTTGAATCCGCTCCGTTGCAGCGATTAGACCGCTGGGATCAACGTCGCCGTAGTCCTCTAGTAAATTGCGAATCCGTTCGTCGCGCGATCGCTCAACCTGAATCACCGGAGCTGCCATCATCGGGTAAAACAGTTCTTCAGGAACGTGACAAGACCCTATGCGGCGGCTTTCAGCCTCAATCCATACGGGGCGATCGCCACTTAGCATAGACCAATTCAGCGCGATCAGATTTTCAAAATGTTCGGTGCTAGGCTGAGCGGGCAGCCCTAAGTTGCCATAGCTGCTGCCTCGATGGTTAGCCAAGCCTTCCAAATCAAGAATTTGTTCGCCATGCTGTTCTAGAGCCTTGAGTAGGGCGGTTTTGCCCGTGCCCGTCATCCCGCCCAGACTGATGATCGGTTTCGGCATCGCGAGGGTTTCCCTCACCCAGCGACGAAAGGACTTGTAGCCCCCTTCCAGCAGCGTTACGGATAGCCCTGCGGTTTCTAGCAACCATGCCACGCTGCTGCTTCTCATGCCGCCTCGCCAGCAGTGGAGCCGTACGTGACGGTCGGGGGCGATCGCCTTAGCTTGTTGCACCAATCCAATCAGCTTCGGCCCGACCAATGCCAGCCCAACTTCAATGGCCGACTCCCGTCCGTATTGCTTGTAGCAGGTTCCCACTTGAGCCCGCTCTTCATTTGAAAACAGCGGCAGGTTGTACGCTTCTGGAATGTGCGCTTGCTTGTATTCGCCAGGACTGCGCACATCCAGAATCGGTGCAGGGTTCCGGAGAAACTCATCAATGGCAAGGGAGGTCGGCATGTTAACCCAGCGTTTTACAAAAGATTTCAGGCTCGAATTTAAACTGAGTTAAAATTTTAAATGCCCAAATCAACGGCAACTCGGTGGGCGCAAGCAAATCCAGAAAAGGCCACGGCATTGAGTCCCTGTCCTGGAAAGGTGCTGTCACCGACGCAATAGAGTCCTGAAATGCTGGTGCGATTAAAAGGCATGGCTAGTAAGCCCATCAGCTTTCGAGATGGAATGGGGCCGTAGGTGCCATCGGCACGTCCCAAAAATCGACGGTGAGTACGGGGAGTCCCGAGTTCCTGGTAGTCCACTGCGTCTTCGAAGCCAGGAAAAATCGCCTCTAGTCGCGAGATAATCTGACTGGCGATCGCCTCTTTCTTCTGCTCGTATTCTTTCGAAGTCAGATCCTTCCAATCCTCGATCCAGCTTGGGGTAAACACGTGGAAAATATGATGTCCCGGAGGAGCAAGATCCGGATCGAGCAGGGTGGGGATCGAGACAAACACGGTTCCGTAAGCATCCTCTAGTCGATCCCAGTCTTCTAGCAAAATATGGTGACAGTCGGTATCGGCAGGAATCACGTCTGATCGTACTCCTAAGTGGAGACTAAAGAAGCTTGGCGATTTTTGGTAGCGATCGCGCCACTTCTGCTCGCGACGAGGCAACGGAACCTCATCCGGTAGCAGCTTGTCAAACGTGTCCCAACGAGTGGAATTAGACACGACCCGCTTCGCCCCAACTTTCTCGCCAGAGGCCAACTGCACGCCTACCGCTTTGCCCCCATCCATCAAAATTTCTTTGACCCGCGCTTTGTAGAGAATGTGGCTTCCAGCTTTTTCCAACCCTTCAACCAGTTTCTGAGCAATCTGCCCCACACCGCCCTTGGGATAGTTGATGCCGCCGTAGTGGCGATCGCTAAACACCATCCCCGCGTTGATCATTGGCGTTTGCTCGGCGGGTACGACCGACCAGCAATAACACTCCATGTCGATGAATTTTAGCAACTCTGGGTCATGAATATAGCGCCGTGCCACATCCCCTGCATTTTGCGGCAGATATTTCACTAGCCCAAGACAGGCAAAGGGGTGCTGAAAAAACACGCGGGTAAGATAGCGCGGCTCTTCCAGGGACAGCAGTTCCATCGCGTTGAGGCAGTTAAACACTTGCCAACATTCGTCGTAGAACTTCCGAATTCCCGCTTCTTCATGGGGAAAGCGAGCAATCAGCTCTTGCAGAAACTTTTCGTAGTCTCGGTGAACCTTTAGCTCTAGCCCATTCGGTAAATGGTAGTGAATTTGCACCAAATCGGGGATCGTCTCCAGACTGACATTCACTGCATCTAGGGCACGGGTCAACAGATTGGTCGTTCCCTCATCTCCAAACCCAAAAATCATCGATGCACCGACATCAAACCGATAGCCCTCGCGGTCAAAGTAGCCAGCGCTGCCTCCCGGAATCAGATATCGTTCAAGCACCAACACCTGCGCTCCCTTGGCGGCAAGCTGGGTCGCCGTCACGAGTCCACCAATGCCAGAACCGATCACAATGACATCAAAAATTTGACCCTCTAGCTCTTTGCTGCTGAGCGTTTGAGAGGATGCTGAGGACGGCGTGGCGATCGCCCCATGTCTCACCCCACGGTCTGGGCGATCGGCTGAGCTGAGGTTGGAATTGGACTGGGTAACCATAAAGACGAGCGCAACAACGGGCGCATAGAGGCTGGGAAAGATTAGCTTGAATGCGGTCAAAGAGACTTTGTTAGTGTATCGAAAGAGGCGATTCCTTGGCTATGCGAATGACTCAACCTGAACCGTACGGTCTGCACCAAACCGCTCGCTCGGAGCGAACCTCAAAACTTGGCATCATGAAACGAGTGGGTTAAAGAAACCTTGAGAACACCCCACTGAGGCCAGTAACGCAGTATCATAATGCAGATTTAAGCAGGCTATACCGTAGCCTAGATTGCTTCATGTCTCTGCAACTCCGCGTTTATGTGCCTCCTCATCCCCTCGTCAAGCATTGGTTAGGGGTTGCAAGAGATGAGGCCACTCCGAATGTACTCTTCCGTAGCGCCATGACTGAGCTTGGACGCTGGCTCACGTATGAGGCTGTGCGGGATTGGCTGCCTGTGATTGAAACAACCGTGCAAACCCCTTTGACAGCCTGTCCTGCCACATTCATCGATCCAGAAGCTCCTGTCGCGATCATTCCTGTCCTACGAGCGGGTCTATCGCTCATGGAAGGCATTCAAGCAATTCTGCCGCTGGCCTCCGTTCTCCATTTAGGACTGGTTAGAAACGAAGAGACGCTAGAAGCGAGCTGTTATCTCAATAAGCTGCCTGATCAGTTTGCACCCAATACCCGAATCCTTGTGAGTGAACCAATGTTAGCCACGGGTGGATCTATCATGAGGGTGATGAAAGAGCTGACCCAGCGAGGAATTGACCCGGCGCTAGTCAGAATAGTCTCTATTGTTGCGGCTCCACCCGCTTTGCAAAAGCTGGGTACGAGTTATCCAGCGCTCAGTATCTATACTGCTACTATCGACGAGCATTTGAACGAGAGCGGTTTTATCGTTCCTGGGTTGGGAGATGCGGGCGATCGCACCTTTGGGACTTAGTCGGCAAAGCATCGCAGCAGAGAAGCGACCCGAAAATCAGATAGACAAGTTTCACAAAGCTGCCATGCTAAAAATAGCGTTTTGAGGGAGAACTATCGGCTATGAGTCAACAAGACAATTTCTTTGGCGGATTTGTTGTCGGCACGCTGTTTGGCGGCATTGTGGGAGGCGTTGCTGGAGCATTTGTCATGTCTAAAATTAATGACAGCGAAGCCCGCGAGAGCAGCACAGGCAACAGCGACAAGAAAAAATCGAATGAATTGCTTAACGATAGCGATATGGAATCAGCCCGTCGTGGCTTAGAAGATAAGATTGCTAGACTCAATGAAGCGATTGATGATGTGCAGCATCAACTTAGCGGTGTCAATGGAATGGCTGCTAGCGACAACGGTGAACAGGCGATCGCCAAAGATCTTTAAGATCGTCTAAAGCAAAAGGGACTCAACGATCGTCTCGTTCACCTCGCTCAAGGCTCTGAATCCTGTGTATTTTGGCGAACTTTCCGATGTATTCCGGGTAAAACCATCTACGACACGGACAAAATGACATTCCGCTAAACTATATAATCGGGGTTCTTAAATAATTGCAACAACTGCAATAGACCTCGACATCCACCGTTCACAAACGCGCAGAGAAAGGAAACACCGAAACTATGAGCATTATTCTCAGCTCCCTAGCCACCTTTATCAGCCTGTATCTGATTCTTCTGTTTATTCGCGTCCTGTTGACGTGGATTCCCAGCATCGATTGGACGAGCCAGCCTTTTGCTGCTCTAAGTCAGCTCACCGATCCTTACCTCAATCTATTCCGCTCTATCATCCCCCCCATCGGCGGATTCGATTTGTCGCCTATTCTGGCCTTTCTTGCGCTTCAGCTAGTGTCGCGACTGATCAGCAGTGCGGTGGTAAGCACGAGCTATTCTGCGTTCTAACCTCACGTTCTCACGCTTGCGCTGCACTTCTCGGCGACAAGGTTTGCATGCTTAAAAAGCTAACGCGAGGCCGAACAATTTTAGAGGCCGAACAATTTTATTAGCGCATAAGCCGCTAGTTTCCTTCAGTGGAGAAACTAGCGGCTCATTGTTTTGCAGAGGTGTCTTGCAATCAGTTCCGACCTACCGCCGAACCCGTCCCGAAAATCCTGTAGCCTTAAACTGCTCTAGCTTCAGAGGTGTGGGTTGATTGGCTGCAACGCTAATTCTCAGCTCAAAATCACTGATTCCGGGGGGCACTTCATCAATCAATCCCAAGCGAGTCCGATTCTGCATCACAGGGTTGTTGTTGGCGTCATAAACGCGGCCAAAAATATCTGCGTCGTACACAGGCTTGTTGGTTGAATTTTTGGCTTTGCCGTAAACAATAAAGCAGTTGGCTTCTGCACTTGAACCAGATACTAGCAACCCTTCTGAAAGAGCTTCAGGGCAATCCTTGTAGTCAATCTCGGAGAGTTCAATTTGAGTGAGAGCCGACGCAGGAAGAGACAAACTGAGGCTGGCAACCCACAGACAAATGGTGAGTGCGATCGCGCTCCATACTCGACTCCAGTGAAGCAAAGGGGTGATTCGACGCAGCATAAACATTTCGTTCACGGTGATGGTAATGGGGACAGTTTAATCAAACCAAGCATTAGAATCAGTCGTTATCGTCAGCCAAGTCATCAGCTAATGTCGAAGTCTCTTCGAATTCGTTCAGAGTTGTTTCATTGGCTGATTTAACGTCCGAAACATCCGATTGGTCTAAGGTTTCTAGCCCAGATGAGTTGAGCGGATTGGACTCTACTGATTCGATTTCGGGAACCTCATCTGGAGGTAGCTCTTTCGTGCGGCTGAAGATAATCATATCGTCACCGACGACTGGATTGCGGCCAATCCGAATGTCGTCTTGGTCAAAAATATCCAGTTTTGAGAAGTCAAGCTGCTTTGTTCTCGACAAGATGTCTTGGGCAAGCCGATTTTGTTGAGCTTCGTCCAACCGATACCAGTCGTTCCCCAGGTTGACGATCAGCCGCTCGCTTCCAAAACTCACCTGCACAGCTTTTACCATGCCCTCAGCGTAGTCATCCGTCAGCTCTGAAACCTGATTCTGAATTTCGACCAGACGTTTTTTGCTTGGCGGTGATTTAGCTCGTGTAGAAGCGGCCGGAGCAGACCCCGCTGGACTGGAAGGCTTTGTTGGCATTTCTTGAGCTACAGAAGGAGACCCTCCAGATGTGATGGCTGAGGTCAGCCACAAAATTCCAACAAGAAGAATGGCGGCAAACGTAGTTAATGTAATGTCAGACAAAGTTTTGAGGCTGTCGGGGAAGAGGCGATCGCGCAACACCGCCAAAAGCCTCAGCCATAGTCGCCAAAGCTGCTTCAAGATTGGGGTCAGCGTGCGGGTTGCTGCTTTCGAAAAATTGGTCAGTAGTGTCGTGCTCGATACCTCAGACTCCATTTTTGGAGTAGATGTTGGGATGGCATCGGCATCCAGCTTTCGAAGGATCCATGTCAACACAGAATTGAGCGATCGCGTCGTTGTTAGGCTGACAAAGAGAGCCAGAGGTTGCACCGTTACCCACAAACGTTCGATCCATTCTCCGTCTGAGGGCAGCTTCTCTCGCTTCTCAGAGCGCGTCTTTGCGTTCTCAAGTTTAATAACGGCCCAATTCAACGCTTTCATTAAGGTTTTTAGCACCCATACGGACACTCCTTTCATAGCGGCTAAGACGTTATCCAATATGCCTGATGAAGATTGAGCTGCGGCTGAGGGAGTAGGTTCTGGAACCGGATCTAGAGTCTCTTCAGCCTTCTCCTGTTGGACTTCTGGCCCGCTGACGCTGTCATCAGACTCAGCCGCAGGCATACTCACTGGCTCATTGATTTGAATAGCCTCATTCTCTTCCAATACTTCGTCTGTGACTTCTTCACCGTCTTCGGCAGTGGTTTCTTCCATCTCAAATGCCGCAGAGGCTGGAACTTCTGGCTCTTCAGAATCTTCTGATAAAGTTTCGTCCGATGCTGCTACAGATGCTTCCCCATCAACCCCTACAGGTGTACTCACAGACTGATCAGGCTGAACGGCTTGCTTGGTGGCTAAGGCTTCATCTATGAGTTCGCTGTACGCAGGAGTAATTTCTTCTCCCGAAGCGACAGAAACTGGAGCTTCCTCGTCGGAATCTTTCGATGACTCTTCGTCTGTCGCTGCGATGGATGCCTCTATGTCCGACTGTTCAGCATCATCTGACGCGTCCATTTGAGTTGTGTCTGGCTCCAAAGACTCAGCATTCTCTTGGGCAGCTTCAGCGGCAACCGCCTGAGAAGCGGCGTTCTCATTGCTAGAGGTCACTGATGATGAGTCAGATCCATCTTCTGAAGACAACTCAGTTTCTTGAATCTCTTGTTCTGAAGATTCGAGCGCTTCAGATTCTAGAGAACCAGGTTCTGAAGGCATCGCATCTGAATTTTCAGAAGCATCCGAATTTTCAGGCATTGGAGTCTTGGCAGAATCATCGGTCATAGGAGTTGCGCAAATTACAATGAAGTGCGGTACAGGAGTGAAATGGAAAAAGCGGCTATAGAGAACCGACAAGGGCAAATCTATTCACAGGTTCATCATGACGCGTCAAAGAGGAATTCTGAAAGACGAGTTCTGATTCATGCATAGAATTTACATGGATAATCTATCATTTCGAGCCTCCTAACCTCCTCAGTTCATTGAGTTTGATTAAACGTCGTTGAACCCAAGAAACTCGTTGTCCTAGATGAGCATGTGTTGCTCCGTTATCCCAAATCCATCGCGGACTGAAAATAGAATTTTTTTAAGTTGCTTATAAAACGCTTGGTGAAAACTAAGTAGAGGACGAGAGGCATACCGCAATATTGAGTAAACGCTTGGAACCCTTGCCATGTCGGTTTTTTGGGCGCGCGATCGCCCCCGGAAAAAAGGTGGCAACAACGGCACAGCCTCTGTCAAAAAATGTATACCAGAGGACATATCCGCCAAGATCCAGGGTCAGCAGGAGGATGGATGGCAAGGTGCAAAGGCAATTGCAATAATTCTAATTAATCCGGTGCGCAGCAAGCCAAATGAACCGAAGCATTGTGATGGAAAGCTGCTCTCATTCAATATTTCTAGTTCCTAATGATTGAATCAATCACCGAATTTGAATTCAACTACCAAAGCTTCTGCGCATATACAGGATGATGAACGAAAAAAGAGGTACATATGAAACGCCTAGTACTAGCAACTGTCTCCACCCTGACAGCATTCGCTTTTGTGGCACCTACAGTCTCTCAGCGAGCTTCAGCACAGCTGTTTGAAGATACTCCACCAGCAGGAGCCGACCCTTCGGTAACCCACGATCGTAGCGGCTTGGAGCAGGGATACCAAGAAGGCTATGACGCGGGCTATCAAGACGCCATGTCGGGTAGCGATTATGATTCGACCTACGAAGGCTACAATGACGATGACTCTGTAGAAGCCGAAGTCGGCGGTGTCACACGAGACAGTTCTGAAGAAGGGCTAGAGCCTGAGTTTGAAGAAGAGTTCGAGGAAAATCTCTTTGAAGATTAATCCTCAAAGCTTTGAACAAAGCGTCAAAAACAGAGACTCACAACCTGTTCTGAGCTGAGATCTCAACAAGAAGGAGGGCGATCATGGCGATCGCATCCCTTCTTGTTTTATGACTTCTTTCTATGATTTCCACGGTTCCGTGACGGTATCTAGGGTCTGCAAATCTTCCTCATCTAATGACCAGCCCAGAGCACCTGCGTTTTGTCGAGCCTGATCTGCGTTCTTCGCACCTGGAATGGGAATAACTCGCCCTTGATTCATTAACCAGTTGAGTGACACTTGGGCTGGAGTTCTGTTGTGCTTGCGAGCGATCGCCTGCAAACAGTCGAGAACCGGAGCCAACTTTTGTAAGCCGCTGCGACTAAATTTGGGGCTAAACTGTCTTGCTCCCGAGGGTTTAGCCTCGCTTTCGAGAGAGTATTTGCCTGTTAGTAACCCCTGATCAAGAGGGCTGTGAGCTAAAAGCGTGATGCCCATGTCTTGAGCCGCTTTGACCACGCCATTAGTCTCCATCTGACGGGACAAGAGAGAATATTTCACTTGATTGACGGCTAAATGTATACCACGCTGATGCAGCAGATCATGGGCTTGCTGCATCTGTTCGGCTGAATAATTACTCACTCCCACCGCTTGAATCCGCCCTTGAACAACCTCATCAGCGAGGGCGTTCATCAGCGTTTCTTGACCCATAAACCAGTCAAACGGCCAGTGAACCTGATAAAGAGCTACAGAATCAACCTGAAGCCGATTGAGGCTAGCTTTGAGTGTCTCTGTTACCGCATCGGTCGTAAATCGCCAGGGTAGTGGAAAATACTTTGTGGCGATCGCCACAGGCTGACCCGTTTGCTTCAAAAATCGTCCGAGCAACCGTTCCGACTCCCCAAATCCGTAGATTTCTGCGGTGTCGAAGAAGGTAATTCCTGCGTCAAGTGCCGCGTGAAACGCCGCCTGAAGCTGGTCTTCGTCATAATCTTTGCCATAGCTCCAGAAAAAGCTATCTCCCCAAGCCCATGTTCCTATCCCAAGAGGAGAAAACGATGGCCCATCTGGACAAAGTTGAATGGTTTGAGGAAGAGTGCCAGAAGTCATAAATGCAAAACGACTTCACTAGAAGCCCGCGCTAACGTCAGTTCTTTCACGTTAGCGCATCGGTCTCATCCCAGGCTTGCTTCCCTATTTTGATGCCAGAATTAAGCAAGTGATGGAGCCGGCTTTTCGGGATCTAGCTCTGGTGCGCTAGCTAGGTCATGCTCCACGATAAACACGTTGGATTGAAGGTTCGCGATGATTTGCTTTCCTTCTTGAGTCAAAGAAAGGTATTCAATCGCGCTTTTGATGTAGGGATACACCACGTTCCAATAAAACTTGGGGTATTCCCGCCGCAAGTCTCCTGGATTTTTGTAACCAACGCTGTCGTTAAATCCGGTTTCCTCAAACTCGTAGTACAGTGCACTCACCTTGTTGAGATAGCGGGGATCGCTGAGTTGACCAATCAAATCAGCCGCACGCACTAGCCCAGGGTATTGAGTCGTGTCTTGGTGATCAGAATCATCGGGCACAGGAAACCGAGTCAGCTCAATATTTCGCTTGACTACATCAGCACTGAGCCAAGTATTTCCACCAAATCGTTCTTCGACAAACAGTTTGCCGCGATCAACGTGATAGGGAGTCAGTCCTGCGTCTGTAGAACCCGTCGGCAAAAAAATGCGATCGCCATCAATCCCAGTTGCGTAATACCCGTCGCGATCGGCACGGCACACGCCTTTGATATAGCCAATGTCATGACAGAGAAGAGAAATCATGAAGTGGAGCCAATCTTCGCAGGAAACACCGCCTTCACGAATGTGCTTCCCCCGAAGGATTTCTTGTCCCACTAGCGTCACTAAAATTGTGTGCTCCACGTTGTGATAGAGAGCATCACTGTTGGCAATATTTTCGAGAGCCATCCGGCCTGACCAGGCAATGATGTTGCCATAGTTGGACTTCAGGCCACCGTAGTTTTGATCATAGCCAGCCTGAAGTTCCTGGACAAAGGTGGTGATTAGGGTCTGAGTCGGATTAAACATTGCTCATGTACTCGCTTAACGAGCCAAATAACAAAAGTCCAAAGTCGATACAAATAGATAGTCGCAGACTATAAATGCAGAGATTAAATACGGGACGCGGCAGCAACGAACGAGAGATAAGCTACAAGTAAACCACACTAGTTGCAGAAGATCTGTTCAGAACTATTTCACTCATTTAAGTCTGAACGCACGTGATCGATCAACTTCACGGGGACTTCACATAATAGAAAGTCATGAATGCGTGCTCAAATACTTTTTTGTTAAGAGCAAGGGCAACCTGTTCAATTAGAAGTGAAAGCCCCATGAGAAAATAGGTTGAGATTTGTCAATTCTAACGAGAGAGAGACTAATGTGGGTTGCAGTAAATCACAATCATTGGCGATAGCAAATCACACCTATTTCCGGTGATATCGATGGCTATTGAATCGGGCGCAAGTCTCGACCAAAGGGTAGAAACGCTAAGATAATCAGCTTTAGATGCTGTTTTGCAAATGGCAAGCCAATAATGGTAATCGCAAGAACGGCAGCTGCTGTCAAATGGGCGATCGCAATTTCCCAACCAAATAGAATGACCCAAAGAATATCGAAAATAAGTTTGAGCGTGCTGTCTGCTCCTTTTTCTTCAACGATTTCTTTTCCAAAGGGAGTGAAGCTAGCGAAGCCGAGTTTGATCGCTTGCAACCCAAACGGAATGCCCACGATGGTCAAACACACCAGCAATCCGCCCAGGATGTAGCCGATTCCAGTGAAGAATCCGCCGAAGACCAGCCAAACAATGTTTCCAAGTAAGCTCATGGGTCTGAGAACTATCCATATCTATAGCCATTCATTGTAGGGCGATCGCGTGAGCCCATTAAGGGCAACAGAACTCATAAGCCGCCTAACTCTATGGATTCGACTCTGGCTTGACGACCAGAACACAAGGAGAAGTTCATCCAAGAACCGCTTGTTGAACCCGCTACAACGCCTGATATGTCTAGCAAAACAGGTCATCATCTAGAATGACCTCCAAAGCTTGATTCGTTGCAGAAAGAGATAAAAGTGGAGCTGACGGGAGTCGAACCCGTGTCCGCTCCGGGTAGTAATACTCAACTCATTCACAGGCTTAGCCTATCTAATCCTCAAGGCGGGAGCCACTTATTGACCCAAGTGGTAGGGCTCTCTAGTAAAGTCTTAGCTAACCGTTGACTAGAAGCAATCGGTTAGAGCATCCGTTGGGGTTAGGTCCATAATCCTTAACGGAGTCGAACTATGAACGCTCGCGGTCTAAACCTTTTTAAGCGGCAACTGGTGCTGCTTTGCGAGCAAAAGGTACGATGTTGTTCGCACTTACATTTGTTGAGTCTTGTTTAACGAGAGTAGACTCACTCTCGGCCTGTATCACTAAGTAGCTTTCACCGAAACGTCGAAACCGTTACAGCCCCGTGTCCAAGAACAATCATGTAATTTTTGATGTGCCCTTGGATCTTCTATTATAGCTCGGGATTTTAGATGTCACGATCAACTTTTAGGACTGTTTCGATCGGTGGGGGCTTCTTGTCTTGTCTGGGAAGCTTCAACTTGATGTTGAGCCTGAAGAAACTCTGGCTGATCGGTCGAGGAAGACGGATCGAAGCAACGGGCGTCGAGAGCATCGATCAGATCATCGGCAAGATGCAGAGTCTTGACCAAGAGAGGAACCAGAAGAGTGACAATTGGGCGATCGCATCCTCTAGCTCGCTGTGCTTCACGAATGCCATGAATTTGCTCTAGCAGTACTGGAATAAAGCGGAGGGCGATCGCCACCATAATGCTGATCTGTTCAGGATTGATACCCCATCGTCGCAGAGGTTTCAGTGCCTGAGCAATGGCCTCAACCACGTCGAGTGTTCGAGTCGTCAGGGTCATCAGGGTCGCCAAGATGATGAGAATCAAAAATCGGAGCGCGAGCATCAATCCGGTTTGCCAGTGGGTCACCAGACTGTGAGCTAGCACGAGCAGCAAGAGAATCGTCAGCACAGGCCGCACCTGAGTCCAAAGCACACGGGCAGGAATACGGGCGATCGCCACCAAGCTAAGCACGATTGCTAATCCGCTCAACAATAGAGGAATTGAATGGACAAAGAAGATGCCAATGCCAGCTAGTGCAAGTATCCCCAGCTTTGTGCGAGCTGAGAGACGATATAAAAAAGACGTGCCCGGACGGTAAAGGCCTAAGGTCATGTCAGCACTGCTTACGACCTCGGCATGGGCTGAACTGTCATCCGCTGAACATAATCAGGAAGGGCGATCGCCGGAGCCGCATCCATAACGACCTCGCCATCATCGAACACCAGCACGCGGTCAAAATCCTCAAGCAACTCTAAGTCATGGGACACGACAACAATCGGCTGCTCTAAGCGCTGCAATACTTGTTGAATGTGGTTACGGTTCTTGAGGTCGAGCAGGGTTGTTGGCTCATCAAAGACCACCATGCGAGGAGTCATCACCAAAACAGCGGCGATCGCCAAAAGCTGCTTTTGTCCCCCGCTGAGTAAATGCGCTGGATGATGGCGATGCTCTAGCAATCCATAACGGTTTAAGATATCAGTCACCCGTTGTTGAATCTCACCGCGACCCAGCTTTAGATTTTTCAACCCAAAGGCGACATCCTCTTCAACCGTGGGAAAAACAATCTGGTGATCAGGATTTTGAAACACAAACCCAACGCGCCGTCGCACTGCTTTCGCATGTTGGCGCGTATCCAAGCCTTCGACCTGGACTCTTCCTCGATCGGGAACAAGTAAGCCGTTCAGCAGCCGGGCGAAGGTACTTTTGCCTGATCCGTTGCTGCCAATGATGCCGATGCGATGTTCCGTCAACGTCAGATTGAGATTTCGTAAAACGAGGCGTTGGGGCTGGGCAAAGCTCGTATCGCCTTTGGGACTCTTTCCGCTCAAGCCAGACCTTTCACCTAGATTGCGCTCAGGAATTGCACCCCACTGCGCCTCAAATCCGTGGCTTACCTGAATCACCTCAATCACAAGAAGCTCGCTTCATCTCAAGCGTATTTTAATAGCTAATTTTTCCAAGGATTGTTCTCTAAATTTAGAGCTGAACCGTGCGATTGAAGTACTGGAACGGTTGCAACGGCCCGTAGCCTGCTTCGTTGTCGTGGTAGCCGGGATGAGCCGCCATCCATAACAAATGGTTCTTCAAATCTTCTGTGTTTTCTAGAGGAGTTCCATTTTCCTCCGTGTTTTCGTGCTTAGACGCAATCAGTGCCGCGAGTCCCGCCACAAAGGGAGTAGCCATTGATGTGCCGCTCAACTCCGCATAGCCGCCGTCCTTAAACGTAGACCAAATGTTAGAGCCGGGAGCCATAACGTCAATTTCTCCACCACGGGAAGAAAACCCGGAGCGATTGCCGTTTTCGTCATGGGACGCTACCGTAATCACGCCACCGTAGCGCCCTGGATAGCCAATATTGTTCTGAAACAGCGATCCTTCGTTTCCCGCCGCGCAGATCACCATCACGCCTCGAGCCAGAGCAACATGAATGGCTTGATAGAGGCGATGGGATGAAGAAGGCCCCCCCAAAGACATGTTAATAATCTTGGCTCCCTGCTCTACGGCCCAAAGCACTCCATCCGCAATCCAGGGAAACGCTCCACTGCCGTCGTTGCCTAGGACTTTCGCGATCAACAATTCTGTTTTGGGAGCCACTCCGACAAACCCAGTCTCGTTGTGCCGTGCCCCTATGATTCCAGCGCAGTGAGTGCCGTGACCATTGATATCTTCAATGCCGTCGCCTGTAAAGTCTTCGTAGCCAACAATGCCTTCCTCTAGGTCAGGATGATCCAGATCGATGCCAGTATCGAGCACCGCAACCTTAACGTCCTCTCCCTGAGTCTGAGTCCACACATCCGGCACGCCTAAGATTGTCCCTGCCCAGTTGATCTGTTCGCGATCGCCTTGTGCCAACATCAAGAGTTCGGTCGGGTTAGCTGCCTGCCGATGAACTTTGACCCGAGGCAAACCAAACACCTTATCGCTTACCATCGTTTGCTCTCTCAACTAAGATCTGCAATCAAGGAGTATAGGCTATTCCTAGAAAGTCTCGCCAACGAGCTTGTCCGTAAATTTATCCGCAGGATCGTCTCTTCAAAACTCAAATTGAATCTGGAAAGAATCATCGAGAACCGATTAGGATAAGGGCTAAGACTTGTCGTTCTTTTCCTTCACTCCACAGTTACTCTTCCACCTTACTCATTTATTCACAACGTTCGCCATGACCACCCATCGCATTGCCAATCTGCTGAAAGACGGACAGCCCGATGACATCGTCACCATCAAAGGCTGGGTGCGCACCAAGCGCGATCTCAAAGGCTTTGCTTTTGTAGAAGTCAACGATGGCTCATCAATGAACGGACTTCAGGTGGTAGTGAATGAAGATATGCCTGACTACGACCAGCTAGAGCAGGCGAATACTGGAGCTTCTGTCGAAGTCACCGGAGTGCTGGTGCCTTCTCCTGGTAAGGGTCAACGCATCGAAATACAGGCAGAAAGCTTTAAGGTTTTTGGGGGAGCCGATCCTGAAACCTATCCCCTTCAGAAAAAACGTCATTCCTTTGAGTTTTTGAGAACCATCGGTCACTTACGCGCCCGAACCAACACCCTGGGAGCTGTGATGCGGGTTCGCAATGCCTGCGCCACAGCGATTCATCAATTCTTTCAAGAACGCGGCTTTTTGTGGATGCATACGCCCATCATTACTGCGAGTGACTGCGAAGGCGCAGGCGAGATGTTCCATGTGACGAGCCTGGATTTGAACAACATTCCTTTCGATAAAGACAAGAATGCGGACTTTTCGCAAGATTTCTTCGGGCGACCTGCCTACCTCACTGTTAGCGGTCAGCTTGAAGCTGAGATCATGGCGATGGCTTTTTCTAATGTCTACACCTTTGGCCCCACGTTTCGAGCTGAGAACTCCAACACGTCGCGTCACCTCGCTGAGTTTTGGATGGTCGAGCCAGAAATGGCCTTCTGCGACCTAGATGGCAACGTGGAATTGGCAGAAGCCTTTCTCAAATACATCTTTAGCTACGTGCTGGAGCACTGCCCCGACGACATGGAGTTTTTCAACAAGCGCATTGACAAGTCGGTGCTAGAAACAGCAGACAACATTATTNATAGCGAGTTTGGCCGCATCACCTACACCGAGGCCGTAGACCTGCTAGAAAAG
>JGI12048J13642_10572181_pt1 | contig 21304 bp, 21 predicted proteins | sample ElkSlonscriptome_16_FD_13642 | JGI IMG/M metagenome (IMG submission 13642)
TGTTGCAATGTCTTGAGCCAAAAACCCCGCCGCTCGCAAATCCGCCGCTGTAGCGCGACACCGTTTTCTGGAGTCTTTGACAAGACATTCTGGAGCACTTTTCCGGCCATTCACGGGCTCGCTATAAGCAGCTCGCGGGCGGGCGTCACTCCCCCGCCGGCGCGATAGTTCAGCTCGACGGGCTCGATGCGGGCCCAGGCGAACAGCTCGCGCACCTCGGGGCGATCATTGAGCGAGAGAATGAAACGCCCCTGAAGGCCCTTCAAGAGGCCGCTGAGGCGCTCGAAATCGGCTTCTGAGAAGATCCCGCGGCCATAGTCGTCTCGTGCCCCCAGTAGGGCGGATCGCAGTAGAAAAGCGTCCCTGGCCGGCTGTCGTAGCGCTCGATGCAGGCACCGAAATCGAGGCAGTCGATCAGCACCCGTCGAGGCGCTCGTGCGCGGCTTCGAGCAGCGGTTCGACCGCCGAGAGGCGCCAGGTCGGCCGGGCGAAGTCGGTGCCGAAGTGGCTGCCCATGCCGCCGAAGCCGGTCTTCTGCAGGTAGAGGAATCGGGCGGCTCGCTCGAGGTCGGTCAGCTGATCGGGATCGCTGGCCTTCAGCCGCTCGAAATCGGCGCGGCTGTAGAGCTGAAACTTGAGCACGTCGAGCAGCTGCTGGTAGTGGCGCTGGAGGATGCGGAAGAGGTTCACCACGTCGCGATTGACGTCGTTGATCACCTCCAGCTTCGGGCGAGCCGAGCGCCGGAAGAAGACCCCTCCCATGCCCACGAACGGCTCGACATAGCGCGTGTGCTCGATCTCGGCGATCTGCTCCGCGATGCGTCGCGCGAGGATACGTTTGCCACCGAGCCAAGCGGCGACCGGCCGGGTCGGCCGAACAGGCTCCAATCCTTTGTTCATCATTCACACCTAGGCACGCTCCCGCCGCTTGCGGCCGGGGGAGCTGGACGGCCGCGCGCGCGGCCAGATGGTGCGAGAGCTAACCTCGCGGCTCGGGCTGTTGGCGCAGCCCAGCCACCCCCGTTTCAGCGGGGGCAGTCGTTTTCGCAGGTGCAGGCCCAGCGGCTGTTGTGATCCTCGATCGCCTTCACCGTCTCTGGGCTGTCGACCTTGCTGTCGTAGCCGATCGGCGCGGCGATCCGGCAGTAGTCACTCACCACCACCGGCCCGGGATCGGTCGAACCGATCGCGCAGGCGCTCAGTGCGATCGTCATCGCGCACAGCGACAGCGCGGTCCGCTTTGCGAACCCGCTCCTCGACCTGTTCAACGGCATCGATCTTCTCCTCCAGTCTTCCTCGGCGAACATCGCCGGCCTCGCGCGGCCTGGTGATCAGGCGACCGAAGAAGCCTGCAATCGCGCGCACGGCTGCCATCAGCAGAGCGAGCGGCTGCATCACGCCGCGATCTCCTTCATCAGCGCTTCCTCATCGAGGCCGGTGTCGATGAAGAACTCCTCGCCCTGCTCGACCTTCAGCTTCTCCTCGAAGCGGTTGGCCATCGCCGGATCGGTGCGCACGGCCTTTATGATCGCCTGCTTGTCCAGCGTGACCTTGATGCGCAGGAATTCCTTTGCGCGCACCCAGCGCAGCCCTTGGAGCCAGTGGATCACGTCGCCGACCTTCACCTTGCGGGCGAACTTCACCACCGGCATGCCGAGGCGAATGCCGATCTTGGCGTTGGCGAGCTCGGCCGACTTGCGCCCGCGCGCGACCTCGCCCTGCCCGCCGGCTTCCCACCACGCTTTGATACCGGCGAACAGCGGTGCCTTCTCGGCGGCGATCTCGGCCCGGGCTTCGTCGCGCTGCTTCTTGACCGCGTCGATCGCGGCCTCGGCGCTCAGACGCTCGATCGCGTCCTTGCGCTCGAGCTCGACGAACTCGGCGATCATCTGAGTTGCCTCGGTGAGGCTGGCGGGTACGTAGATGGCTTCCTTCTTTGTGCGGGGCATGGTCGGTCTCCTGGCTGGCTACGAAATCTTTTCCACAACCGGATCAGCGCCCTTCGTTAGTTCGGCGCTCCTGCCGTTCGTGGTCTGGCGCAGGATCAGCGTGCTGGCTTCGGCAAAGGTCCAGGTTGTATCGACCGCACCGGCTTGGAAGTAATTGATCGCCCCGCTGTCGATTGTAATGTCTATTTGGGTTGCGCCATCAGGTTCCCTCAAGCGAAGCTGCGCAGCCCCGTTCCCGGTCCATTCGGCCAGCGTGCAGCGGATGCGATAGGTGCCTGCATAGAGTGCCAGGGTAAGCCGTGTTTCGTTTCCGTTGCTGGTGCGCTGCGTCCGCGCAAGGCTTTCGCTCACGATCTCTCCCGAGCCCGTCCCGAATTCTTCGAGCGTGAAGTCGTCAAAGTTCCATTCGGTTTGCGGCACCGGCGGCGTGTATTCGGTGACAGTCAATTCGCCGCTGCCGATCGCGCCCATAACCTCGATCGCCTTGCGCACATTGCCGCCCAGATCACGGTTCAAAACAGGGGCCTTGCCGCTTGTCAGCAGGGCTCCCGCAGGCGTGAAATCGCCATTCGCTGCATCCTCGAACAGGCTGTCTGCATCGCCGCCGGTTGACGTGTTCGCTGCGTTCGCAGGCGAGCCGCTGTAAAGGTGGTTTCCGACGATAACGCCTTCGGGCGCTGTGCTGGTGCCGACATCCACAATGTCCTCGGCCACGTTGTTTGCGATCAGGCAATAGGCATCGAGCGTGAGATCATCATCCCAGCGCAGCAGCAGCCGCTGATCGATCCAGCTGTTGTGCGCCAGGATTACATGGCTCTTCGCATCGTCGGCGAGCTGGCTCTCTGGGCTAAGATATTCGGCCTCGGTGTCGAGGAAACGAAAGACATTGTTGATAACGGCATAATCGTGCGCGGGCGTCGTCGATGACGAGAAGAACAACTGCCCTGCAATCTGCCAATCCTCGCCCGCGATAATGACGTTTTCCGAAAGTCCGCCGACGCGATCCTGATAGCCATCGGCGTGAATGTCGAAGTTGCATTTGATGGTCTTGGTGACATCCTTGACGCTCACCTCCAGCGCCGAGGCGTTGCCATTTGCGCCGCCGCTGAACTCTGGATCATCGCGGTCAATGTTGATGTAGTATGCAGCCAGGGTGTCATCGAGCAACGTGGCGCTCCAGCCCGCATCCTGCGCGGCGAGCGTATCGTTGATCCAGTCGACCACGTCGCTCGGCCAATAGGCATTGCCCGTTGTCCCATCCCAATCATCTTCGGTGCGGCCAACTGTCAGCGTGGCGCTGTTTGCGCCCCATTCGGCAGTGAGAACGCGGGTGTTGCCCTGGGCAATCGGCGCTGACAGCGTAGCGGTGGCCTCCACCCCGTCATAGGTGACGCTGAAGGCATCCTCGCCAAGCAGCCATGCCGAGCTGTCCCAACCGCGAACGACATTGCCCAGCATCGCCTTGGCATCGCCTGCAAGGTCTGCATAGCCATCGCGGGCGATATTGCCCCGGCAAAGCTCAGCCTCAGTGCCAAAGACGTTGGGGAGATATTCGATCTCGCAGTCGGTGAAATAGGTGGGGGTTTCGAAAAGGAAGGCATTGGCTCTCAGCGCGCCGCGCCATTTCGCATATTCCTGATCGGGATCGGTGTTGGTGAAAGTGCAGCGATCAGCCCAGAAGGGCGTGTTGGGAACACTGTGAATGCCCGTGATATAGCGCATGTCGAAGGTCAGGTTGCGGAAGGCGACATTGCCGGATCGGATGAAAAAGCGATTGGCAGCATCGCCCACATAAGATGACCGCGCCAGCGTTGCGGTGACGCCGGCTGCCCCTTCGATCATTAGCCAGTTGTCGAAAGTGTGGTTAGTGGAGTTTTCCTCGACGAGATACGTCCCGCCTTCGGTGATGCGGATGCGCGCGGCATCGGGCGTCTGGGCCTTGAGCCAGTTGATCGCAGCCTCGAGCGTCTTGTAACGCTGGCCGGTGATCTCGTCAGGCGTTGCAGCAACTTCGACATCGTGGTCGAAAAGGGCATCTCCAAAGGAATAGAGGAACGGCCCGATGACGCGGCTTTGCATCGTCGCATCGGCGGGGATCGCCTCGACATAGAGATGCGCCTTGCCGTTCGCGCTGCTGGCGCGGCCAATGTTCGCGGAATAGCCAAAGGCTAGATATTCGCTGTCATCAGCCCGCGTGAAGGTGCGCAGCGTTGGCTCGGTGACCTCAAGCGTATTGCCCTCAAGGTGGAAGCGCACGCGGTCAATGCCGCCATCGAGCGCGCCATCATTGATCGCAAAGGCCGAAACGAACACCTGATGTGTGATGACCATGCGCTGATTGGGCACGGTCACCAAGCGCACCGCAGTCTTCGCGGTCGTGCGCGTTGGGTCGCTAGGGGCTGAGGCGAACCCGCTGCCGGGCGTGCCATCCCAATCGCCGCCCGGCGCCAGGCGCGGATCGCGAAAGTTGGCAGTCCGGCGTCTCGGGCGCACATGCCTGATGCGGTCACTTAGCATCAGGAGGGCTGCCCGACTGCTGCTAGGATGGCGACAATTTGCGCCTCTGTGAACCCAGCCGCCTCAAGCGCCACTTGTGCTTGGGAGGGGGCTGGTGTGGGCGGCTCGGGCGCTGCAAAGGTCTCGCCGTCATAGGCCCAACCAATGCCCGCCGTGTCGGTGATGATCCAGCCGTTTGCCTGTGCGTTCGCCTCGTCTTTGGCGATCACAATGTTGGCGACAAGGCCGTCTTGGATAATTGCTGCCCTTACCATGAGTAGACCTCCACTCGTCCATTGCCGCCAGCGCCGCTCAACCGGTCGCTGGCAGTTGACCATACGCGCGCACCGCCACCGCCGCCCGGAGTAGCGCCTGAGCCTGCGGCTCCTGCTCCGTCGAGCCTTAGCGACGTCCCTCCCTGCCCGCCATAAACCGAGGCACCGGGGGCACCCTGCGGATCGCCGTCTGCTTGGATCCCAGCTCCACCCGTTCCGGCAAAGATGCGCGCTGGGCTGGTGCCGGAGCCGTTATCGCCAGGGCTTTGCGCCTCGCCAAAACTTCCGTCTGAAGGTGCCCCGCCGCCAGGTACAGAGATTGGCCCAAACGAAGAACTACCTCCGGCATTTCCAGGCGTGCTCCCATGGACAGGTGCGCCGCCCGCGCCCACCACAACGGCAACGGTCTCCCCGAACAGGGATGCGGGCACAATGATCTGTTTGAACCCACCGCCATCGCCCCCAAACGTACCAATTTGCCCGGTGCTCTCGGTTCGCGCTGAGCCGCTTTCTCCTGCGCCCCAGAGGCGAAGAAGGATCAATGAAATCTCATCATCGGGCCTGTTCCACGTTCCGCTCTCGGTGAAGACTTGTTCATCAGGCGGGACCACGTCTGGCATTTGAAGCCAGTCTGGCCCGTCAATCGGCTCAGTTCCCGCCGCAGCCGTTGATCGCTTGGCGAATATCCTGCCCTCGAAATCAACGCTTTCGCCGATCGCATAAAGTGTGCCACCATCATAGCCGCCTGTGTAGTTCACCACGGCATTGGCGATGCCTGCCGCGGTCTGCGCGGCCTGCCTTTCTGTCGTGGAAAGGGCCGCTTGCGCAGCAGCGAGCGCGCTATCGAGGTCGGCAATGCGCTCCCATCCTGCGGGATCTTCGCTGTATTCATAGATCCCGGAATTGCTGACCGTCCCGCCGACCACAGGATCGGTGTGTGTGCCGGTGTCGCTCGCGATCACAGTTGCCCGGTCGCCCGCGCTCATGCCGGTCGCGGCGGCGAGATCACTCCATGTCTCGAAAGGCACCGCATTTCGCGCATCCGCCACCGCCTGCGCGGCCGCCGTCAGCTGATCGCCGATCCAGCTGATCGCGGTCTTGATCTGCGCCACGAAGACGAAGAGCCACGCGAGGAAATCGTTCCAGGCCGAGATGAATTCTTCTTCGTCCTGCTCGTTGCGAAGGGGCGGCTCCTCTGGCGGATCGGTGATTTCAGGAAGGGACATTAGACAATACTCTCCACCTCTATGCGCATCTCGGCCTCGATCGGCGTCGTGCGGGTGATGACCAGGTTGTTTAAAAAGCCGAGCACGTGCGTCTCAGGCCGGTTCTCGGCGGCGGCGTAGAAGGCCGGCTTGGCTCGCTGCTCAGCGAGGCGGCGCTTGACCAGCTTCTGCTGGGCGGCCTTCACGTAGACCTTGAAGCTGACGACATCGGTGTAAGGCCGCTCGTCAATGTCGACATTGCCGAAGCCGTCTTCGTTCTTGATGCTGAAATCCTCGATTGAGAGCGACACGTCGCGGCTTGTGATGCCGAGGCGCTGCTGCTGCCCGAGAACCACTTCGCCTACCGACACGTCTCCTGGGCCGGTGATCGTGATCCGGACAGCCGCTCCAGGCAGATTGGGCAGATCCATGAACACCGCATCGGTGGCGACGTCATAGGGCGCGAAGAAGAAATCATAGACGGATTGGACTGCGCTGTTATCGACCAGCTGGATCGTGCGATCGTACAGCACGCCTTCGACCGGGTCATCGACCTCGACCCGCACGGCAGCACCCTCGATCTGGAACAGCGCAAGGGCGTTGGCGATCCGGCCCGGTGTCACCTCGACCACGATAGGGCTCGCGCGAGTGGTCTTCCGGCCGATCGTGAAATCGAACATGCTAAGGCGGTTGATCGAGCCGACCCTGATCCAGCTGCCCTCGGCAACACCCGCCGTCGGCTCGTCGGTGGTGCTGGTCGTGGCGGTAACCTCGTAGACCTCGGTTCCCACAGAGACCTGCTGTCCCTTGTTGTAGCTCCCGGCCGTCCACTCGGGCACGATCGGCGCGATCCGCTTCCAGGTCGGCGGATCAGCTGCAACGCCAGCTGTAGGCTCATCATCCGTGTTCGGGCTGGCGATCACCTCATAGACGAAGTTATCGACCACTCGCTGCACGCCAGTGTCGTAGGTCCCGGCGCTCCAGGCATCGCCTGTGGCCGGGACATTGCTCACGAGGTTGGCCTCGGTCACCGGGATCGGAACGGTCTGGATCATGCGCTCTGGCCCAGATTGAGCCTCTTGAGCTCGCTGGTGGACTTGGTGGTCTGGACGACAATCTGCTCGAGATAAGAGTTCTGGCGCATGGCCTCATTGAGCTGGCGCTGAAGCGAGGCGATCGTCTGCTTGTGCTGTTCGATCTGCTCCTCGCGCTGCCGCACGGCCTCGTCCTGAAGATTGTCTAGCGCGCGCAGCTCCGCGTCCCCCTGGACGATCTGGAATTCGAGGATCTCGATCTGCTCCTCAAGCCGTTCGCGTGCCCGTGCGGCTCGCGCCTCTTCGGCCGCCTGGGCGGCGTTCGCGAGCGCTTCCTCCTGCTCCGCGATCGTGGCGAGGGCATTGGCGGTGAGCGCCTGCTCGCGCCGAAGATCGACCGCGCTAGAAAAGCCGGTGCCGAAATTGGAGGCCGAGGAGATCAGCTGGTCGATATCGGCATTGCCGATCCGGCCGGTCTCCGCGATCCGGAAGAGCTCGCGCCGTGCGGCCGCTGCCTGCATCGAGGCGATCTCGCGGTTGTCGGCCAGGATGCCGCGCGAGGCCTGCGCGATCCGCTCGGCAAAGGCGAGCGCCTGCGAAGAGACATCGCGCACCTGGATCGCGGCGACGAGGTCCTGCTCCTCCGGTGTGATCGCGGCAACGAGCCGGGCGAGCTCGGAACGCAGCGGATCAAGCTCGCTCTGGATCGCCTGCCGCCGCGCATCGAGGCTCTGGATATTGGCGGCGAGCGCTTCGTCATACTGGCGCTGGGCCGCCGTCGCATCCTCGGTCTGCCAGATCAGGCGCTGGATTGCCTGCTGCTGGGCGGTGAGGCCGACGAGCTGATCCTCGCGCTGCATCGCCAGCGCCGCCTCGGCATTGCCCATCGCCTCGAGCGCGCGGATCGTGAGCGCGCGGGTAGCCGCGCGCTGGCGCTCGGCGGCGGCGGCCGCCGCCTCGGCCGCGCGAGCCGCTTCTTCGTTTGCGCGGGCTGCTTCTTCGGTCGCAGTGGCCAGATCCTGCGCGGCATGGATCGAACGCACGATCGCCGCATCAGTAGCTGAGAGACCCCTTAACTCGTCTTCACGGCGCATCGCCAGCGCGGCGAGGGCGTTGCCTTCGGCCTCGAGCAGCCGGATCTGGAGCGAGCGGGTGAAGTCGGCGGCGCGGGCCGCGTCCTGCGCCGCGCGCGCGGCCTCCTGGGCGGCGAGCGCCTGGTCCTCGAGCGCATGCCGGTTTGCGATGAGAGCGCGCAGGCTTTCGTCGGCCGCATCGATCTCGAGCTGGCGCACGATCGCGAGCGCGCCGACGCTGTCGCCCTGCAATTCGAGGATCTGAGCCTCGATCGTCATGCGCTCTCGCAGGAGCTCGTTGTTGGCTGCCTGGCTCTCGCCGAACTCCTCGAGCACCTTCTCGCGCTCGATCTGGTAGAGCTGCTCGAGCTGGGCATATTCGGCAGCGGATGCGCCGGCCTGATCGAAGAGGGTGCGCAGATCGTCGAACTCGCGCTCGAACTGCTTCAGCGCAAAGGCCAGCGGATCGAGCTCACGCTCGAGGCTGGCAAAGACGCCCTCGAAGGCCTGCGCCCGCGCCAGATTGGCAGAGAGGTCACCAGGCCCGGTGAGGAGGTTCTGCGTCCCCGGGCGAAGCCCCGTTATGCCGCCACGCTGGATCGCGGTCTGCAGCGCAAAGGCCAGTGCCTCGGCCTCGGTCGCGAAGGAGGGCATGTTGGCGGTGCGGCCCTGGCCGGACGTGTCGACGCGAAAAGTGCCCTTGCGCGTGCCGACGCTGATCGCCGCGAAACTCCCGATCTCGCCGCCGAGCGCCTCGGCGATGCTGCCAAGGCCGCCGATCAGGCCCGAGGCGAGGCTGTCTGCCACACCGCGCAACTCGGCATTGTCGCCGCTGATGGCGCTCTGCATCGCCTGGCCCGCAATGCCGCTGACGGTCGCCGAGGCGCGCTCCTTGCCCTTGAAGAGACCACCGACCAGCCCCCCGATCAGCCCGCCGGCGATCGATCCGAGCGGGCCCGCAAAGCTGCCCAGCGCCTTGCCCAGGAACTGCGTCGCTGCCGCACCGCCCAGCGCGCCGCCCAGCGCCGCGCCCGTGCCCGAGCCGCTCGAGCCCAGCACCGCTTGCGATGCCAGGCCACCGATCACAGCGCCCTGCACTGCGTTGGCGATCGTGTCGGACATCTCGGGGAAGGTCTTGGCCAGTTCCTGCGCCAGACTACGCGCCTCGCCGTCCCTGAACTCGACTTCGAAATCGAGAATGCTGGTGATGAGGCCGCCCGTGTTCTGGCCGAACAGGCCGCCCAGGCGCGAAAGGTTGCCCGCGAGCCGATCGATCTCGGCGTTTTGCTGCTCGAGCGCCGCGTTGGCGTCGAAATTGCGCATCATCGCATCGTGATATTCGTTCCAGCGGCGGGTCGCCTCTTCCAGCCCGAGCGCAATGTTCCTGGCGAGGAAGGCCTGCTTCTCCTGGGAGAGGGTGAACTCGGCCCGTTCGCGCTCGCTGGCGCCGATCATGTTGAATTCGCGGGCCAGCGTGTCGATCAGCTGCTCATGCTCGGCGTTGAGCGCAGCGACGGCGTCGGCGGCTTCGTTGTTCGCCTGGTTGCGGCGGCCCCAGACCGCGATCGACTGGGCGACCGAGGCGTTGACCGCATCCATGTTGTCATTGACGGCCTCGAGGAAGGCCTGCGGGTATTCCTCGCCCGCGGCCTTGCCTGCGGCGCGGCCTGCAGATGCGCCCGCTTCCTCACCCGCCTCCTTCGCGGCGCGCTCCAGAGCACGCTTCTGCGAGGCTCCCGAAAGTGCTCCAACGACCCCGTCGACATAGCCGGGCGCAAAGCTCGACGTGATCGCATTGGCCCCGGCACTACCCAAGGCCTCCATCGCACCTTCATAGGGATTGATGACCCGCGCTATGCCGCCAAGCACAACGTTCGGAATGTCGGTGCCGAACGCGGTGTTAAAGGCGTCGACCATACCATTGAGCGGAGCCTCGGCGGCGCCCAAGAGCGTGTTGAGCGCATCGATCGCGAGGTTAACCCCGCTCCAGAAGGCATCCCCGATCGCGGGACCGATCTTGTCGTAAGTCGCCGCAACCGTGCGCGGCACGACCACGACGATACCGATGATGATATCGATCGCCCGCTTCGTCGCAGCGACAACCCAATCCCAAACTTCGCCCGCCGTGGTGCCCATGGCTTCAAAGCCGGCGGCGACCTGCTCCTCCAGCGCGGCGCTGACCACGTCATAGGCGCCCAGCAGTACGTCCTGCCAGGTGACCGTCACCTCGCTGTTCTTGTTGATTTCTGAGGTCACCAGCCCCACGCCGACGCCCAGCACACCAGCTGCGGCAGCGGCGGCGAGGATGAGCGGATTGGCCGCGAGGAAGCCGACCACCATGCCTCCGACCTGCTTGACCAGCCCGCCGACGCCCAGGCCAGCTTGTCCCATGATCCCGGCGATCTGGCCGCCCTGCTGGAGGAAGACCATCATCGGCGGCTGCCCTGAGAGCAGCCCCATCGTCACGTCCTGGAACTGGAAGGCGAGGTTCTGGACGTGATGCCCGGCAAGCTGCGAGGTCTTGCCGACCTTGGCGATGTTGTCGTTCGCCGGAGTGAGCCCGCGCTTGACCGCTTCTTCGTAGGCCGCGCTTGACTGCCTGACTGCCGCGGTCGCCGCCCGCTGCTCGGCCTGGACGAGCGACAGCTCGGTCTTCGAGACCAGCAGCGCCTGGTTGTAGGCCTCGAGGCTGATCTCGCCGGCATTGTACATCGCCTTCGCCTCGGCGATCTCGGCGGTCGCCTGCGACTGCGCCCTGGCGAGTTCGCCGATCGAGGCATCCGCGCGCTGATAGGCCGCGGCGAGCTCGGCCGCTTCGTCCTTCGCGCCCTCCATCGCACGATCGGCGGTCTCCAGCGCGTCGACCGCGCCGCTCGAATCCCCGGAAATGACAAGGCTGGTGCGCAGCGCCATCAGACCCTCATCCGCTCGGCATGTTGAGCTGCTCGCGCGCGGCCTGCTCCATCACCTGCAGATCGGCCCAGGCCTTCTTCTTCAGCTTGGGAAAGCGTGCGCGCACGGCGGTGTAGTCCAGCCCCAGCCAGTGCAGCCGGGCGCTGGACATCGAGGTGAGCGGCACGACGCGCCACTGGGTCGCGACCGCAAGGAAGCAGACAACGATGTCCCAGTTCTCCGGCCATACCTCGAAATGCTCCTCGTCGATCTCCTGACTGGCGCTGAGGACCTCCTCGGGCGCGCCCCAGAATTCGAGATCGGCGGCAAGGTCATCGTCTCCGGCAGGCGTGCGCACGCCGGCCCAATGCCGTGCCGCCTCCTCTAGTTTCCCTTCCGGGCCCTGCTCGTGTTGCCGAAATAGCCCTGGATGAGCGCGAGCCGCGCGACCGGGTCGTTGATCACGTAGTCGCGGACCTCGTCGTTGTAGGTGATCGGCTCCCCGTTATCGTCGACCAGATCGAAGAGCTCGACGATGACCGCGCGCAGGAAGTCTGTCGTGCCTTCGCTGGTCGCGAGATCATAGGTGTCGAGCGCATCTGTCGGGAGCACCCGGAAGCGCGCCTTGAACCGCTCGTCCTTGTGTCCGCCATCGACCGGCACACGCGCGGTGAGCCGCGCCGTGAACTGGCGTTCGCTTGTCGAAACCTTGAAGCCCATAGCCTTATCTCCTCAATGACCGGCGAGCGCCGGCGCCATTCATGAAAGCGTGATCTTGAAGCCGTCGTTGCCCTCATCGGGCAGCGGGTCGAACGACAGCGGCCATTCCACGATGTTCTGCTGGTTGGCGTATCCGGGCCGGCGCTGCTTCGCGCGCGGGATGTCGATCTTGACCCGGGTCGCAGCGACGGTGCCATGCACCAGCGCAATCGCCACCGGATCGCCATAGGGCGCGGTGTAGGGATTGTAGGTCGCGACCGGCACGGCCTCGACGGTGCAGCTTGCGCTCTCGATGGCATCGACGATCTCGATGGCCTCGTAATTGATCAGGAAGCGTCGTTCGACCTGCGCGCCGCGGTTGAGCTCGAAGGTCCGCATCCGCATGGCCACTCCTCCAACCGTGAAGGTCGGCGTGTTGGCCTTCGTCGCGGCCTGCGGCGACTGGAAGGCGGAGAGATCGACCGTCGGGGCTGCCGTATCGGTCGGCTGCACGAACAGGCCGGTGAAGGTGAAGCGCCAGACGGGAATCCCTTGCGCGTTGAGCGTCGCCACGAAGGTGCCGCGCGTGCCCAGTAGCTTGTGCAGCGTGCCGTCGATGTTGATGTAGATCGTGCCCGATTCGAGGCTGTCGGTGACCGGGTCGTATTCGACCGAAGTGTCCGCCGTGATCGTCTCGGCCATCGCGCACATGCGCATGAGCACGCCCCAGCCCGGCGCCGTGCCGAGCTCGCCCGAGCCGACCATCTCGACATCGAAGGTGAGCGTCGCATAGAGGCCAACGACGATCATTTCCTGGCCGCCGAAATAAGGGCGCTCGATGTTGCGCGAGACATCCTCGCCTTCCATCGGATTGAGCGTCACGTTGGTAGCGAGGATCGCATCCGCACTGCCGGTCGGCGTCGGATCGGTGCCGTAGGTCTCCTCGATCTTCGCGAGGATCGCCTTCTTCTTCCAGTGCATGGCTTACTTCTCCTTGCCGGGCTTGGCGGGTGCCGATTGCGGTTCGGGCTGAGGCTTCGGAGCGGCCTCGGGCTCGGGCTTGATCTCGGCGCCGATCGCATCGAGCGCCGGGCCATTGCTCGGCCGGGTGTGCGCGGTGCGCTTCAGCGAGCCCGAAGTCTGGCGGACATAGCTTCCGCCCGCTCGGGGGCGCTGCTGGTTACTGGGCGGCGCGGGTGTGGTGGTCTTGCTCATCAGTCGTTCCTCAGGCGTTCGTCGAGTTGGAAGTCGATCTGGTAGACGGCCGCGCTGCTGACGAAGCCGACAAAGCCGGCGCGCGCGAGGCGGAAGACGCCGCCAATTTCGCCGCCCGGGCTCCAGCCCAGCACGGCCTCGAGCACGGCGGTCACCAGGGTCTTGATCTTTTCGCCGGCCTTACCGCCACGCCAGTCATCGCCGGCGCGCTCGAACAGCACGATCGAGACCGTCTCCGAATAGTGCTGGGTGAACCATCCGGTGCCGTAGTCGGCCGCACCTCCGGCGAGCTCGCCGAAGAGAGCGAAGGCATAAGGCGTCCGCTCCGGCGCCTTGCCGTCCTCGGTGAGCTGGGCAAACTGGGTGGCGCTCCCGAACCGGCCGGTGAGCGCGGGCACCTGTGCCTCGATCCGCTCCGCAACATCGGCGGCATGGTCCATCAGATGAACCCCTTGAGATTGCCTTCGGTGAAGGGCCGCTCGCGATCATTGGTCTGGACGCCGGACGCGCCCGAGCTCGGCGGCTCGATCCCGGCCGCGCCAGGCAAGCGGATCGTGCCTTTCGCGATACGATCGAGATCCGCGACGGCCGACTTGTAATCCTCGGCGATCTTCTCAGGCGCCGAGTAGACATGCAGCTTGTAGATCGTGATCGCCTGGGCAATCGGCACGAGCAGCGCGGGCAGCTCGGCCAGCGGCAGCTTGTAGCGCGCGGCGAGATAGCCATCGATCATCGCATCGGCATTGGCGAGCTCGCGCGCGACCACGTCCTCCTCGATCTCGCCGGTCGGCGGATCGGCGCGGTCGGTCAGCTCGATGAGCATGCGCTCACCATGCTTGTCGACCAGCTGCTGGAGGGTGGCGTAAGGCATCGCTGAGGGCTTCCTCAGTCGGCTTTCACGAGCTGCTGAAGGCGCTCGATGAACGCATCGAGATCGCTCTCGTCGCCTTCGATCGCGCAGGTCAGTGCAGGCTCGTTGAGAATCGCAAGGAAGCGCTCGGCCCCCTCGCGGTTGTTCGCGAAATCGAGGAGAGGCAGCCGGGCCGGTTCCTGGTCGAAGCGATGGCCGCCGCGGCGAAAGCCCTCCTTCGGGCCGATAACGACCAGGACGGGCGGCTCGGCAGCGCCAGCCTTTGAGCCGGGCTTCGACTGTTCGACCCCGGACTTGCTGCCTTCGGGCGCCTTCGCGGTTTCGGCGGCAGACCCTTCGGTCTTGCCCTCAGGGGCCTTAGCGGCAGTGGGTTTGCGGGCCATGACGTACTCTTCTGATCGTGGAACGGAAAAAGCGGGTGAGGCTGGCCGGGGAGCTTGACCGGCCAGCCTCGGGTGATCGCTTAGGCGAGCCAGGGCACCACGAGCAGCTCGGCGGTGTCCTTCCACTCGTTGGTCTCCCCGCCGCTCGCGAGCTCGCTGTTGAGCAGCTTGCGGCCCGCGCTTTCGAGGCTGGGGGGCACGACGAGCAGGTTCGGCATGATGCCGAGCGGACGGCCATAATCGCCCTTCATGCCCATCAGCGCGGAGCGCCCCGCGGCATAGGCGGACGCGTCGAGCGTCTGCTTGGAGCCATAGGCAAACTGCCAGAAGCCGTAGCCCACGTTCATGCGCGCATCGGCACCGTAGAGGTATTCGTTGCGCATGAAGGTGTTCTCGTCATCCGAGCGGTCCTTGGAGACGAACTCGAATTCCTTGCGCACCTGCAGGATGATCGGCTTGATCACCTGGCTGACGTCCATCAGGAACCACGGCGTGCCCGAGCCGCCGCCGGTGTTCGACACCGACTGGGGCTCGCCGGCCGCATCGAGCACCGGGTGATCGGCGTCGAAGAAGTACTGGCCGTCGTAGCACTCGGTCGTGAAGCCCGCAGCAAGCAGGCCCCAGATCAGCTGCTCGGGCTTGGCGACGGTCGAGCGCCCCATCTGCTCGAAGCGCATGGCATAATGGCCGAGATTGTCGGTCTCGATATCGTCGCGATCGACACCCAGCGTGAGCTCGAACTTCTTCTCCTTGATCGTGTAATCGCTCTCGGAGAGGTTCTGGATGACGCGGTCGCCGATCCATTCGCGCACATCGGGCAACTCGCCCAGCCAGCCATAGGTCTGTTCCTTCTGGCTGGAGGGCACGCGCGTGGCGATCCGTTCGGCCTGGCGCGCAGCCATGCCCTGAATGCCGCGCTGATAGGCGGCGCTGTAGCCGGTGCGCAGCGCGGTGAGGTTGGCACTGTTGATGATCATGAGTGTCTAGTCCTTCTCTCGCGCCCGATCAGGCGCCTTCGGGCAGCGTGATGCCGTCGACATAGGTGCGGGTGAGCGCCTCATCGAAGCGGACCCAGACGCCCTGGGCGTCCACATCCTCGACGAAGCCGGCGGGCGAGCGCGCGGCGCTGCCATCGGTCTTGGCGACGGTCTCGTCATCGACGATGAAGCAGATATCGCCGATCTCGGCCTTGGTGATCGCGTCGGTCGAGGCAGAGTTGTTGAAGCGGAAGATCCCGGGCCGGAAGGTGACCGTGAGATCGCCCGCATTGCCGCCCGAATTGTCGACCCGCTCTTCAGCGCGCCCGGCGCCGACCGAGCCGGTCGCGGTCGCACCCTTGGTGATGTTGCCAGCAGCGTTGCGCATGACGAGCGCGCCGGCATAGATCAGCACCGCATCAGCGGCGCCGCTCTTCAGATGACCCTCGATAAGGGGCGTGTTGCGGTCTGCGGAAAGGGCCATCAGGCTGCCTCCTCTTCAATGCCAAGCTCGGCCATACGGGCCGCCTTGAACGCCTTGGGATCGAGACCCATCAGCGCGATGACGCTCTGATCGGCCTCGGTGATGTCAGCCGAGGGCTTGGGCCCGCTGCGCTCCTGGTGAAGCGCGGTGCCGGCGACCTTGGCCATGGCGCCGATCAGCTCCTCGGTCCCTTCCGGGTCCTTCTGGTGCATGGCGATGTAGCGCTCGCGCAGCGGCTTCACGCCGACGCGGCCCTCAGCGATCGCCTGGTCGACGAAAGCGGTGGCAGCCTGGAGCGCGATACCTTCCTGCAGCGCGTTGAGCTTGGTGGTGGTGGCGGTGAGCTCGGACTGCAGAACCGTGATCGCATTGTCGTCGCCATCTGCCTGGAGCGCGCCGATCCGCTCGACGATCGCGTCGGTCGTGACCTCGCCCTGGAGCGCCAGCGCCTGGCCGATCGGAGCGAGCGCATCAGTGAGAGCGCTTTGCATCGCTTCCTTGTCGGCGTCGGCGCCACCGCCCTTCTTCATCTTGTGGATGGCGGCGAGGATCATCTCCTCGTCGGCGTCCTCGCCCAGGCCCAGTGCCTCGGCGATCTTCTTCATCATCTCCATGGGGTTTCCTTCAGCATGCAGGGCTTCGAGCCCCTTCAGGTTCGGTTGATTGACGAGGCTCGCGCGCCGGATCGCAAGAATGCGCTTGTCGCGGTCGTGGGCGATCACCGGGCTGATGCCGCGATAGGCCTTGTCGGCGCGCAGCTGCTTGCCGGTCTCGGTCCATTGCACGAGGCCCCAGATCCCGTTCGCGCGCGCTTCGAGCCGGTTGATCCAGCCGCGCGCCGGGGCGGGCTCGCCGCGCGGGGCGGCAAGATCGGTCGAATGGCACTCGTCGAGCACCAGGCTGTCGCCTTCGAGCAGGCTGCGTTCCGCGAGATCCTGATAATCATCGACCAGGTAAGGCCCGCGCCCGTCCGCGGTGTGCACCTCGCCGCCGCCGGGCAGGAGGTGCAGCCACTCGCTGCCATCCTCCGGCATGGTGGCCGGAAGCTGGCTCGCTGAGCACAGGGCAAGGGATGAGGTCTGCGTCGTCACCCCGCCTCAATGGCAGGGCGCGAGGGGCCATGTTATGCCCGCGAAGTCGGGCGGCGCTCGATTGTCGGGGGATAGCGACGGCCGGATAGATCGGCGCCGCCGCGAATCCTGAGTGCCAAACTTCGGCGGATAAGAAAAGGCCTGCCGGTCGGGCGGGCAAAATCAAACCATCTTCTTTGCCACACCAAGCGAGTGTAGACTTCCGGCAGAACTTCAAGGAAGAGATCGCCAGGGGAAGCGTCAGGCTGATGATGTTGCAAGATGGAAGAGGTTGAGAAGCGTCAGCGAGATCGAGTTGGTCCTTGGTCTTGGCCTTGGTACTTGATCATCGCTGCCAGCCTGATCGTGGCTTTGCTGAGCATCCAGACCTTGGTTTACCGAAGCGAAGCCCGGTTCCAAACGACTGCCCTCGAAAGCTCAACAGCAAGCCACATCGCTCGCGAATGCCGTTCCGGCCCTGGGTATGCCAGGTGTCGGCGTGAGATCGAACAAGCAGCTCGTGAGGAGCAACGTTCTAGACAGAACTTAAGTAGCCAACTCATCACCGCTCTTTGGACGTGGGTGATGGGCGCAGTGGCGGTTTTTGGCGTAGCCCTGAGCGCAATCGGCATATACCTCATTTGGCAGACCTTCAGAGAAACGCGCCTGCTGACGACTGAGACAGCCAGGGCTACGGGAGTGATGGACCGCCAGAACCAATGGACCGAGAACTCTCAACGCCCATGGATCAAGGTCGATTGCGAAGTCGAAAAAGCAGAAATTGTCGGACCATCGTTCGTCATTCGGTGCAAAATAACAGCGACCAACATAGGCAAATCAGTCGCCGAAAATTGCGGCGCTCGGGGCCGGATTATCGATGGAGTTGCGAGCGGAGTGGTTGGGAAGAAAGTCGAGGAGTTGCGCCAAGAAGCGCGGAAGGCATCTCTCGGGGAAGCTGGCGAGGGACTCAGCCCGTACCCTCTAATTCCAGGCGAGTCAGTGGATTTCTACGCTCAGACTCAGCAGTTCTTCGCTGTTTCGGCCCGAAGTGGAGACGTTACCCGGCGGATCATACTCACGCTCTTCGTCGCAGTTCGCTATTGCCTGCCTGGTGAGACCATTATGCGCGAAACCGACCGGACTTTCTTTTTGTGCTACGGTGCCACCGAAGACGATCGAAACGACCCCTTTAGCGACTACGGTATCCCAACGCCGGTCCCTCGGGATCTGAGCACAGAGACCGTTTTCTTAGCCTCAGGTGGGAGCAATCGCACCACTTAGACCTCCTAGCAGGCCGAGGCTATTCGCCGAGCACCTTGCCAGCATACTCATCTGCGATCTCGGTGATCGCCTCGCCATCCTCGCGGCTGATCCCGAGCCAAGGCCGCGCCGGGATCGTGCCCCAGGGGATCGGCCGGCCGAAGCGATCGCGCCCGAAGGCGCCCCTGGCCGCCCCGCTCTGCATCACGCCCGAGTAGATCAGCGAACTGCCGATCACCACGCCGTTGCGGCTCACCATGCGCTGGATCTCGCGCCGCAGCCTGCCGATCAGGTAGAGCGGCTTCGTAAGCGCCTGCCCGCCATAGCCGCGCGCCTTGTAGCGATCGAGCGTCGACTGCTTCTTCGGAGCGAAAGGCGTGCCGTCCGGGCTCACGCCCTCGATCATGCGCTGCTTGGTCGAATCGACCATGTATTCTGCGATGTCCTCGTAGAGCGGGGTCGCGTCCTCCAGCGCGGCCACGGCGCGCGCGATCGCCTCGCGGCTCGCTCCGATGTTGAACTGGGCGTTGAAGGCCATTAGATCAGGCCTTGCGATGGCATCGGCCACCGGGGCCTAGAGCATTCGGGACTTTTCGGACGTTTGGTCGGGGCCATCGCTTCATCTGACCTTTCCTGCAATGTAGAAGCTCAAAAGCGCGAGCGAGCGCCGGCCGCCGCGTATTTCGAACACCGCTTCATAGATTTTCGACCCAATCGCCTTTCGATAGACCACGCGATCAAGGCCTCTGCTATTGCCGCCCGATCGAATGGTATCAGGATCGCTTACCAGGGCAGGAAGCACGGCAAAGTCGCTTGCAGAGATCGGGGTGTCGTCTTTCGATCCCGGTCCGTGCTCATTGCGGATATGCGCTGTGAGCTCAGCATCGAGCGCAAAATCGAACCGCCCCCGGCTCGAAAGATCGCTGCCAAGCAAGCGCTCGATCTCGCGCACCTGGTCGCTGGGAAGCATACCAAGGGTGCGAACGCGAGGGATCGGGCGGCGGTCTTCGTCACCGCCTTCGCTGCGCTCGAAGACGCGTTGGGCGAAACGACGCATGTCATCCGCTGTTGAGGAGAGGTCGCGATAGGCGGCGCTCAGCGCGTCGGCGCGTTCGGACGGCAAATCCTCAAGGAAAGCGGTCGCGATCCGGTTATCCCATTTGTTGAGCTTGCGAGCGAACGCCTGAACCTCGTCGGCGACGCTCGCGCCGGGCGCATAGTCCCAGCCGCGCCCGACGCCGAACGGCGCTCCGGTGCGCGGATCGATCCGGTCCCAGCCATCGGGCAGCTGCTTGTCGGGCTTGCCACCCATTCGCCGCGCCGCCGCATCAGAATGCGCGCCAACGACATAGCAGCTGCAGCCCCAGTCGGAGGGCGGGTAGAACGTGTTCCAGAAGGGGTGATCGGGCGGAAGCATCAGTCCGTTCCAGGCGAGGTGCTGCAGGCGCGGCTCGCGGCTGCCGCCGTGGCGATAGATCCACCACTTGAAGTTGCTGGCCTTGAGCTGGGCGTATCGCCCCGCGGCATAGGAGCTGTAGGAATTTGTGCGAAGGATCGTCTTGACCCGCCATGCTTCGCCCTGGACGGTGCCCTGGCCGGTCCAGCCGTTCCAGCCGTGCCGGCGCACGATCGCATCGAAGTCGCGCCGGAATTCCTCTATCCCGCGCCCCTCGCTGATCGCCTTGTCGACCGCGGCAGCGAGATCGGTCAGCAGGTCCGCCTTGATGGCGCCTGCGACCATGAAGCCATGATCGTGCGCCTGCGCGAGCATGTCGTCCCAGAAGCGGGTGGGCACGAGATTGCCGAGCTTGCGGCGGAAGTAGGCGATCTGCTCGGTGAAGGGCCGGGCGAATACGCCATCGACGGCTGAGGGCTGATCATCGGCCATTGGCATGCCCTTCAATTACCCCTGAGCGCCAAATAAGGGCTCTAAGGACCCCCTCGAGCGATTTCCGGCTGCATCGGGACGGGCGGAGGCGTCTGTCGTCCATTCTCGCGCCTCCTAAGCCGAATGGTCTGATCCGGCTTCCGCCTGGTCGATGATATCGCTTCGGCCAGCCGCTTCGGCAGAAGCAAGCCCCTCCTCGATCGCGCGGCCGATGGCGTCGCCGTCAAGTTCTCCGAAGGCATTGGCGAGCATCTCGCGCAGCTCTGCGAGATCGCTCGCCTGCTCGGTCATGGCGCGGATCGTCTCGGTCATCTGGCGGATGAACGGCGCGACCTCCTCGCCGAGGCGCGCGGCGATCAGCGAGGCCGGGTCGGCGCGCGGTGCTTCGGGCTCGCTTTGCTGCAGCGCCTCGCGCGCAGGCTCGTCAGCCACCGGATCGATCGGCGCCGCAGACGCTGCCGGCCTGGGGGCTGAGAGCAGCTCTTCGCCCTCATCAGGTTCGGCCAGGCCGAACTTGTCGCGGATTGCGGCCTGGCTGATCCTCAGCCCGCGATCGATGAAGGGGCCGAGCGCCTCGGCGAGCAGCTTGAGGTCCTCTTCCTGCGGGCGGGCGATGACGATCCGGGGATAGGCTCGTCCAGGTCCGAACTCGAGATCGCACCAGGGACGCACGAGATCCCGATTGAGGGCCGCTGAAAGCGCCTTGCAATCAGCCTTCTCGATATCCTCGCGCACGTCGTTGTGCACGTTTGCCTGGCCGGAACCGAGCCCGCCGGCCTGCGCATCGGTGGTGTTGGTCTGGCCGAGCACCGCCTTCGAGATCTGGCGATCGAGCCAGTCCGAGCGTTTCTCGTAGAGGTCGGAGCCGGCCGTCACGTTCTTCGCCTCGACGAACTCGATCGCCATGCCGTCGGGAACGATCGCGGCGCAATCGCCCGCGATGTTGGCGACCGCCCGGAACAGGGTCGCCTTGTCATCCTCGGTCGCGCTCGAATTGTATTTGCCGATGCGCACGGGTTGGCCATAAGTCTGGGTGAAGATCGCCCAGTCGCGCTGGGTGAAGGCCTTGAACAGCCACGCCCAGGTTGCAATCCGCGCCAGGCCCGATCGGATCGGCAGACCCGACTTCGCCTTGACGCTGAGCTGGATGAACTTGAAGGCGGGCAGCGGTTCGTCGACGCCTCTGCCATCGATCCCGCCGCGCAGGAGCGGAGTGCGCCCGTCTCGATCGAACCGGAAGAAGCGCGGATCGCGGTGCTCGAGCCGCTGGGGCCGGTACTGGCCCATCGAGTGCTCCCAGATGATCTCGGTGAAGGAGACGCCCTTGCCGATCGCATCGAGGATATCGAAGGTCTCGTCGGCGAGCTCGTCACGGGTGAGCCAGTCGCGCACCATGTCGGCGCGTCGCACGTCCTCGGCGCGCTCGCTCGCGGCTTCGACGGTGACCTCGACCTGGCTGACCGCGCGCTTGCGGGTGCCGAGCACGCCGACATAGTGCAAGTCGCGCTCCTCGATCTGCTCGGCGAGCTCGAA
>JGI12048J13642_10021148_pt1 | contig 21222 bp, 13 predicted proteins | sample ElkSlonscriptome_16_FD_13642 | JGI IMG/M metagenome (IMG submission 13642)
GGCTCGTCGAGTATCAATACCCGAAAGTCGGCGAGCAGCAACCGCGCCAGCGCGAGCCGTCGCCCTTCCCCGCCGGAAACGCTGCGGCCGTGCTCGCCAATCCAGCTTTCAAGGCCGTTCGGCAGGTCGCCTGCGAATCCGGAAAGCCCGGCGACATCCAGCGCCCGGAGCAGGTCTTCGTCACCCGCCGACGGCGCGCCAAGTCGAAGATTCTCAGCGAGCGTATCGTTGAAAAGCATCGGCGCCTGCGAGAGAAATCCAACCTGCCCGCGAACGAACGTGCCGTCCAGCCGATCGAGGTCGACGCCTCCGAGCGATACCGTTCCGTTGCCGGGGTCGAGAATACCGGCCAGCAGCTTTCCCAGCGTTGTCTTGCCGGCACCGCTTGCGCCCTGAATCAGAACGTGGTCGCCTTCTTCGATATCAAGCTCGATACCCCTGATCACAGGGTCGATCGCGCCCGCATAGCGAAATTCAAGATTGTGCACGGTCAGTCTGAAATCGGGTGCAGCGCTGGTTTCTCGGGACGACGTCGGAACAGTGTCCCGACCCACCGCATCGATCCGCCCTGCCGCCTGGCGACACGTCTCGAAGAAGCTCCAGCTGGCCGCCAGCGGCACCCAGGCATCGACCAGCGCCAGACTGGCCAGGGCAATCCCGGCGGCCACCGGCGCGGTCAAAACGCCTTCCGCATGAAGAACCATTCCGGCAAGAAGAACGAGCCAGAAACCAAGGTAACCGGCCAGAGCGATGCCCGTTTGCATCACGGCTTCGATGCGTCGCTGGGCAAGCTGGGCCCGAATCTGGTCGTCGACAAGGCGCATGACGTCGCGCGCGCGCGCGCCCGCCTGTCCGATGCTGATCAACTCGGCCAGACCCTGCAGCCACTCCGCCGTCGCCGAGCGCATGCGCGGTGTCGCCTGCGCCAGCGATCGCCCCGGACCGCGCGCCACGCGCGTCCCGATGATCAATACCAGCGTTCCGCCCCCGGCGAGACTCGCGGCCAACGCGATACCGGCCGGCGGCGCAAGCGCCAGCAGCACGGCGATTGCCACGAGCGTTGCGCCCAACGCGCCGACGCTGGGCAGCACCAGGCGCGGAAACAGGTGGTCCAGCACATCCACGTCGCGCGTCAGGCGAGTCAGCGTGTCGCCGCGACCGAGCGCCTCGAGCCGGTCAATCGGCATCGTCAGCAGACGGGAGAACGCGCGGATCCGGATTTCTGCAAGCTGGCGAAACGTCGCCTCGTGGCCGAGCAGGCGCTCCAGATAGCGAGCGGCGGTTCGCCCGACCGCCGCGGCTCGGATGACAGCCCCCGGCGCAAAGATGTCCAGAACGGCGAGAACACCGATTCCGGCCAGCGCGCTGGCCGTGATCAACCATCCGGACGCCGCCAGCAGCACGACACCCAGAAGCACCGCCGCCAGTGCCATGGCGGCCGATATCAACATCCAGCGCGCGGTTGCGCCGCCGGGCCGTAGCAGCCGGATCAGCGCAGCCATTCCAGCGTTCCGTGTTCGATGCCGAGAATCCGGTCCGCCCACGCCATCGTCGCGGCGCGATGTGCGGCGCAGATCACCGTAGCGCTGCGCTGGGTCAAGAGCGCTTCGAGCGCCCGCAGCACGTTACGTTCCGACTCGCCGTCCAGGTTGGCCGTGGGCTCGTCGAGGAGCACCAGCGGGCGAGGACGCAGCAACGCTCTTGCAAGCGCCACGCGCTGAGCCTGTCCGCCCGACAATCCGAAGCCGTTCTCGCCCACCGGCGAATCCAGCCCGTCCGGCAGCCTTCGCGCGAATTCGCTCACCCCGGCCTGATCGGCGATCCGCTCGATCTGCTCGCGCGTCGCGCAGTCCCAGCCCAGCGCGATATTCTGCGCAATGGTGCCGGCGAACAGGACCGGCCGCTGACCCAGCCAGGCCACATGGTTGCGCAAGGCCGCGTCGCCGAACCGCGCAAGTGGTCGGCCGTCAAGCAGGATTTCGCCCGAAGAAGGTTCGGCGAATCCTGCAAGAAGCGAGATCAGGCTGCTCTTGCCGCTGCCGCTGGGCCCGACCAGAACAATCTTCTCCCCGGCGCCTATCTCCAGGTCCTGCGCGTGCAGCAAGAATTCCCGGCCGGGGTGCGCGAAACTCAATCCGCGCAGCTCGACCTTGCACTGGCGCGGCGGCTCGGGCGCAAATCCATCTTCGGCGCGCGGCCGCGCCGGCGCCAGCGCCAGCAGCTCGCGCACCTCCCCGGCCGCGGCACTGGCATCGGCCCGATCGTGCCAGCCCTGCGACAGTGCTCGCAGTGGCTGGAAGAACTCGGGTGCCAGCAGCAAGACGAAAAGCCCGCTCTGAAGAGATAGCTCAGGTGCAGGTCCAAAGGTGAGGTAGCCAAGAAGGCCCAGCCCGATATAAATGGCCAGGCTGGCAATGGCGACTGCCGAAAAGAACTCGAGCACAGCCGACGACAGGAACGCAAGGCGCAGAACGCGCATCGTTTCCCGGCGAAGCGCCTGCGTGCGCGCCCCGACCTGCTGCCGCTTCCGTGACTCGGCGCCGAACAGTCGAATCGTTGCCGCGCCCTGCACCTGATCCAGAAACCAGCCGCCCAGCCGGGCCATGCTCCGGAACTGCTCGCGCGCGAGCTTTTCCGCGCCGATTCCGATAAGAATCATGAAAAAAGGTATCAGCGGCGCGGCCAGCAGCAACAGCAGCCCGGCCAGCCAGTCCGTGGCGAACGCAAAGACGAGAATCACCAGCGGCAAGACCGTGGCGCTGGTTTTTTGGGGGAGAAAGCGGCTGTAGAAGGCATCCAGGGCTTCGACCTGCTCGTCGAATGCCGAAATCACGGCGCCGTCCGGCGGCAGCACGGCCGGGCCCGATGTCCGGAACTGCTCGAGAAGCCGCATGCGCAATTCGCGCCGGACCCGGGCCGATGCACGTCCGGCCAAAAGCTGGCGAACACCACCGGACAGCGCTCGCAGAATCAGCACGCCCAGCAAGAGCCACATCAGCGGCATCATCGAGGTCAACGGCTGTTGCCCGATGAACATGCCGTCGGCCAGGCACGCGATGAGCCAGGCCTGTGCGACCACGATACCGGCGTCTACCGCCGACAGCGACACCATGCCCGGGACGAGCCAGCTCGGCGCGTGTCGATTCAGCCAGGCATCGCCATGCCGGTGCCGCGGCTGGTCAATGGTAGCCGGCACCGGGTTTGACCTTGCCGCGAAAAACCCAGTACGTGAAAGCCGTGTACGCCAGTATGACGGGAATCAGAAACAGTACGCCAATCAGCAGGAACAGTTGACTGCCGGGTGCCGAGGCCGCGTCCCAGAACGTGTAATCCGGCGGAACCGCATACGGCCACATTGAAATCAGGATCCCAAGATAGAAAAAGCCGAACAGCAGCATCGATCCGACGAACGGCATCAACTCTTGCCGACGGCGGATGCTACGCCACACTCCAACGCTGACCACGGCAGTCAGCAAAGGAAACACCCACAGCCACTCGGCATTGTCCACCCATCGGTCGTAGACGAATGGTTTGGCCAGAGGTGTCCACAGACTCACGACAATGAAGAAGCCGAAAACGCCCAGCAGCAGCCGCTCGCTCGCCTTGAACGCCCAGTCCTGGGTCGCGCCCTCGGTCTTGAGCACCGTCCAGGTCGCGCCCAGCAACGCATAGCCGGTGACCACACCCAGTCCGGTCATGACAGTAAACGGGGTCAGCCAGTCAAAGGCACCGCCGGCGTATTTCATGTCAACGACATCAAAGCCCTGAATATAGGCCCCGACGACCGCGCCCTGGGCGAAAGCAGCGATGGTGGATCCGATGCTGAATGACTTGTCCCACCAGTGTTTCGATGCGCCTGACTTGAAACGGAATTCGAACGCAATCCCGCGGAAGATCAGGCCCGCCAGCATCAGGAACACGCCGATATAGAGCGCCGGCAGAAATACCGAGTAGATCAGCGGAAAAGCCGCCAGGAGCCCCGCCCCGCCCAGAATCAGCCAGGTCTCGTTGCCGTCCCAGACCGGCGCGACCGAATTCATCATCAGGTCTCGCGATTCGTCGTCGGGCGCGAATGGAAACAATACCCCCACCCCGAGATCGAAGCCGTCCATCAACACGTACATGAAAACGGCAACGCCGATGATGACAACCCAGATCAGCGTCAGATCGATATTTTCCATCGCTTAGCCTCCTTTGGCCAGAAAGTCGCCGTCGAAAGCGGTATTGAGGGCCGAAAGCGGTCGTTTGGGGCGCGCCGAATCCGGATCCTCGGTTGTTTCAATGGGCTCCAGGCCGTCCAGGATCACTCGTCTCAGGTAATACACGCCGGCGCCGAATACGACGGTATAGACCGCTACATAGCCGATCAGCGTGGCCAGCGCCATGCCGCCGGTGAGCGACGGCGTCAGCGCCTCAGAGACTCTCATCATGCCGTAGACCACCCACGGCTGGCGGCCGAGTTCAGTCACGAACCAGCCTGCGATCACGGCGATGAACGGCAGCGGGAACGACCACGACAGCGCCGTAAGAAGTCGACGGGATTCGAACAGGCGTCCGCGCAGCATCTGGACCAGCGACGCCCAGGACAGCACGATAAACAGGACCCCTATCGCGACCATGATTCGAAAACTCCAGAATACGATCGCAACCGGTGGCCGGTCGTCGGCCGCAACCGACTTCAGTCCGTGCACCTCGCCGTCGAGGCTATGGGTGAGAATCAGGCTGCCGAGATAGGGAATCGCAATTTCGAAATGGTTCTTCTCGGCCGTGGCATCGGGAAGCCCGAACAGCACCAGAGGCGCGCCCTTCTGTGTCTCCCAATGCCCTTCCATGGCGGCGACCTTGATCGGCTGATGCTCAAATGTGTTCAATCCATGCAGATCGCCGACTACGAGCTGGAGCGGGGTCGCAACTGCCAGCATGATCACCGTCATCCTCAGCGCCATACGGCTGGATCTCGGGTTCCGGCCACGCAGCAGATACCATGAGCTGACGGCCGCTACGACGAAGCCACCGGTAATGAAAGACGCCAGTGCCATATGCGAAAAACGGTATGGCAAGGATGGGTTGAATATGGCCTGAAGCCATGAGGTCACCTGAAAATGGCCGTCGACGAGCTCGACGCCGGCCGGTGTGTGAAACCAGCTGTTGGCGGACAGTATCCAGAACGACGATATGAAGGTGCCAAGTGCCACCATGCAGGCCGCAAACAGATGCACGCCCCGCGGCACTTTATCGCGACCGAACAGCAGAACGCCGAGGAACGTCGCTTCGAGAAAAAACGCACTCATTACCTCGTAACTCAGCATCGGTCCCAGAAAATTCGAAGCGGCGTAAGAAAAATTGGACCAGTTGGTGCCGAACTGAAATGCCATCACGATGCCGGAAACGACCCCGAGCCCGAAAACCAGCGCGAAAATCTTGATCCAGAACTGACTGAGCTTTTCTCGCACCGGGTCCGGGTTACGGAAGTTCAGCCCCTCCAACACAGCGATATATGCCGCCAGACCGATCGTGAATATCGGAAAGATGGCATGAAATGATACGACGAACGCAAATTGGATCCGGGACAGCAAAAGCGGATCGAGTTCCATCGTTTGTGCTCCTTCAAGCGCCGGGAAAAGGATATCAAAATATTACCGCATGCTAATGTCCAGGCTGCTCACAGCACCTTGATGCGGCCCCCGTCGCAAGCCCGAGTTTCATCCGCCGCGCCCGGAGCCCGGGACAGTTGCCCTGCGATCATCGATTCTTTCGGCCGGCATCAAGCGGCGCCAAATCCGCTAAAATGTGCGGCTTGCTCTTTGAGTGCGAACGCACGATTATTTATCCCCGCCGGTTCTCGGGGGCCGGCTCCATGAGTTTTCACAATTCGTGCCGCAAGAAGCACGAAGCCTGGAGGATTGAATGAATCTTTTTGAAACCATTCACACGACCGAGCACGAACAGGTCGTTTTCTGCCACAACAAGGATGCCGGCCTCAAGGGCATCATCGCTATTCACAACACCACCCTGGGTCCGGCTCTGGGCGGCCTGCGCATGTGGCCTTACGCAACCGAGCAGGAAGCGCTGGACGACGTGCTACGCCTGTCGCGCGGCATGACCTACAAGGCAGCTGTGGCCGGGTTGAACCTGGGCGGCGGGAAATCGGTTCTGATCGGTGATCCGCGCACCGACAAGTCCGAGGCGCTTTTTCGTTCGTTCGGGCGTTTCATCGATTCGCTCAACGGCCGCTACATCACGGCCGAGGATGTCGGCATCGACGTCAACGACATGGAGTACGTTTTCCAGGAAACCGACAACTGCGTCGGCGTACACCAGGTCCACGGCGGTTCCGGCGACCCCTCGCCGTTCACTGCATTCGGCACGTTGCAGGGCATTCGCGCCAGTCTCCAGCACAAGTTCGGCAACGAGGACGTCGGCGATTACAGCTACGCGGTCCAGGGCGTCGGCCACGTCGGCTTCGAACTGGTCAAGCTGCTGCGCAACGAAGGCGCAAAGGTCTTCGTGACCGACATCAATGACGCAGCGGTAAAACAGTGCGTGGAACTGGGCTGCGAAGCTGTCAGTCTGGACGACATTTACGAGGTCGATGCCGACGTTTTCAGCCCCACCGCACTGGGCGCAATCGTCAACGAGCAGACCATCCCGAGATTCAAGTTCAAGGTCGTCTGCGGCGCCGCCAACAATCAGCTGGCCACCAACGAATGCGGTGACGAGCTCGAAGCGCGCGGCATCATCTACGCCCCCGACTACGCTGTCAATGCCGGCGGCCTGATGAACGTTTCCATCGAGTTCGAGGGCTACAACCGCGAACGCGCCAAGCGCATGATGCGCACGATCTATTACAACGTCTCGAAGATCTTTCAGATCGCCGAGCGCGACAATATCCCGAGCTGGAAGGCCGCCGACCGCATGGCCGAGGAGCGTGTCACGACCATAGGCAAGCTCAAGCTGCCGTTCATGGGCCGAGCGCATCGCTTCCCGGGCCGCGAACGCGGCAATCATTGATGCCGCGTAGCATCATCGAGTAGCGGCAAACGGCATCGAACCACGATGGGCACGAAGAACACGAAGGTAAAACCCAGGCAAGATTGAACCCTGGTAATACAAGATCCCGAGAACGTCGGATCGAGGACAGAAAAGGCCTAAGGTATGGTTTTTTCTTGGTGTATGTTTTTTCTTCGTGCTCTTCGTGTACTTCGTGGTTAATGCTTTTCCCGCTTTAGTCCAAATGCTGCTGACAGGCCAACGATCTTGAAACTATCTGAAGACATCGAACTGCTTCGAGAATCCGTCCGGCGCTTCGCCGACGAATCGATCGCGCCGCGCGCCGCGGCCATCGACGAAAGCAACGAATTTCCGCAGGAACTCTGGGCCGAACTGGGCCAGATGGGCCTGTTGGGGATCACGATTCCCGAAGCTATGGGCGGTTCCGAAATGGGCTACCTGGCACATCTGGTCGCCATGGAGGAAATTTCCCGCGCATCGGCCTCGGTAGGTCTTTCCTACGGCGCTCATTCTAATCTTTGCCTCGACAATCTGTATCGCAACGGCAACGAGGATCAGCGCCAACGTTTCGTGCCAAAGCTGGTTTCGGGCGAATTCAAGGGCGCACTGGCAATGTCCGAGCCGGGTGCCGGGTCCGACGTGGTCGGCTCCATGGCCTGCCGCGCCGAAAAGCGAGGCGATGTCTGGGTCGCTAACGGTTCGAAGATGTGGATCACCAACGGTCCCGAGTGCGATGTGGCAGTGGTCTACATGCGAACGGCCGGCAAGGACGCCGGCTCGAAGTGCATGACCGCCTTCATCATCGAAAAGGACTTCAAGGGTTTCAGCAAGCATCAGAAACTCGACAAATTGGGCATGCGCGGTTCGAATACCTGCGAACTGGTTTTCGACAATTGCGAGATCCCGGAAGCCAACGTGCTGGGCGAAGTTCACCACGGCGTAAAGATTCTGATGTCGGGCCTGAATTCCGAGCGGCTGGTGCTCTCCGGCGGGCCGATCGGCATAATGCAGGCCTGCCTCGACCAGGTGCTGCCTTATGTCCGCGAACGCAAGCAGTTCGACCGCCGTCTGGGTGATTTCGGGCTGATGCAGGCCAAGATCGGCGATATGTACGCGGCATTGCAGTCATCCCGCGGCTTTGCCTACCAGACAGCGCAGTGCTTCGATGCCGGCGAGAAATCGCGCATCGATGCGGCAGCCTGTTTGATGCATTCTTCAACCAGCGCGGTTGGCGTGGCGCTGGAAGCAATCCAGGCGCTGGGCGGCAACGGTTACATCAACGAATACCCCACCGGCCGGCTGCTCCGCGACGCCAAGCTCTACGACATCGGCGCCGGGACCAACGAGATCCGGCGGATGCTGATCGGGCGCGAACTGGTCCACGAGCGCGGCTGAAATGAAGCGCTTGCAACCCGCCGGCCGAATGCGCCCGGCGGGCGCTCCGCGCCAGCGCGGGAATCGGACGCGCCTCCGGAAAGCCGCTACACTCTCCCCTGAATCGACGCTCGGGTCAACTGCATGACTGTTGAAATCGCCGTGGTTTTCTTCATCATCGGCTGCGCGCTTTATCTGTTCGCGACAGAGAAGCTGCCCGTAGATGTTACCGCGCTGGCGATTCTCGTCACCGTCATGGCTATTCCAATCCTGTTCCATTCCGAATGGCTACTCGAAAGAGGGGTCGATCTGAAGGCGGCTTTTCCGAACGTCTCGGAAAGTCTTTCCGGGCTCTCCAGTACCGCCACGGTCACCGTTCTTTGCATGTTCATCCTGTCCGGCGGCATTCAGCGATCAGGTCTTATACACATGATCGGAAAGCGGCTGTTCCCGCTGGTGGGTAATTCCGAGGTGCGACAGATCATCGTCATCGGAATCATGGTGGGCGTGGTTTCCGGATTCATCAACAATACCGCCGCCGTCGCAATCTCCATCCCCCTGGTGCTCGACATGGCCAGGCGCAGCAAGCTACGCGCATCGCGTGTCCTGATTCCGGTGAGCTTCTTCGGCATGCTCGGCGGCACGCTGACGCTGATCGGCACGTCGACCAATATCCTCGCCTCGGCCATCCTGGCCGAAGATCCGCGGGTCGGGCGCGAACTCGACATGTTCGAATTCGCCCACGTAGGCTTGATCGTGCTCGGCGTCGGCGTCGTTTATTTTCTTACGCTCGGCCGGTGGCTGTTGCCCTCCAGCGACGCCCGACCACTGCAGCAGGAAGAAGAGGAATCCTTCATCATCGAATTGAGCGTGCCCAACAACAGCCCGCTGATCGACAAGACGCTGCAGGATGCAAAATTCGAAGCCCACGCCGGGGCTGAAATCATGAAGCTGACGCGCGGCGAACAGACCTGGATCAAGCGCGCCCGATCGACGCCGATAGAATCGGGCGACATCGTCATGGCCAGCGCCACGGTGCGCCAGATCATGGACCTGATCAAGGAAGACCATGTCGATGTACTATCGGACTTCGGCGACACGCGCAAGGCCCGCAGCGACGGGCAACTCGTGCCCATCCTGCTGCGAAACCGCGGGCTGTTCAACGGCCGGACTGCCCGCGCAGTCGATTTCTGGAAGCGCTACCAGGCTAGGCTGATCGGACTCGATACCAAGACCGTGCGCTCGCGCCGGCTGAGCCAGGAGAAGCTGCACGTCGGCGAGATTGTGCTGCTCGAGATTTCCAAGACCGCGCTGACGCGCCTGCACCGAAATACCGACATCGTCGTGCTGGACGAATACAAGGACGATTTCGATACGCGGCGCATGGTGATCGCAGGCGGCATTGTGGCCGCGGTCGTCGGCCTCGCGGCACTGACCCCAATGCCCATCGTACTGACCGCCATTGCCGGCGTTATCGCGATGTTCGCGACTGGCTGCATCGGCAAGACCGACATGTATGAAGACGTGTCCTGGGACGTGATTTTTCTGCTTGCGGGCATTATCCCCCTGGGTATAGCAATGACCAAGTCGGGGGCAGCCGCCTGGCTCAGTTCACTGCTGGCCGTCTACGCGGTCAATTGGGATCCGGTCTATATCGTGATGGCGCTATACGCGGCAACTGCGCTGCTCACCAGCATCCTCAGCAACAACGCGTCGGTCGTCATTCTGGTACCGGTAGCGATTTCACTGGCCCAGATGCTCGACCTCAACCCCATCGCACTCACGATCGCGGTGATGTTCGCCGCCTCCAACAGCTTCCTGACACCGGTCGGCTACCAGACCAACACCATGATCTTCGGCACCGGCGTGCTCAAATTCTCGGATTTCCCGCGCGTGGGCGCCCCGCTCAATCTGATTCTGATGGTGGTCACCAGCTTCGCCGTGGTCCATTTCTGGCCGGTCAACGCCTGATTTATTCAAGAAGATGTAAATCACGGCGCTCTCGAAGTTTTCCGCCCGCGACCGGGCAAATTGTCGGTCGGCAAACGGTTTGGTTTCCGGTCTCTTGATTTTTTTTGACAAACTCCGGGACTCGAAATCAGGCCCCGGCCTCGTTTTTTGCACTGCGCCCCGATCCCCGTCCAGCCCTGTCGGGACCTGCGATAAAATGTTGCCTTTGAATCACGGAGTTCCGACATGGCCGATTCGATCGTCATCACCGCCGCACGCCGGACCGCCATCGGCGCGTTCCAGGGACAGTTTTCGCCGGTCTCATCAACGGAACTGGGCGCTGCCGCCATCCGCGCGGCCGTCGGCGATTCCGGCCTCGACGGCAACGACGTATCGGAAGTCCTGATGGGCTGCGTGCTGCCGGCCGGGACCGGCCAGGCGCCCGCGCGCCAGGCGTCCATCGGCGCAGACCTGCCGCTTTCGGTCGGCGCCACCACGCTCAACAAGGTCTGCGGTTCGGGCATGAAGGCCGCGATGCTGGGGCATGACCTGATTCGCGCAGGCTCGGCCGAAATTGTAATTGCCGGCGGCATGGAGTCGATGACCAACGCGCCCTACCTCGTCAAGCGCGGCCTGCGGATGGGTCACGACCAGCTGATCGACCACATGTTCTTCGACGGGCTGCAGAACCCCTACGACGGCCAGATGATGGGCGGCTTCGGCGAAAATTGCGCGGCCAAATACCACTTCTCGCGCGAGCAACAGGACGATTTCTCGCGCACTTCTGTCGAGCGCGCCAACAAGGCGATTGCCGACGGCCTGTTTGCCGATGAAATCGTGCCGGTCACAATCAAGTCGCGCAAGGGCAACCTGGAAATCGCCACTGACGAAGAGCCGGGTCGGATCAGCGTCGACAAGATCCCCAACCTGCGCCCCGCCTTCGCCAAGGACGGCACGATCACCGCAGCAAGTTCCTCGAAGATTTCCGACGGCGCCGCAGCGCTGGTCCTGATGAGCGACGAAAGCGCGTCGCAGCGCGGCCTTCAGCCGCTCGCGCGGATCGTGGCTCACGCCACGCACGCCCAGGAACCCGAATGGTTCACCACCGCGCCGGTGGGCGCGATGAAAAAAGCGCTGGAGCGAGCCGGCTGGAGCGCCGGCGAGGTCGACCTGTTCGAAATCAACGAGGCGTTCGCCACCGTCACGATGGCCGCGATGCACGAACACGGTCTGGCGCACGACAAGGTCAACATCCACGGCGGGGCCTGCGCGCTGGGCCACCCCATCGGTTGCAGCGGCGCGCGCATCATGGTCACGCTGATCCATGCGCTCAAGGCCACCGGCGGCAAGCGCGGATTGGCATCGCTGTGCATCGGTGGCGGCGAGGCCACAGCCATCGCCATCGAACTGAGCTGATTCCCTCGCCCGGCCGGGCCCGCCGGGTGGACACCGATGACCGACAACCGGGATCCGAAACACAATCTCGCGCGACCGCTGGGCCCGTTCAAGCGGATGCAGCCCACGGTATTCTTCGGCTCGGCGGCGGTGGTCGTATTCTTTTGCGTCTTCGGTGGCGGCTTCACTGCCACTGCGGCCGCCACCTTCGAGGCCATTCAGGGCTGGATCGTCGAGACCCTGGGCTGGTATTACATGCTGATCACCAGCGCGCTGGTGGTGTTTGCGCTGGCGGTCGTGGTCAGCCCGGCGGGCAGGCTGAAGCTTGGGAAAGACGACGACGAGCCGGAATTCGGCCGGCCAAGCTGGTTTGCCATGCTGTTTGCCGCCGGCATGGGCACCGGCCTGGTGTTCTGGGGTGTGGCCGAGCCGCTGAACCATTACATGGAGCCGCACTATGCCGAGCCCGAAACTGCGGCGGCCATGCGCGACGCGATGCGCTATTCGTTCTTCCACTGGGGGCTGCACCCCTGGGCCATCTACCTGGTTCTGGCGCTTTCCATCGCCTATTTCCACTTCCGTATCGGCCTGCCGCTGGCGCCGCGCTCGGTGCTGTGGCCGCTGATCGGCGAGCGCATATACGGCATGCCGGGCCACGTGACCGACATCGTGTGCACGGTGGGGACGCTGCTGGGCGTGGCCACCTCGCTGGGCCTGGGCGCAATGCAGATCAACGCCGGGCTTTCGATGTCGCTGGGCATCGAGGTATCGACGCTTGTCCAGGTACTGATCATCGCCTCGATTACCGCGGTTGCAACTGTTTCGGTCGTCTCGGGTATCCAGCAGGGCATACGGCGGCTCTCGGCGCTCAATCTCGCGCTCGCATTCGTGCTTTTGCTGTTCGTCTTCCTGGTCGGCCCAACCGCCTATATTCTCGAAACGCTGGTCGGCGGCCTCGGTATTTACGTTCAGACATTGATCGAGACCAGCCTCGAAACGGACTTTGCAACCGACTCGGACTGGCAGGCGCGCTGGACGCTGTTTTACTGGGGATGGTGGATTTCGTGGTCGCCGTTCGTTGGCATCTTCGTAGCCCGAATCTCAAAGGGCCGCACGGTCCGCGAACTGATCATGGCCGGCCTGCTGGTGCCTTCGCTGGTTACGTTTTTCTGGATGGCCGCATTCGGCGGCACGGCGCTGCATCTGGAACGATTCACCGACATCGGCATCGCCCGGCAAGCGGTCGATGATGTCGCCGTTTCGCTGCACTTGCTGCTGAGCGAACTGCCGCTGGGATCCATCACAACGGTATTCGCCACGCTGGTGATCATCATCTTCTTCGTCACCTCATCGGACTCCGGATCGCTGGTCGACGATATGGTGACCTCGGGCGGGCACCCTCACCCACCCGTATCCCAGCGGCTGTTCTGGGCCATCTCCGAGGGTGCTGTCGCTGCCACGCTTCTGATCGTCGGCGGCCTGGCCGCCATCCAGCAGGCCGCCATCTCCATGGCCTTGCCGATGACTTTGCTCCTGATCGCGGCCTGCTTCGGGATGATTCAGGCCTTTTCGACCGACATCCGCAACAGCGGCATACCCGACGAAGAAAGCATCGAAGGCCGCATGAGCGAGGATTGACCCCGCATCACCGGCTGTCGAACGAATCCCGGAAGATCAGCCCGCGCGGCGCCGGCGCACCCGTGTCGTCGCGACCGTCCAGCTGCAGCAGATAGGCATCAAGATCCCGGCGCTGGGCGGCGTCCAGCGAAAGAACCCGACGATGAACACCGGCGGCCAGGCGATCGTCTGCCGTACTCACCGTCATGTGGTCCAGCGCCGGGCGCGGCCAGTCGCCGGTTTCCAGCCGCAGGGTCACGCTGTTGTTGGCGCCGGGGACGAGCGGGATATCTTCGAACCGTAACCGCTTCCACTCCAGGCGCGTTCGCTCGCCCTGAACCGTCGCGCCGTCAACCGGGGTGCCGTTGATCAACAGCGTAAAGTCGTGCGCTCGCCCGGAGGTGTAGCGGAATTCGAGGGCGCCGGCGCCGCCGCTACCGCCGTCCACGCCACTCCAGGTCACGCTTGCACCGGCTTGCGTCAGGTTGACCATCTGCCCGTGAAACGTCGAATCCTGGTTGATCTGGGCGAAACCCGGAATCGACGCGCCGCCGTCCAGCGTCCCGTTTTCGGCCTCCAGAATCGCACCGCCTGCGACCCGGAATACGTCTTCCAGCGTGACGGCCGAGCCGTCGTGGAAGTACGGCGGCGATTCCCATATCCCGAGAAGCGTCGGCGTATCGATACCGTCCAGCGGTTCACCCAGGCGCTGGCCCGAGCTGGTGCGCAAGCTGCCGGCGTCGTGCAGCGACGGCCCGGTGACGCTGTCGGTATGATCGCTCAGCGGATCGTGACAATCGCGACAACCCTGAGCCGAAAAAAGGCTGCGGCCGCGCAGCGCTTCGGCCGTCAAGGCGCCGTCGGCCGCGCGGTACGGGCTGCGTGAAAGCGAGTTTCGACCCAGCGAATCCACGTAGGCGGCGAGCTCGTCGAGTTCGACCGCGCGTCCGGCGTTGGGCTCGCCCAGCGGCGGATTGGGCGTCTCGCCGGCCGGAAGGAACGCCATCCCGAGAAACTCGTTGAAGATGTCGAGCACGAAATCCTGAATCTCGTCGAAATTCCCGGACCAGTGCACATTGCCGTGGGTCATGCCGGCACGGCCGCGAAGATCGGTGGTATTGCGGAAACCTTCGCCGCGCTGGGTGAAGTCCCAGGTCCGCCCGTCGTGCCCGCCATCGATATGACAGCTGGCGCAGGCAACGTAGCCCTCGAAGCTCATTTCGTTGAAACCGAACGGATCGCTCCCGGCCAGGTAAAAGGTGCGCTTGCCGGCCAGGACGTCCGGGTCAAGCGGCTCGGTGCCCGCGGTATTGAAATGCTGCGCAGGAAGGTCGACGCGACCATCGACAAGAAACGCATCGAGTTCGATACGCGTGGCATCGCGCGAGGTGAAATTGCGCACCCAGATCGAATCGGTGGCATCGTCCCATGCCAGGCCCTGCGGTGCGCCGCCGGTAGCGGTTCGCCACAGGCTGGTGCGCCCGCCCCCGTCGCGTATCTGGAAATCGTCGAATGCGGCCAGCGCATCGTTACCCTGCAGCGCGGCAAACACGTAGTCGCCCCGCGGAGAAAACACCAGCGCCGACGGCTGAATACTATTGTCGATATCGATCCGCCCGCGCCCTGCCCCGGCCGTGTCTCGACCGGGCTCGCGTGGTTCACCCGATGAATGGTCGAGATTGAACCGCCCGAGCACCGAGCGCAACGTGCTGTCGTGGGTCAGCGGCAGATTCATGCCGGTGCCCTGGTCGAAGAACTCGCCGCGATTGGTATCCATCTTGATTCCGGCGAACCACAGCCAGTCCTGCTGCGGACTGAGCACCAGGCTCGATATGTAGTTGGGCACGCCGGGCCCGTCCGAACCGCCGGCATCCAGCCCGCTGCGGCCGCGATCGCGCCAGATATCCAGCGTGCGGGTCAGCGCCAAGATCGATCCATCAACCTGCCAGATCTCGCCATAGTCCTTGGCCGAAAGAAATCGGGCGACGTAAACGGTTCCGCCGTCGCCTGAAACGGCCAGAGCGCCGGCCTCCGGCCCCAGTTCCACCCGACCGACAATATCGAGGTTTGCCGGATCGATACGCAAAAGCTGCCCGTTACGCCGGTCGGTCTCACCGCGCGCCTTTAGCGACGCATAGACCCGGCTGCCGTCGCGACTGACCGCCACGGCCTGGGGCGAACTGCCGTAGCCGGTCGACACGCTGTCCAGCAGTGCGCCGCCGGCATCCAGCAAAGCAATCCGGTCGGCGCCGGCAAGCGCCACCCAGGCGCGCCCGTCGGGACCGACTGCCACCGACAGGGGCCGGCTGCCTTCGCCGCCATCGACCAGAACATTCAGATCGGTCTCGCCCAGCCGGGCGCCGGAATCGGCGTCCAGCCGGGATACGCTGCCGTGGTCGGGGTTCGCGACCCATACCGTCCTGCGCGCGACGTCGACGGCAATCGAGGACGAATGCGTGGGAAGCGGCCCTTCGGGTATCCCCGCGACCGTCTGCACCGCGGTTCGGGTGGTCACCGACCGGGTGTTGTCGGGCTTGAGATCGCGCACCTGGACCTTGATCTCGAAATGTCCGGCCTCGGCGAACGTATGCTGAACCGAATCGGCGCCGCCCCAGGGGGTCAAAGGCGAGCCGTCTCCGAAAGCGAATCGATATTCGAGCGGGTCGGCCTCGGGATCGAACGCGTCGGCCGATATCACGACCTGCTGACCGGGTTCGGTCGTCGCGGGCACGCGCACAAAACTGTCGATGACAGGCGCGCGATTGCCGCCGTCGACCGACCCTCCGGTCGCAAACGTGAACGAGAGCCCGTCGATGCCGTTGCCGGCAACGTCCTTGATGCCGCCCGGAACAACGACCAGTTCATAAGTGGTGTCGGCTTCGAGATCCTGCCTGGGCGTCACCGTCAGCACGCCGTCGTGGGCAAAAGACACCCAGGCGTCGACCGGATTACCGTCTACCGGCCGCAGAATGATGGTCTCGCCGTTGATGATTGTATGGGATTCGAGCTCCTCGGCAATCACCAGGCTGATCGGCGCCCCAACAGGAAAATTGGCCTGCCCGGGCCGCGGCACGTGGTAGCCGACGAACGGTCCGCGCGTATCGGGCGCTGCCTGATGACACCAGACGCCGTAGCCGTCGCGCCCGGAGGCGCTGTAACTTCCGCTTATCAAAAGGTTGCCCAGCGGCAGCGTGTACTGGCTGATGTCCAGCTCGCCGCCGACGCTGCCCGTCGGCCGGTTGTCGCCCACCTCGTCGAGCTCCAGCACCGGCAAGAGCGTTTCCATGTTGATCTTGTGGCGGCGGGTAAATACAAACTCATCCTGTGTCTGGACGTACGGCACGTTGGTGCCGGCATCCAGGTCCGGGTTGCCGGACAGGTCCAGCGTGCTCACCAGACGCAGCGCCGTCGGGTCGCTGTAATCGATCACGTGCATCAGATTCCGCGGATCACCACCGGCCAGCACCAGGTAGTTCTGCCACACCGCACCGATATAGGCGCCGAACGACCCACTGAGCTTGTCCAGCACCCGCGGCGGTTCCGGCGGCGTGTTGAACACCGGCGAAATGTCGTAGGCCACGACGCCCAGGTTGGAGGCGTCGGAGACGATGAACAGCAAATTTCCAAGCAGGATGCCGTTCCCGGACACCCCGTCCACGGCCAGCGGCTCCCATTCGGCCAGCAGCCGATCGAAGCGCCATATTCGCCCGCGCCCCGGACTCGAGCCGTACTGAATCCAGTTGAACGGCACCGCCCAGGGCCAGTAGATGCGGTGCAGGCTGCCGCCGTCGGGCGAATTCTGGTCGATCCAGATGTTGCCCTCGGGGTGCGGCTGTTCGGCGTTGACGCCGGGCGAATCGAAGCGGATTTCGCCGCCCCAGTTGCTGAACAGCCAGTCGCCGACCTTGGTATGCGAATGCGTGCCCTGATCGTGGAACAGCGGCAGGTCGCCCTCGCGCACGATAGCAAGGCTGGCCGGATCGGAAAGATCGGTAAAACGCACCTCGCGCCGAGATCCGCCGCCGACGTTATTGGTGTAGATGGACCCGTTGTGGTAGGCGATGTTGGCGACACGGCCCAGGCCTGTCTGTCGATACAGGAGCTGACCCGGCGTGCACGCGTGCGCGGTTGGGAAGCCCGGCGCCACCGGCGGGACCTGGGCATGAACAATGCCGGCCAATACCAGCAGCGATACCGAAAAATAATTCCGCTTGAAACGACCCACGCAATTGCTCCCTGCAGTTCAATATCCCCTGATTCTCGAAATTAGCACAAGCGTCCGTTCAATTCGTTGAAATGCGTCACGTATTGGCACGATACGCCGCAAAAGCGGGCACTGAACGGCCGCACTCGCGACTCGAAAGCGTCCGCAGGACGCACGTGTCCGCTCCGGTAGCGACCCGGTCTCCTGCACTACTGTTGCATTCCGGCTACAGTGCACCAGGCACCTGAGCGAAGCCATTTTTTTTCGCAGCCTGCGGCGTAGCGACTCGATCGCATTGACCAAGGAGATCCAGCCGTGCCCAACCATTACATGTCACGCCTGTTCGGACGTTCACCGGTCAAGCCGATTCAGCAGCACTTCGAGCAGGCCTCGGCCTGCGCAATGGAACTCGTGCCATTTTTCGGGGCGGTTATTGAAGGAGACTGGAACGCCGCCACTGAGACTCGCGCGCGCATCACCCAATTGGAAGACGCAGCCGATGACCTCAAGCAGGAATTCCGGTTGACGCTTCCGAAAAGCATGTTCATGCCTGTCAGCCGGGCCGACCTGCTCGATTTGATCTCCAATCAGGACCGCATTGCCAACAAGGCCAAGGACATTTCGGGCGTGGTGATCGGCCGAAAGATGCAGCCACCCGAAGCACTTGCCGACGACTATCTGGAATTCCTGCGCTGTAGTCTGCGCGCCGTTGCGCAGGCACAGCAGTCCGTAGCCGAGCTGGATGAACTTTTCGGGTCGGGCTTTCGCGGCCGCGAGGTGGAACTGATGATGGGGATGACCAGGGAGCTCGGTCGCATCGAAAGCGAGGGCGACCGCAAACAGGTTGCGCTCAGGGCCGAATTGTTCCGAATCGAGAAGGATCTGCCTCCGGTCGACGTGATGTTCCTCTACAAGATTCTCGAATGGACCGGGGATCTCGGCGACCTGGCCCAGGGCGTCGGCGGCCGGTTGCATCTCATGATTTCTAACTGACCCGGGCATGGAACTCGCAGTCCTGTTCGTGGTGCTTGCGGCCCTGTTCGGGCTTTTCATGGCCTGGGGCATCGGCGCCAACGATGTGGCCAACGCCATGGCGCCCGCGGTTGGATCCAGTTCGATCACGATCCGGCAGGCGGTCATCATCGCGGCCATCTTCGAATTCTCCGGTGCGGTGTTGGCTGGCGGCGGCGTCACCTCGACAATCCGCAAGGGGATCGTCGACGCCGGCCTTTTCGCTGGCACCCCGGACCTGCTGGTATTCGGCATGCTGGCATCCCTGCTGGCCGCCGGCACCTGGCTGCTGATTGCCTCGAAATACGGCTGGCCGGTTTCCACGACCCATTCCATCGTCGGCGCCGTGACCGGATTCGCGGTAGCCGGGCTCGGAATGCATGCCGTACAGTGGCCCCAGCTGGGCAAGATCGTGATGAGCTGGTTCATCAGTCCGGTGCTAGCCGGCGTAATCGGGCTCCTGCTGTTCATCAGCGTGCAGCGCCTGATTCTTGAGCGCGACGAGCCGTTGGCAGCAGCTCGCCGATACGCGCCGTTCTACATTTTCCTGTCGGGCTTTTTCATTGCCCTGGTCACTCTGCTCAAGGGCATCAAGCATATCGGCGTCGATCTGAGCGCCATTCAGAGCGGCAGCTTGTCCGTATTGATCGGTGGAGTCATGGCCCTGGTCGGGCATATCCACATCAAGCGGATCCGCAGCGACAGGAGCAGCGAGCGCGACTTTCAGTACGCGAGCGTCGAGAAGGTGTTCGCGGTGCTGATGGTGGTCACCGCCTGCGCCATGGCATTTGCCCACGGCTCCAACGACGTGGCCAACGCGGTCGGCCCGTTGGCCGCCGTGGTCAGCATTTCGACAAGCGGCCAGGTCGGACAGGAAGCACTGGTGCCGGTATGGATTCTGGTGCTGGGGGGCGTGGGCATCGTGATTGGTCTTGCGACCTACGGACACAAGGTAATACACACCGTCGGCAGCAAGATCACGCATCTCACGCCCAGCCGAGGCTTCTGCGCCGGTATTGCCGCGGCCGCCACCATTGTAATGGCCTCGGGCACGGGGCTGCCCATTTCCACCACCCACACGCTGGTGGGCGCGGTACTCGGCGTGGGACTGGTGCGCGGGATGACGGCCATCAATCTGGGCGTGGTCGGGACCATTTTCGTTTCCTGGTTCGTGACCGTGCCGGCCGGTGCGCTGCTGTCGATCGTCTTTTTCTTTTTGCTGCGGGCGATTCTGGGCTAGGCAGAGTTCGAAACCGGGATTCATGACCTTCGGGTCAGGAGCGTCTCCAGGCCGAGATACTGTTTTCCCCCGCGGCGGGCGCCAAACGGCCGAGTGACGGGATGCCGGTCTTACCGCGTTACCATGGCAAACGGATAATTTTCACTTTCAACATGGAGATCCATGAAGCTAAAAGTATCCCATCTGACCCGGTACGATTACAGCGAGCCGGTCGAGCTGAACCCGCATATCCTTCTGCTCCGGCCGCTCCAGCGTCCGCATCTGGAGACCAGCGCCTATGAACTGCGGATTGCACCGGAGCCCGTGGGCGTCGAAGAGCGCTTCAGCGTCGAGGGCAACCCGTTCTTTCAGGTCTGGTTCAGCGGGAAGACCGAGCGCCTTGAAATCGAATCGACCTTCGAGGTCGCAGTGCGGCCCTTCAATCCCTTTTCGTTCATCATCAATCAGACCTTCATCGACAGGATCGATATCGGTGCGCCACGCCCGTTTCGCTACCTGCCCGGCGATCAGGTGCTTTTGCATGCTTCGCTCCAGGCCAGCGACAGCTCGGCTTTCAAAGGCTTCGCAGACGGGGTACTGGCCGATTCACCGGCCGACCCGATCTCCTATCTCAATGCGCTGACGGGAAGCATCCACGCGAAGTGGGATCATATCGTTCGGGAAGAGGACAATCTGTGGGGCCCGGAGGAGACCTTTTCGGCCGGGAAAGGATCGTGCCGGGATCTGTCCTGGATGCTGATCCACATGCTGCGCGCGCAGGGCCTGGCGGCTCGCTTTGTGAGCGGATATGCATTCAATCCAGAGCTGGACGAGGGCAACGAACTGCATGCCTGGGTGGAAGCCTATCTGCCCGGAGCCGGTTGGGTCGGCGTCGACCCCAGCCTCGGCCTGTTCGCCGACCAGCACTACATTCCCCTGGCCTGCAGCAGCGATGCGCAGAAGACCTTGCCGGTCCACGGCAACTTCGGGGGCGACCTGGTTGCAGACATAAGCGCAACACTAACCACGCGTGTGGATATTCATGAGATCAAGGAATGAAGAATTCGTCAGGGACTATCCGCGTCCGCCGCGCATCGAGCTCGTGGACGGCAACCTGAATATCAATGGAGACGCCGGATAAGTCCAGCCCAACCCGGCCGACCCGACGCCCAAGAATCACGCCTCGTTCAATGACGGTAAAGTCGGTACAGTTCAGTCTCGGCTTGGGCAACCTTGGTGAGGGCCGTTTGGGGATTAGGTTGCTCGGGTTGCTGATTTACTAAGAACTTAACGCTTTATGGTTCAAATCCAGAGCTCTCTCTCCGCCGGATACGAAAAACCCCGCTTCCGCGGGGCTTCTCGTATCTGGCGGAGAGAGAGGGATTCGAACCCTCGATGGGGCTTTTAACCCCATACTCCCTTAGCAGGGGAGCGCCTTCAG
>JGI12048J13642_10578621_pt1 | contig 21212 bp, 20 predicted proteins | sample ElkSlonscriptome_16_FD_13642 | JGI IMG/M metagenome (IMG submission 13642)
AAAATGGTTTAGCATTTCATCTCGACGGTGCCAGAGCGTTTAATGCCATCGTCAAAAAGGGGCATAACCCGAAGGCCTATGGAAAACTCTTTGATTCCGTTTCTATTTGTCTTTCAAAAGGACTCGGAGCTCCCGTAGGTTCATTACTCTTGGGTACTAAGCCATTCATCAAAGAAGCCCGCAGAAGACGTAAGGGTATGGGGGGCGGAATGCGTCAGGCAGGTTATCTTGCTATGGCCGCAATTTATGCGTTGGACACAAACATCGAACGCCTGCAAGAAGATCATGACTTGGCGCAGGAACTTGCAAAAACGCTTGAAACCTGCGATTCCGTTGTCCACGTTATTGCACCCGAAACGAATATTCTTCTTTTTGATGTGGATGATTTGGCGGCTCACCATTTAGCAAAGCTGGAGGCTGAAGGGGTGAGAGCTGTGCCTTTTGGCAAAAAAAGAATTCGATTGGTCACTCATATGGATATCGATCGTAAAAAAATCACACAATTGAAAGAGGCCCTGATGCGGGCGCTAAATCAGGCTTAATCGATTAGGCTAACTTCTACCCTTCTATCGGCGGGGCCGATTGTGGTGCTCTCGGTATCTCCGAAATAAGTCAACACGATTCGCTCTCTGTCAATACCCATAGACTCAAAAAATGCTTGGACTGACTCAGCTCTCTTTCTGGAAAGACGGGCATTGTATTCCGCATCACCCGATTTATCAGCAAATCCGGTCACAAGAACTTTTTGGCTTGGAGCCTTGGCTAAAAGCACCAAGGTTTTGTTCAGCCTTGCCTTTTGAACGGAACTCAATTGGTAGTCATTTTTGTCAAAGACCAAATATTCAATTTCGTCTTCAGAGGTTGACTGAACCGGATTGTTCCTGAGGTCAGCAATCATTTGGCGCATTTCAGCCATTTCTTCTCTCAAATCTGAGTAATCCCTTTTGTTGATCTCGTCAATCTGATTTTGTAGACTTTGGAACATTTCTGAATAATTAGCTAAGATTCTGTTATTCTCTTCCAGCAGCTCTACCACCTGGTCAGAAAAACCGTTTTTCCTTCGCCTTTTCTTCGTTGAACCACTATTGACCGATGGAACAATTTCCGGGTTCAGGCTCAACTCCTCCAAAGCATCTTCAGAGGACGGATTCGACATCATCTCAAACTCGCCGGATGACAAATAGACGATAGGTGGATCTCCCGGATCGTCATATTCAGCAGGCATGTACTCATCTATGAATGTAAGCGCTTCGGCGAAGGCAAGCTCCTTCAAACCGTAAACCAAACGTTGAAACCCGTAGAGGCTGAGTTTTTCTCCGATCAAAACTTCATTGCTTGAGGATTCAGAAAGAGATTTCCCGTTCAAATCTGCCAACATAGAAGCCTGTTCCAACAGCTCATCAGAGAAACCATCAAAAAGCTCAGAGAAAGGGAGGTCATTTATCCAAATGGCATTCTTCACCACCGCAGAAGCGTTTTCATCGAAATCGAGCGCGGAAGAAGTAACGCGAATCTTTCCATCTGTCACCGTGTAATGGTTATCAATGAATGATTTCAACCCATAACTGATCATCTGAGATAACAATGCTTCTTTGGTGTCGAAGGCAGGTTCATACTCGTTAATAATAACGGTCTGCTCCTTGATATCACTCAGTACATATCCTTCGGGAATATCACCTACCGAGTCACCCTGAAATCGATTGATCACAGTAACATTTTGAGCAGACAGTGAAAATGCTGCACAACAGATAGTGGTAGTCAAAAATTTAGTAAGCACCTCAAGAAAAATTCCACCAAGCGGCGAATTTCATCGTCAAAGTTCGACAAAACCACACCGAAATTCCACTGGTACCGACTAAACGTTTTGAACAGATTGCCGAAGAAAGAGAAAAAAATTGTTGAAAAGTTGTGCTTTTCCTGAAATCAGACTTGGATAACTATTGGATGCTCAATCAATACCTTACAAAATCACAATGTTGAAAATGAACTATTTAAGGGTTCTGAAAAATGGAATAGAGAAATGGCAACCTTTCAGGGCCGGTGCCGTCTTATGATCAAAACCTCCTGTTTACGGAGAGTTTTAAAAAAGGTTACAAAATTTAATACCAAGAGTTATGGAAGGCATTATCAGTTTTATTCAAGATTTCTTTTCAGACATGTATGCTACGTTTGGCGATGGCTTGCTTTTATTGGCAGGGGTTTTAGCCTTTATTGGAATTGTAGCTCAATGGAAACTCTATGAAAAGGCAAACCAGCCCGGAGTAGCCTGCATAGTACCGATTTGGAATTTTATCGTCTTTCTAAAAATTGTAGGAAGACCGGCGAGCCACATGTTCCTCTTCTTTATTCCGATTTACGGTCAGCTGTACCTTATCCCCAAGGTGTATATAGAGTTGTGTAACAGTTTTGGAAAAACGAGCATCGTAGACTATGTGTTGATCATTCTATTCAATGCGTTCTACATCCTCAACCTTGGTTTGTCATACGAGACTGAATACATCGGTCCTGCCCACGGAAAAGACTTGAGCGAAATCAAAGCGATGAGAGGAACAAGATCAGCTTACGCTTAAAAGCTCCTCAGCACGTTTGAGTGCTTGCGGAATTCCCTCAGGATTCTTACCACCCGCTGTGGCGAAGAATGCTTGACCACCTCCGCCACCTTGGATAAAGCTTGCCAATTCTTTTACGATTTTTCCAGAATTAAAGCTTCCATCAGTAACCAATTCATCAGACAAAGCCACGGATACCGTGGCTTTGTTGTTTTGGGCCGTGGCTAAAACCAAAAAGAGGGGACTCATCTCTTTGCGCAATTGAAAGGAGATGTCCTTGACGGAAGCAGGATCCAAGTCGACCTGCTCGGCAATAAAGGAAATGCCATTAATTTCTTTTGCTTTCGCCTTGAGCTCACTTTTTAAGTTCTGAGCTTTGTCAGCTTTGAGTGTAGAGATTTCTCTCTCCATCTCTGCCTGTTTTAGCAGCAATGATTCAACTGCTTTTCCGGGAGTTTTCGGTGCCTTGAGTTTCTCTTTGATGGTTTGCAACTCATCCATTTCGCTAAATACTCTTGTCAACGCAGCCTCACCCGTAAGTGCTTCCACCCGTCGGATCCCTGCGGCAACGGACCCTTCACTGATGATTTTAAACAAACCGATCTCGCCCGTGGCTTGCACGTGCGTTCCTCCACAAAGCTCTACCGAATCGCCGAATTGAATCACGCGCACTTCATCTCCGTACTTTTCACCAAATAATGCCATGGCTCCCATCTCGCGCGCGTCTTTCAAGGGCATTTTCCTATGCTCACTGAGAGCGATGTTATCTTGGATCTTCTCATTGACCATTAACTCTACTTGCCGAATTTCTTCGTCGGTCATTTTCGAAAAATGGGAGAAATCAAAGCGCAGGTAGCCCTTTTCTACTAAAGAACCCTTCTGCTCGACATGTGTACCCAATACCTTTCTAAGAGCATAGTGAAGTAAATGAGTAGCCGAATGATTTCTTTGTGTGTTGCGACGATCGTTTTTTGCTACGACCGCTTCAAAGTCAGGGCCCGCGTCTTTTGGAGAATCTTTTGTGACGTGAACAATCAGGTTGTTCTCTCGGTAGGTATTTCCTATGGATAATTTCTTCCCGTCGCTTTCGATATAGCCTTTATCACCAACTTGCCCACCACCTTCCGGATAAAAAGGCGTTTTATCGAAAACCAGGTGAAATAGCTTTTTGCCTTTCTGCTCCACCTCCCGGTATCGCACCAATTCAATTCTTTCTCGCAGTTGATCATAACCCACAAACTCTGTCGAAGGAGCGTCTTTCAAAACTACCCAATCGCCTGCGGCCACCACTGAATCTTTTCTCGACCGATTCTTTTGCTCCTCCAGAGCTTTTTCAAATGCCTTTTGATTATAGTGCTTGCCGTGCTCAGACAAGATCAAGGCGGTAAGGTCTACCGGAAAGCCATAGGTATCATAAAGTTCGAAAACGGTTTCTCCGTCAATTTCATTTCCTTCCGTCTTTTCGATAATCTCCGAAATGCGGTCCATTCCTTTCGCAAGAGTTCGAAGAAAAGCTTCCTCTTCCTCGCGAATGACTTGGCCGATCAATGTTTTGTTGTGCGTCAATTCGGTGAAAAACTCACCCATTTGCTCTTCGAGCTCACCTGCCAACAAGGTCAGGATAGGCTCTCTTCGCTCCAAGAAACTGTAGGCATAGCGTACGGCGCGTCTCAGTATGCGCCGAATGACATAACCGGCCCCCGTATTGCTCGGCATCTGCCCGTCGGCAATGGCGAATGAAACGGCCCGCACATGGTCGGCCAAGACGCGGAATGCAACATCTTGCTTTGAATCAGTTCGCCCATAAGAAATCCCCGTTTGCCTTTCCAAAAACGAGATAAGCGGCGTGAAGACATCCGTATCGTAGTTGGATTGTTTGCCTTGAAGCACCATGGCCAGTCGCTCAAACCCCATTCCCGTATCAATGTGTTTCGCCTTAAGCGGAATCAATTTTCCATCTGCTTTTCGGTTGAGCTCCATAAAAACCAAATTCCAAATCTCTACTACTTGTGGGTGATCCATATTCACCAACTCGCTTCCCGATTGCTTTTTTCGTTCTTCGTCAGAGCGTAAGTCTACGTGAATCTCCGAGCAAGGACCGCACGGGCCTACATCGCCCATTTCCCAAAAGTTATCCTTCTTATCGCCTCGTAAAATGCGATCCTCATCTACCAAGTTTTTCCAAAAACCGTATGCTTCACCATCGAATTTGAGGCCATCAGTTTCATCGCCTTCAAAAACCGTTACGTACATCCGATCCTTTTCGACTTTGAAAACTTCCGTCAAAAGTTCCCAAGCCCACTCGATGGCCTCTTTCTTGTAGTAATCGCCGAAAGACCAATTTCCCAACATCTCGAACATGGTGTGGTGATAGGTGTCAACTCCTACCTCTTCCAAGTCATTGTGTTTTCCGCTTACGCGAAGGCATTTCTGCGTATCAGCTACGCGAGACGAGGATCCTTCTTCATTGCCTAGAAAAATGTCTTTGAACTGATTCATGCCTGCGTTCGTGAACATTAGGGTAGGATCATTTTTTATAACAATGGGAGCAGATTCAACGATCTCGTGATTCTTCTTTTCAAAAAACTCAAGAAAGACCCGACGTATTTGTGATGATTTCATGGAAACAAAATTTAACAACGAAAGCTAATGGCAGAAGGATCGCAGGTTTGTGCCGTTCGGTCGTTTTCCTACTTTTATGGTTTCATTTTTCCCCAACCGGATGGCAAAAATAAAATACAAGTATAATCCGAGTACACTCAACTACGAAAAAATCCAGCTGACCTTCAAAGATCGGCTAAAGAAAGGGCTTACCTATTTTGTAGTCGGTTTATTTTTTGCGGTCATCATTGTGTTTTTTGCTTACACCTTTATCGACTCGCCGAAGGAGCTTATGCTAAAGCGCGAATTAGCGCAGATGAAAGCTCAGTACGAACTGATAAACAAAGACATGGACAATGCGGAAGCCGTGCTTTCAGATATCGAGCGAAGGGATGACAATACTTATCGAACCATATTGGAAGCAGAACCGATTCCTCAATCGGTGCGAGAAGCCGGAGTTGGTGGAGTAAATCGTTATTCAAATTTGGAGGGTTTTAACAATTCCGAATTGGTGATTGATTCACGCAAGAGATTGGATAAGCTCAAAAAGCGACTTTACGTTCAGTCAAAATCATTTGATGAAGTAGTAGAGCTGGCAAAGAACAAGGAAAAAATGTTGGCCTCGATTCCTGCAGTGCAACCGGTTCCCAATAAAAACTTGAAAAGAGTGGCCAGCGGTTACGGCTATCGGGTTCACCCGATTTATAAAGTTCGAAAGATGCATTGGGGTATGGATTTCTCTGCACCCACGGGCACGGAAATATTCTCGACGGGAGATGGAGTAATCTCGAAAGTGGTGAACAGCAGGCGAGGATACGGTAAACACGTGATCATTGATCACGGATATGGTTACGAAACCTTATATGCCCACATGAGTGACATAGATGTAAGAAGAGGCCAAAAGGTTAAAAGAGGTGACGTAATAGGTTTGGTAGGTAATACCGGAACCAGCAGTGCGCCACATTTGCACTACGAAGTGATCAAAGACGGAAAAAAAATTAATCCGGCAAATTTCTATTTTAACGACCTTACACCCGAAGAATACGATTTAATGATCGAACTTTCTTCCAGTGTAAACCAATCCTTCGACTAATGCCCTACCGAGAAAAAGAAATCGAAAAGCTTTACTACAGCATAGGCGAAGTATCGAAGATGTTTGATGTGAATGCCTCCTTGATCCGCTTTTGGGAGAAGGAATTCGACATCATCAAACCAAAGAAGAACAAGAAGGGAAATCGACTCTTCACGAAGGAAGACGTCGAAAACTTCAGAATCATCTTTCACTTGGTCAAAGAACGTGGATACACGCTTCAAGGAGCCAAGGATAAACTGAAAGACAACAAAAACGACGTTGCCGATACGGTTGAGATGGTCAAGAGGTTAGAGAATGTTAAAGCGTTTCTTCTGGAGTTGAAGAAGAGTCTTTGAATTAGTAAGTCGAATTCGAACTCAAATAATTCCGCACATAATCCCTCACCCCCTCTTCCAGCGAAGTAAACTCCTTCTCGTAACCAATGCTATGAAGCTTTTCCATATTGGCCTCTGTGTAGTACTGATACTTATCCCGAATGTCGGCGGGTGTATCAATAAAAGAGATGTTCGGCTCTTTGTCCAGTGCTGCAAAAGTGGCTTTCGCCAAATCCAAGAAAGTACGTGCCTTCCCGGTGCCGAGGTTATAAAGTCCCGAATGCTTTCTGGTTTCCATTAAAAACAGACAAACGTCGATTAAGTCCTTCACGTAGATAAAATCGCGGAGCTGTTCGCCATCCTTGTATTCGGGATTATGCGATCGAAATAGCTTCACCTCAGCGTTCTTCTTTATTTGATTGAAAGCATGGAATATAACCGAGGCCATACGCCCTTTATGGTATTCGTTGGGACCGTATACATTGAAAAACTTCAGTCCCGCCCAGAAATATGGTTTTTTCTCTTGAGCCAGGGCCCATTTATCAAATTCATTCTTCGACTCCCCGTAAGGATTAAGCGGCTCAAGTTTATCGACTATTTCATGATTGTCATCGTACCCATGCTCGCCCAACCCATAGGTGGCGGCAGAGCTGGCATAAACCAAGGGAATGCCAAATTCCACGCAAGCCTTCCAGATCTTTTGTGAATAGTCGACATTCAAATCGTCAAAAATCGATTTGTTGAATTCGGTGGTATCCGTTCTGGCGCCAATGTGAAAAATAAAATAGACCAATTTGTGGTTCTCTTTCAGCCAATCATGAAATTCGCGCCTTTCCACCAATCGAGAAAATCTCTTCCCATCATAATTGACCGCTTTTTCGGATTTCGTGAAATCATCGACCAAGATCAAATCGTAATACCCTTTTTCGTTGAGCGCACTGACCAAGCAGCTTCCGATAAATCCTGCTGCTCCTGTTACAACAATCATAATAATTGAGATTTGCGGCAAAGATAGACATTGAGCCCTTTAGGAGATGAAGGTTGAAATAGGTTGTATATTTGCACCTGAAAATTTAAGCATGCCATTGGTTTACATCACAAGACGAGAGCGATTTAACGCAGCGCATAAGCTCTGGAATGAAGAGTGGTCTGAAGAGAAGAACATGCAAGTCTTCGGCAAGTGCGCCAATCAGAATTGGCACGGCCACAACTATGACCTGTTTGTGACGGTAAAAGGGCAACCACACCCCGAAACGGGATGCGTGATTGACTTGAAAGACCTGAGCAAAATTCTGAAAGATGCAGTAATCGATAAACTCGACCACCGAAACTTAAATCTTGATGTGCCTTTTATGAAGGGCAAAATGTCATCTACTGAAAATTTGGCAGTAGCCATTTGGGGAGAAATAAAAACGAAAATCGAAAGCGAAGGCTGTCAATTGCACTCGGTGCGTTTGCACGAAACCGAGAATAATTTTGCCGAGTATTTTGGTGAAGAATAGCGGGATGGAAAGCGCAGATGTACCGAATAAAAAGAAGGGAAAAGAACTCGTAAAACTCGAGTCGCTTTTCAGTGAAGTCTTGGATAACCTCGGGGGTAATCGAAATCGCCAAGGACTGGAAAACACACCTTTACGTGTGGCGAAGGCCATGCAATTTCTGACTCAAGGGTACGATCAGGACGCCTCGGCAATTATTCGTTCGGCGATGTTTGACGAGGAGTATAGCCAAATGGTTTTAGTAAAAGACATCGAGGTTTACAGTCTCTGCGAACACCACATGCTACCGTTTTTTGGCAAGGCCCACATAGCCTACATCCCAAACGGACGTATCGTCGGGTTGAGTAAATTGCCTCGTATCGTCGATGTATTTGCACGAAGATTGCAGGTGCAAGAACGACTGACGAACGAAATCAGAGATTGTATTCAAAAAACACTTGATCCTTTGGGTGTGGCAGTAGTAATAGAGGCTCAGCACATGTGCATGCAAATGCGCGGCGTGCAAAAACAAAACTCCGTTACCACTACCTCAGCCTTTCACGGTGAATTTTTGGAAGAACGAACTCGTCAGGAATTTGTTAATTTGATATCAGCAAAATTGCACTAAGAAATTATGAAAGACAGCAATAATCCCATGTTCGGCAGCGAGGGCTCATGGCCCTCTGCACAGGCCGACTCAGGTGCTTTGGCAAAAAACTTTGTCAGCAATGTAATGACTTACATGACCGCCGCCTTGGCTATTTCAGGAGTAATGGCCTATTGGTTTGGTACGAATGAATCGCTTTTGAGATTGCTCTACAACGCCGAAGGAACGGGCATGTCCATCTTCGGATGGATTGCTATGTTGGCTCCCTTTGGTCTGGTTCTGTTAATGGGCTTCCGTTTTCAAAAAATGTCCAGCAGCGGAATGCTCACGGCAATGATTGCCTTCAGCCTTCTCATGGGAATCAGCTTGAGCTCGATCTTTGCCGTTTATACAGCGGGAAGCATCACCACCACCTTTTTAATCACTTCTGCCACTTTTGGAATTATGGCCGTACTAGGATACACCACCAGCACGGATTTGACCAAATTCGGATCCATCTTGATGATGGGGCTAATTGGAATCATCATCGCCATGGTTGTAAATTGGTTCATGCAAAGCAGCACACTTGACTACATCATAAGCGGCTTGGGTGTTTTGATTTTTACCGGACTCACTGCCTACGACATGCAGAAGCTGAAGCGAATAGGTATGCAGGTAGATTCTACCAGCGATGAAGGCAATAAGTACGCCCTCATGGGAGCCTTGACGCTTTATCTCGACTTTATCAACTTGTTTCTCTTTTTGCTCCGCTTTTTGGGCAACAGAGATTAATTTCAGCCTTGAATAAAAAATCCGACACGTGTCGGATTTTTTTGTTTTCACCAAACACAAAACCAACTTGAACCAATGAAAGCTTATGTTTTTCCGGGCCAAGGATCCCAATTTCCGGGAATGGCCAAAGACCTCTACGAACAGTCAGATGAGGCAAAGAAACACTTCGATCAAGCCAATGAAATTTTGGGATTTCACATTACCGACATCATGTTTGACGGGTCGGCGGATGACCTCAAAGAAACCAAAGTAACCCAGCCGGCCATTTTCTTGCATAGTGTGATTATGGCAAAAATGCTGGGAGATAAATTTCAACCCGACATGGTCGCAGGACACAGCCTAGGGGAGTTTTCAGCTTTGACGGCGGCGGGAGCTTTGAGTTTCGAAGCGGGACTTAAGCTCGTAGCTCAGCGTGCCAACGCCATGCAAAAAGCTACCGAGGAGACAAAAGGAACCATGGCAGCAATTTTGAGCCTTGATGACGAAGTCGTGGAGAAACATTGTGCTGAAATAGATGGTATTGTCGTACCTGCCAATTACAACTGCCCGGGTCAATTGGTGATCAGTGGAGAACTAGACGCCGTGCAGAAAGCCTGCGATGCACTCTCGGCTGCGGGAGCTCGCCGTGCCATGCTGCTGCCTGTGGGAGGAGCCTTTCATTCGCCTCTCATGGAGCCTGCCCGAGCTGAATTAGCTTCAGCTATCGAAGCAACCGTTGTTGAGTCGCCGCGATGCCCCGTTTATCAAAACGTGCCTGCACAGGCCATTACAGACCCGGATACCATTAAGCGAAATCTGGTGGCTCAACTCACCGCCCCCGTCAGGTGGACCCAAACAATGAAGGCCATGATTAGCGATGGCGCTACTGAGGTCATCGAAGTGGGTCCCGGAAAGGTTCTTCAAGGTTTGTTTAAGAAAGTAGATCGGGCTTTTGAAACCTCATCGGCTGAGATCTGAGACAACCTTCTCTTCTTTTGATATAATTTGAGCGCCTGGCAATTATTCTAAAAAATCCAGTGATTTAAGGGTGAAACCAATCTGGAAAGTTCATTGGCAAGAGTTGTACTGAGCTTAACGAAGTAGCGCACGAAATTTAAAATACCAAGGCGTTGACTATTGTCAATGCGCTGTCCTCAGCGAAGTCGAAGGGACTGTTTTTAAACTAAGTGCAACGCAGAAAATGACCTTAGTGGACGGACTCAAATCATAAACTCCAATAGAGGAACTTCCTGATCTTCCCGCGATAAATCCCTTTCAGGTCTACAAATACACCATCCGCATCTACCAACTCCTCGAAGTAAGACTCGGGGAGGTTTTCGTATTCTGAATGGTTTACCGCAACGATCACTGCATCGTACATCGGATTAGGCTCTGAAACCAAGTCGTAATTATACTCATCCTTAATTTCCTCAGGTGAAGCATGCGGATCGATCACGTCGACTTTAACACCGAATGACTCCAATTCCCTCACGGTATCAACCACTTTTGAATTGCGTATATCGCTCACATTTTCCTTGAAAGTTGCGCCCATCACAAGCACTTTGGCATTTTGGATATGCTTGCCCTTTGAAATGATTTTCTTAACCGTCTGCTTGGCTACGTATCCTCCCATCGAGTCATTCACAAACCGCCCTGAGTTAATAATCTGAGCATGGTAGCCCAACTTCTCGGCTTTGTGTGTCAGGTAATACGGATCTACACCGATGCAGTGACCACCTACTAAACCGGGACGAAAGTTTAAGAAGTTCCATTTCGTTCCTGCGGCTTCCAACACTTCGTAGGTATTAATGCCCATACGATTGAAAATAATCGAAAGCTCATTAATCAAGGCGATGTTCACATCACGCTGTGTGTTTTCGATGATCTTGGCCGCCTCAGCTACGCGAATGGAGCTGGCGCGGTGGACTCCCGCATCAACTACCAACTCATATACTTTCGCAATAATCTCTGCAGATTCAGCATCACATCCTGCCGATACTTTAACGATACTGCGCAAGGTGTGCTTCTTATCGCCCGGATTAATGCGCTCGGGACTGTAACCCACTTTAAAATCTTCTACGGACTTGAGCCCACTGATCTGTTCGATCACGGGCACACAATCCTCCTCAGTACAACCCGGATAAACCGTGCTTTCGTAAACCACATAATCTCCTTTAGAAATGGCGTTCGCTACCGTTTTGGAAGCAGCTAAGACCGGAGTCAAATCGGGATTATTCCCTCTGTCGATCGGAGTAGGAACCGCCACGATAAAAAAGGATGCTTCCTTTAAGTCATCCGCATTTGCCGTAAAGGTAATGTCGCAACCCTCGAAGGCCGAAGATTCCAATTCATTGCTGGGATCCATGCCCTTATTCATCATTTCAACCCTATCCGGATTGATGTCAAAACCGATTACGGATACTTGTTTGGCAAACTCCAAGGCTATAGGCAAACCCACATAGCCCAAGCCGATTACGGCCATTTTCTTCTCTTTGTTTAAGAGTGAATCGTACATATCAGGATTTATTCTTGTCTCTTACTTTGTAAATTCTTTCGATGATGTCTACCACCTTCAGGCCTTCCAAGGCATTGGTGGTTGCCACATTTCGGTTCAAAATTGTGTCGATTACATTTTCAATCACAAAATGGTGATTGGCTGCGCTACCTTTATAAGCGCCGTAATCATTGGCAGGACTTGATTCGCTGAGCTCGGGCATGTCGTAGCCCTCAACGTTGCAGATTTCCACTTCATTCATATATTGCCCCCCGACTTTCACGCTGCCTTTACTCCCGATTACGGTAATGCTGCTGCCCAAATTTCCACCCCATACCGAAGTAGAATAATTTAAGGAACACTTACCACCATTGACAAAATCAAAGGTTACCAAACCACTGTCTTCAAAATCGGTGAGGTCGGTGTGATTGAAATCCGCGAAGCGGCCTTCGATGTTTTCGATATCGCCGAAGAGCCAGTACATGATGTCAATAAAATGCGAAAATTGGGTGAAGAGGGTTCCACCGTCAAGATCAGCTCTTCCCTTCCAGCCCTCTTTTTTATAATAGCGCTCATCGCGATTCCAGTAGCAATCGATGTCTACTAAGAATATCTCACCCAATCGCTTGTTTTCAATCATATCCTTCAACCAAACTGAGGGCGGAGAATACCGGTTTTGCATCACGCAAAAAACGTGACGGCTTACCTGAAGTGCTTTGAAAATAACCTCTTCGCAATTGGCCTTGGACAAACCCATCGGCTTTTCGCAGACCACATGTTTCTTCTGATTCAGCGCCTTCAGTGACTGCGATGCGTGAAGGCCGTTTGGTGTGCAAATGTTGACCACATCTATTTCAGGGTGTACCTCAAACATTTCCTCCATCGTAGCGAAAAAAGACTCTTCGATTTCCTCAGCGCCGCATTCCGCGCGAGACGCATTATCGACTACAGCGATCAAATCGGCCTCATCATTTCGGCGGATCATTTCTGCATGACGCTTGCCGATATGGCCGTAACCTACAATACCAAATTTTACTTTCTGTTGACTCATTGCTTTCTGACCTTTCCGTCTTCGAGTATATAATTGTCGCCGCTTTCGGGACAGCTCGCACTGCCATTGTCATCAAATTCGAGCCGATGTCCAAATTCACTCATCCAGCCCAATTGCTTGGCAGGATTTCCGATAACCAAGGCGTAAGGAGGAACCGTTTTTGTAACCACGGCCCCCGCACCGATAAAGGCATATTCGCCGATATCATTTCCGCAGACTATCGTGGCATTCGCACCAATGCTTGCCCCTTTTTTCACAGTCGTCTTCGCGTACTGATCGCGTCTGATCACCGCACTGCGCGGATTAGTGACATTGGTAAAAACCATCGAAGGACCAAGAAAAACATCGTCCTCACAAATGACTCCGGTGTAAATGGACACATTGTTTTGAACCTTTACATTTCTGCCTAAAACTACTTCGGGTGAGATGACCACGTTCTGACCGATATTGCAGTTTTCACCGATCTTACATTTGGGCATGATGTGTGAAAAATGCCAAATCCTGGTTCCTTCTCCTATCTCGCAGCCTTCATCTACCACGGCTGTTTCGTGTGCTTGATAACCCATCAGCGGCGAATGTAATTGTCGAAGTGTTTGTGATCTTTTTTGTAAAGATCAGCTTCACTCAGTGTTTTGAAATAGGCCAATGTTCGTTTCAGCCCGTCGTAGCGCTCAACTTTTGGCTCCCAGTCCAATATCGCCTTTGCTACTGAAATATCAGGGCGACGCTTTTTAGGGTCGTCGTGAGGCAAATCTTTGTACGTAATTTTGGTTTTAGCTCCCGTCAATTCTACGATCTCTTCTGCAAAAGATTTGATCGTGATCTCATCCGGATTACCGACGTTCACAGGTTCGGCATAATCGGATAAAAGCAAACGATAAATTCCTTCTACCAAGTCATCCACGTAGCAAAAAGAACGTGTTTGAGAACCATCCCCAAAAACCGTAAAATCTTCTCCTCTAAGCGCTTGACCGATAAAAGCAGGTAGCACGCGACCGTCATTCAGTCGCATTCTGGGGCCATAGGTATTGAATATTCTGACGATACGCGTCTCCAATCCGTGAAAACGGTGATAGGCCATGGTGATGGCTTCTTGAAAACGCTTGGCCTCGTCATAGACTCCGCGAGGTCCTATGGGATTTACATTTCCGTAATAGGATTCCTTTTGTGGGTGAACCTCCGGATCGCCATATACCTCGCTGGTACTCGCTACAAGTATCCTGGCTCCTTTGGCTTTAGCCAAGCCAAGTAAATTATGCGTCCCTAAGGAACCCACCTTCAGCGTTTGAATTGGAATTTTCAAATAATCGATTGGGCTGGCAGGTGAGGCAAAGTGCAAAATGTAATCCAAACCTCCCGGCACATGCACGAAATTGCTCACATCGTGGTGGTAAAAGGTAAAGTCCTTAGAAGGAAAAAGATGTTCAATATTCCTGAGGTCTCCTGTTATCAGGTTATCCATTCCCATTACCTCATAGCCCTCAGCCATGAAGCGGTCGCAGAGATGTGAACCAAGAAATCCGGCTGCACCGGTTATCAAAACCCTTTTTTTCATACCGTGATTTTTTCTCTCCCGATGCTCTCGTAGTGGTAGCCCAATTCTCTCATCTGCGCAGGCTCAAAAAGATTTCTTCCGTCGAATACCACCTTAGATTTGAGTCTGTCACTCACCTTATCAAAATCGGGGCTTCTGAATACGCTCCATTCCGTAGCTATCAAAAGTGCGTCAGCATCTTTCAGGGCTTCATACATGTTTTCGGCATAATCGATGGCATCACCGTGAAGTGTCTTCACATTATCCATTGCCTCAGGGTCAAAAGCCACGACTTTAGCGCCCGCCAGCAAAAGTTCTTTTATCATATACAATGCAGGTGCTTCACGGATATCATCAGTATCCGGCTTAAATGCCAATCCCCACATAGCAAAGGTTTTGCCCTTTAAATCGTCACCATAGTATTCTTTCACCTTGTGAATCAAAGATAACTTTTGACGGTCATTCACTTTTAAAACAGAATCAAGGATCTCAAAGTGATAGCCGTATTGGTTTCCGCTTCTTACCAATGCTTGCACATCTTTTGGAAAGCAGCTTCCGCCGTAACCAATACCGGGAAACAAAAAGCGCTTTCCGATGCGTGCATCCGTACCGATTCCTGCGCGCACCTTATCCACATCGGCTCCTACCAATTCGCAAAAATTAGCCACCTCATTCATAAAGGTGATTTTGGTCGCCAAAAAAGAATTCGCGGCATACTTCGTCAACTCGGCAGATTTCTCATCCATTACGATCAATGGATTGCCTTGTCGAACAAAAGGCTTGTAAAGCGAAGTCATGATTTTAGCCGCTTTTTCGGAAGAGGTTCCGATCACCACACGATCGGGTTTCATGAAATCCTCCACGGCAAAACCTTCTCGGAGAAATTCGGGGTTGGACACCACGTCAAAATCAACCTTGGCATTTTTGGCGACAGCTTTTTGAACCAGTTCAGCAGTACCCACAGGCACGGTGCTTTTATCGATTATAACCTTGTATTCCTCTATGATTTTCCCCAACTCTTCAGCTACGCCCAAAACATAGGAGAGATCTGCAGATCCATCTTCGCCTGGCGGCGTAGGCAAGGCCAAGAAAATAATCGATGACTTTGAGACGGCATCTTTAAGATCAGTGGTAAAGCTCAATCGTCCCTGTCTGATATTTCTTTCAAAAACGGCATCGAGATAGGGCTCGTATATGGGCACCTCACCGTTTTTCATTTTCTCGACCTTTTTTTCGTCGATATCTACGCAGATCACGTCATTTCCCGTGTCGGCGAAGCAAGTACCGGTAACAAGGCCTACGTAGCCCGTACCAACGACTGCAATATTCATGATCGTTTTTCCTTTACAAATGATTTCACCGCATCGGTGATAAAAGAGAGTTGTTCTTCATCGAGTTCCGTCTGCATGGGCAGCGAAAGTACCTTTTCGCAAAGTTCTTCAGTTACCGGAAAATCACCCTCGTTGTAGCGATCATCGCGATAAGCCTTTTGCATGTGCAATGGAACGGGGTAATAAATCATAGCGGGCACACCTTTCGATTCCAAATAGGTCTTCATCTCGTTTCGATCGAGCCCGTTTAGCACCATCGTGTATTGGTGAAAGACATGAGTGGAATTTGAGCAGCGTGCAGGAGTAGTAATTTCTTCAAGTTCTCTAAATGCCTCATCGTAAAAATCAGCTGCGGCATTTCTGGCAGCCGCGTAGTTATCCAAGTGGCGCAATTTGATGCGCAGAATCGCGGCTTGGATTGAATCCAAACGAGAGTTAACACCTACTCTGTCGTGGTAATAACGCTCTGCCTGGCCGTGATTAGCAATTGAGCGAATCCGTTCAGCCAGGTCATCATCATTGGTAAAGATAGCTCCTCCGTCTCCGTAGCAACCGAGATTCTTTGATGGAAAAAACGAGGTGGCTCCTACATGACCGATAGTTCCTGCCTTTTTTTTGCTGCCGTCAATGAAAGAATAATCTGCACCAATGGCCTGAGCCGTGTCTTCGATCACATAGAGGTCGTGCTCTTCTGCCAATTTCATAATCTCCTCCATAGGGGCAGCTTGACCGAAGAGGTGAACAGGAACGATTGCCTTTGTTTTTGGTGTTATCGCCTTTCTAATGGCCTCTATTTCGATGTTGAAAGTCGCGGGGTTGACGTCAACGAGCACAGGAGTTAATTGCAATAACGCAATCACCTCAGCAGTAGCTACATAGGTGAAGTTTGCGGTGATCACCTCATCGCCGGGCTGCAATCCAAGCCCCATCATGGCAATCTGCAAGGCATCCGTGCCGTTGGCACAAGGAATAACATGTTTTACTTCAAGGTAATTTTCCAATTCACTTTGAAAAGCTTTTACCTCTGGACCGTTTATGTAAGCTGAAGATCGAATGACATCGAGTACGGCCTTGTCGATTTCTTCTTGCACCCTTTCATATTGGGAGATAAGATCGACCATTTGAATTTTCTTCATGGAAAGGCTTAAATTTGGACGGCGAATATACGTATAAATGCACAGATCAACCCCTTTCACACCGAGCCTCACCATCCTTTTTCCACAGGTATTGTGTTCGTTCATTTTGGTAATATTAAGTCTTGGCCACGCCCATTCGGTGAAAAGTCAGTCAAACATTTCCACCGATACGCTCTCCATGTCGCTCTTCCAATTCCAAGGAGGAATCCAACAACCTTATGGCGATATGGCCGAACTTTACGGAACCAACTTTAATGTGGGATTTTCTTATGCTTATAAAACCAAGAAAAATTTTCTTTTTGGAGCGGACTTTCTCTTTCTTTTTGGAGACAATGTGAACGACCCTCAAAATATTGCGCGCGGATTGCGGACGAGTTCAGGCCAAATCATAGGGATTACGGGTGAATTCATTTTGCCCATCATTCAGGAAAGAGGCTTCACCGGAGGCTTTTACGTCGGAAAGATTTTTCCCATTATAGGACCGAATCCAAACTCGGGACTAGAGATACGGCTTGGTGTACAATATCTCGAGCACCGCACGTGGATAGAGCTCAGGCAAGATGACTATCCGCCACTCGAAGGGGAGTACCGAAAAAACTACGATAGAAAACGGGCGGGGATTGCAACCAATCAGTACATTGGTTACCGACATTTCAGCAATAATCGTTATGCCAATTTCTTTATCGGAATAGATTTCTATCAGGGTTTTACTACTGATTATCGCTCCTATAACGTGGATTTGATGGAGGAAACGAACGGTGATTACCTCGACTTTCTCGTTGGTTTAAGGTTGGGGTGGACGCTACCCGTGTACAAGCGATACGCCGAAAAATTCTACTTGGATTGATGCGTCAACTTTATTCTTTAGGAGTAAGGTTCTACGGGCTGGCTATATCAATTGCGGCTCCTATTCAGGAAAAAGCAGCTAAGTGGAAAGCGGGACGAAAAGACTATTTTGAAAATCTCCCAACGGGACTCGAAGGATGCATCTGGATTCACTGTGCTTCTTTAGGTGAGTTCGAACAGGGACGCCCTATTATTGAAGCCTTAAGGCAAAAATCCTCCAAAAAACTACTGCTCACTTTTTTCAGCCCTTCTGGATTTGAAATCAGAAAAAACTACGGAGAAGTTGATGCGGTAGTTTATCTACCCTTGGACACGAAGGCCAATGCTCGAAGATTTCTGGATCACTTCAAGCCTTCGACAGCCATCTTTGTAAAGTACGAAGTATGGCATAATTTCTTTCGCGAAATGATGCGAATGAAAATTCCGCATTACCTGGCTTCTGCCATTTTCAGAGAAGATCAAATCTACTTTAAGCCCTACGGCGGATGGTTTTTGCGTACGCTTAAAAACGTCAATCACATTTTTTGTCAGGATGAGCGTTCTGCTAGTCTACTCAGGTCAAAAGGGATAAATGAGGTTTCGGTGGCAGGGGATACGCGGTTTGATCGGGTGATAAAATTGGCCGAAACGTTTACCCCCGTCCAACCTGTTGAAAGCTGGCTAAAAGGCAGAAAAGCGATCGTGGCGGGTAGTACGTGGGCCGAAGATGAAGCGCTTTTTGTGCAACTCCTTAGCAATCTACCTGAAGAGGTAGCCCTAATCATTGCGCCTCACGAGATTAAACCCGAGAAAATCAAAAAGTTACGAAACGAATTTAAACGAGCAGATTTATTCACCGATTGGAAAACCGGTGAGTCGGTTGCTCAAGTTCTGATTGTGGATACAATCGGGGTTTTGAGTAGGCTTTACTACTACAGTGAAGTAGCCTACATCGGTGGAGGATTCGGTGCCGGCATTCACAATACATTAGAAGCGGCAGTTTATGGAGTCCCCGTGATTTTTGGACCGAAGCACCAAAAATTTCGGGAAGCAGTCGACTTGAAAAACGAAGGCGGAGCTTTTTCAATCCAAAACAAAGAAGAGTTTAATCGGATCATGACACGACTTTTAGAGGATGATTCTTTTCGCCGGAAGGCTGGAGAACTGTCGAATAACTACGTGAGGAGCCAAGCAGGAGCTACCAAGAAGATTTTAGAACGACTTTGATATTAAGCCGAGCGGCCATACTTGGCTACTTTTATTCGGTCGCGAGCGAAAGTGACGGCCATTCCCGCGATCAGGGCGATGGCACCGAACTTAGCCGCATTCATGGCCATGGGTTCATCCATCTGTTTTACAAAAATGGCTACCAATCCCCAAAGAACCGCAAATCCGTAGATATAGTCGTTTTGAGTGATAACCAAGGTCAGCGCCAAGCCCGTAGCCACCGCAATGGCAATCAAGGCAAAGAGACCTTCATTACTTTCAAAAAAAGGAAGGTCAAAAGAAGTCAAAACCACCGCCGCGTTTACCACCGCTGCTAAGCTCACCCAGCCAAAATAAAGCCCGAATGGAACGTGAAAAAAGAAACGCCTCGTAGTACCTATCGACTTCTTAAGGCGATAGAAAATTTTAAAAATTGCAATAAGGCTCAACAAGATTGCCGCCATCAAAGCCAGCGAGAGAATGAGCCACTCATTTTGAAAAGCCACCAACCACAGGCAATTGGCCACTACATTGATCATAAAATACGGCCAAATCATCTTATAAAAACGCACTTCTTTACCCTTGAAAAATTGCCAAACGGCAAAAACCGCCAGCGTGAGATAAATCACACCCCAAATGCTGAAGGCGTAACCTTCGGGAGTAATGAGCGTTGGGTACTTGGCACTGATGTCAGCGTTCGTCTGGCCTCCAAATGGAATAATATTGGACAGCGCATTGACTAATATCAACACGAAGACAGCGAAAATAAAGCTTGCTCTTTTAACGATATCGTAGGTGTACGCAGTTTTCATAAGTCAGGAATCTCCTAAAGAAATACGATTTTTAATTCAAATTGTTTTCTTTGGCAGCTTGTACGAAGGTAGTCAACTCTGTTGCTCTTCGAAACAAAAAACCTCATGAAAAAAACAGGAACGATTGGTATTTCCCTACTTGTGATTGCATTTATCGCATTTTATTTTCTGCTTTATCCAAAGTTGGAAATCGTTTCGGGCTACAATGCCAAGATTCTTTGCTCCTGTCTGTTCGTATCGGAAATAGATGAAGAAAGAGCGGAGGAAATCGACTTGGGTTTTGGCCCGCTTTGGTTGGCCTCTCGAGACATCGACTACGAAAATAAGGTAGTGCGGACGTCGGTTGTCGGGCTCCACCCAAAGGTGGCCATCTACCGCGAAGGTTTGGGCTGTACGCTAATACATGATCGTGAAAAGCCCGAAGGACAATTGCCGGATTTAGGAATCAGAGATAAATCAGATTGGCCCGCTCAAGCTTTTTCGGGAGAACCGGAACTACAAGCCGTTTTGCAAAAAGCTTTTGACGCCCCCGGCGAAAACGTACTTAATACACGAGCCGTGCTGGTTTTGAAAAACGGCATGATAGCAGGTGAAGCTTACGCGGATGGAATCACGCCTACCACTCCCCTGCTCGGCTGGAGCATGGCAAAAAGCCTCACCGCTACCTTGGCGGGAGTCTTGGCGAAAGATGGATTTTGGAATTTGAACTCAAAGCTGCCTATTGCTGAATGGCAAGGCACTCCGCGAGAAGAAATCACATTGGAACAAGCACTTCACATGGCCACGGGACTGGAATGGGTGGAAGATTACGGAACGGTATCGCCTGCCACCAAGATGCTCTACAGCTCAAACAGCATGGGCGAGTTGGCGGCCGGCTTCCCACTGGAATACGAGCCGGGTACCTTTTGGGAATATTCTTCGGGAACTACGAATATTCTCTCTTATACCATGGCCGAAGCTTTTGATTCTAAGCAGGATTATCTCGAATTCCCCTATCGGCGAATTTTTAAACCGCTCGGCGCTGAGAGTTTCGTTTTGGAAACCGATGCGTCAGGACATTTTGTCGGTTCGTCTTATGGATACGCCTCGGCCCGTGACTGGGCGAAGTTGGGGCAGCTCTACCTCAATGAAGGAAACATGTACGGTGAGCAAATCATCGACTCAGCCTGGGTAGATTTCTGCAGCACTCCCGTTCCGGAGAGCAATGGCGTCTACGGCGGACAGTTTTGGTTTCCTCATGCGCGTGGACATGAAGGCTACCGACCTTCCGACTACGCTATGGATGGTTTTCAAGGACAGACGGTGTCCATTCATCCCGAAGATGAGATGGTGATTGTGCGCCTCGGTGTGATGTACGAAGAGAGCAATTTTGATTTTGGGGCTTGGGTAGCGGAGATCAGAGAGGTGGTAGAGTAGAAAAATAGCGTTCGA
>JGI12048J13642_10596496_pt1 | contig 21212 bp, 14 predicted proteins | sample ElkSlonscriptome_16_FD_13642 | JGI IMG/M metagenome (IMG submission 13642)
ATTCCCTACAAATTTCAGCCGGGAGGAGCCAACTACGAGCTGAGCTACAGCATCGCAGGGCTGGGAGACTATTTGACTCAGCTTGCTCACCACCACGGGGAGACGCCTGAATCCAAAAACAACGCTTCGGCACGACAGCAGATGCAGCAAGCGTTCGACCTAATCAGCATTCATGAAGAACAGTTGAGCGATCGCCTTCTCGCCTTTCTCACCAGCAAGCCAAACGTCAAAATCGTCGGGCATGACACGGGCGATCGCACCCATCGCGTCCCCACCATCGCGTTTGTCATTGACGGTGTCGATAGCTCGACCATTCCACCCCAGATTGACCCCCACCACATCGGTATTCGCTACGGCGACTTCTATGCCAAGCGCCTAATTCAAGATCTGGGATTGGCAGAGCAAAACGGTGTGGTGCGAGTGAGTCTAGTTCACTACAACACATTGGCAGAGTGCGATCGCCTCATCTCGCTGATGGAGCCGATTTTGGATACCTGATTTTGGATGTTGGTGGGTGAGAGCTGAGAGGCCAAAAATTCCGCTACTCAGCTGCTTCAGATTCTTGACGAAGCTGATCCAAGATTGACTCTAGCTCTTGCTGCGATCGCCCATACTCATTCCAGTCGCCCTGGCGCAAGGCTTCCTGGCTTTGTTCATAGGCGGTGAGGGCAGATTGCGCTAGGTCACGCACATTTTCAGGAATCGTGATGCTAGGAGCAGTGGCGGCTTCGCTTTGTGTCTCCGCTTCTGGTGATCCTGATTCCGTCGGCGATGCGGTCGTAGACGGTGAGCCTTCGCCAAACAGCAAGTTCAAGGCATCGTCTAGGGTATCGGCCATTACCGTCTGTGAATCATAGGCGACAATAATCCGCCGCAGTTCGGGCAGTTCTCCCTGCTCTGCTCGGAGGTAAACGGGTTCGACATAGAGCAGCGACTGCTCAATCGGAATGACCAGCAAATCTCCCCGAATTACGCTGGAACCCTCTTGTCCCCACAGAGTCAGCTGCTGAGAAATTTCAGGATTTTGGTTGATGCGAGCTTCGATTTGGCTGGGGCCAAAGACCAACTCTTGCTTTGGAAACTCATACAGCAGCAGCTTGCCATAGTTTTCTCCATCCGACCGCGCCGAAAACCAAGCAATCATGTTGTCTTTGCTCACGGGCGTAAATGGCAAAATCAGGATGAACTCTTCTGACTCGACCTGGGGCAGCCGCATGATGACGTAGTAAGGCTCAACGAGCTGCTGGTTGTCTTCATAGATTTCGGTCGGAAACCGCCACACGTCTTCCCGGTTGTAAAACACATCCGGGTTGCTCATGTGGTAGGTGAGATACATTTGCGACTGCACCCAAAATAGATCTAGCGGATAGCGAAAGTGTTGCTGAACCTGCGGCGGCACCGCATCTCCTGACTCAAACAGTGTTGGAAATATTTCTTGATAAGACGATAAAATCGGGTCTTGCTCATCGATGGCGAAAAATTGCATGGTGCCATCATAGGCATCCACAACGACCTTGACTGAGTTGCGAATGTAGTTGGCATTTCGCTGAGCAATTCTGCGTAAGTTGTTGTTGCCCCGGAGCACTTCTCCCACATTGACGCTGCGAATGAGAGGCTCGGCGTAGGGATAGCGATCGCTCACCGTATAGGCATCAACAATCCACTGGAGCCGCCCATTGATGACTGCAATATAGGGGTCATTGTCGTAGAGCAAAAAGGGCGCAACCTGATTCACGCGGTCAATCACTTGGCGATGGTAGTGAATTTTTGACTCTGGCGTGAAGTAATTGGAAATGAAAATTTTGAGGCTGGCTAGGTCAAAGGAGTAGACCATCCGCCGAAATGAGGAACCGATCGGGACACCACCCGCCCCGTCATAGCGAGTCGAGGCGTTTTCGTCTCCTTGAGGATAATCAAATTCGTCGGTGCTGGTTCCGGTGAAGACGTAAGAACTGGGTTCTTCTCCATAGTAAATGGCCGATTGATCAACGGTCAGATCTGTGTCGGTCTGTGGTGGAATGTCTTGAATGAAAAACTCGGGCAGTCCTTCGTCAGTCACTTGATTGACCGGGCTCATAACCAGACCATAGCCGTGGGTGTATTTCAGTCGCTGGTTGACCCAAGTTTTTGCCGCCTCCGTGAGCTGATCATAAGAAAGTTCTCTGGGCGACAGCATCACCTGCCGATAGTTGCCGTCTAGCTCATAGCGATCAACATCAACATCCCGAAAGCGATAGTAGGGACGAATTTCTTGGAGCTGCTTGTAGGTGCTAAGCAGGGGTCGATAGTCCCACAGGCGAATATTGCGGATGGTGGTCTGATTGTCTTCGAGCACCTGACGGGTGATTTGGCTTTCAACCGGGTAGTCTTCCCGCTGTACGTCCTGCAAGCCGTAGGCTTGTCGGGTGAATTCAATATTGTGAGCAATGTAGGGACGCTCTTTTTCAAGCTCGTTGGGAGCGACCATAAACTGCTGCTGAAAGATTGGATATCCCAAACCAACAATCAAGTAGAGCAGAAGGTAAACACCGATGCCATAGATCGGTAACGCAAATCCTCTCCGCCAGATAGACAGCACAAAAGTGCCCATGAGCATTAGGGTAGCAATGCCCATAATCCAGTAGGAGTGGAGTCGCGCATGGACATCGGTAAAGCCACCTCCAAAGACGACGCCTCCGGTCGAGTAAAGCAGCTCATATCGGTCGAGCCAGAAGCTTACTGCCACGAGTAGGGCGATCGCTCCCAGCAGCAAGCTCAAATGAACCTTGATACTGCCGACGAGTATCGTGCGCCAGTTGCCCTGAAATCGAATCGCATCTCGCAAGCTGTAAACGACCACGGACAAGACAAATCCCCATGCCACAAGCTGGATGAGTTGGCTCTGCAAATACTCCCATAGGGGCAGTCGAAATAAGTAGAATCCTAAATCTTGCTGGTAGATCGGATCGCTGATGTCAAACGCGGTGGGATTGAAAAACTTGAGAAAAGTTTCCCAGTTGTCAACACCTGACGAAGCGGCACTTAGAGCAATGACAAACGTTAGTAAGGCTGCCAGGTAATTGGGAATCGAATCAGCATAAGCTCGAAGCTCGCTCTCTTCGAGGAGACGAAACCGCCGACCCGGAGTGAGGGCGATCGCCAGACGATAGTTTCCCCACAAAAAAGCGGCATAGAGCAAAAATAGTGCAAATCCAATGCTCAACTGCCATGTAATGCGTGTCCAAAAGACCTCGGAAAAGTTGACTGAGTCAAACCACCACACCTCTGTCAAGACATGCAGAAATGGCCCAGTGCTTACGATGGCGATCGCCACCAATGCAATGAGCCAAAGAAGAGGATTAGCCTGCCGCTTTTTCATCAAACTAAGGAACCGTAAACCGTGAATAGACTAGTGCGTTCTTCTCCACCCTAACGCGCTCATTCCAATTTACTTGGTCAATGTCTACGATGCGAGTTGGCAAAGTACCGTGGAGAGGAATCTTTAGGATGCGACAACAGAACGACGGCGACTGCTCTTCATATCTGCGGGCTTAGTCGGAGTTTGAATCATGAGCGTCAACAACGGACGACTCTTGAGTTCGCGCTTGAGTACCCGCTGAACGTCTGATTCGAGATGAGTCTTGAGTTTGACCCAATCAACCTCAATATCGTCATTGTAGGTATGACTGAGGTCACTCCAGCGATCGCGCAGAGTTTTTCTAATGCTGCTTTCGATATCTTGATGGAGACGGTCGGGTTCGACCGCGAGAGCAACGCCTCTGACCAAAATTTCAGGCTTCGTCACCATCCGACCATCCCAGCCAATAGCCGTGGCGATCGTAACCATCCCTTCTTCTGCCAGTTGCTGCCGCTCCTTAAGGACTCGATCCTGCACCATACCCGTTCGAGAAGAATCGACCAACTCAATTCCTGAAGAGACGCGCCCTGCAATCTTAATCTGATCTGGAGTCAGCTCCACAATATCGCCATTGTCAATGATGACCATGTTCTCTGCGGGAACGCCCATTTTCTGAGCAGTTTGACTATGCTTGATCAGCATTCGGTGCTCACCATGAACAGGCAAGAAAAACTTCGGGCGAGTCATTGCCAGCATTAGTTTCTGATCTTCTTGCGCGCCATGACCAGACACGTGGAGACCCTCACCCTTGCCGTAGACAACCTTGGCTCCCTGCATCATCAGCTTGTCAATTGTGTTGACAACAGCGATGGTGTTTCCTGGAATCGGGTTAGCAGAGAAAACAACAGTATCGCCTTCTTGAATTCTGATTTGACGGTGGCTCTTGTTCGCAATGCGCGTAAGGGCCGCCATAGGCTCTCCCTGAGATCCTGTGGTCAAAACTAAGACTCCTTCAGGAGGAAGCTTCTTTGCTTGATTCAACGACACAAATAAATCGTCAGGGCATTTGATGTAACCTAAGTTACGGGCATGAGCAATGACATTGAGCATCGATCGGCCGACTACGGCAACGACTCGATTGTGCTTTTGGGCAAGCTCAAGAATCATGTTGACCCGATGTACCGATGAGGCAAAGGTTGTTACCAATAACCGAGCATTAGCATTGCCAAACACACGATCGAGGTTCGGATAGACCGATCGCTCTGATGGAGTAGAACCGGGTACCTCGGCATTGGTAGAGTCGCTCATCAGGCATAGAACGCCCTTTTCCCCGTACTCAGCGAGTTTTTGGAAGTCAAAGAACTCGCCATCAACTGGCGTGTGATCGACCTTAAAGTCTCCTGAGTGAATCACAATTCCAAGCGGCGTATGAATCGCGACTGTAAAGCTATCCGCAATCGAGTGAGTATTGCGAATGTATTGGACTAGAAAGGATTTGCCAACTCGCACCATGTCACGGGGTTTGACAGTACGAATTTCTGTTCGATCCGAGACGCCGGCTTCTTCGAGCTTGCCTTCTAGTAACGCCATCGCTAGGCGAGGGCCATAGATAACAGGAATGTCGAACTGCTTTAAGTGAAAGGCAATGCCGCCAATATGGTCTTCATGCCCGTGAGTGACGATCATTCCCTTGATTTTGTGGCGATTTTCACGGAGATACGTCATGTCGGGCAAGACAATATTAACTCCGTGCATTCCATCCGTAGGAAAGGCAAGTCCTGCATCAAGCAGAATAATTTCGTCGCCATATTCAAACACACAGGTGTTTTTGCCAATCTCGTGGAGACCACCAAGAGGAATGATTTTTAGAGTGGAAGAGTCAGTTGAACCCATAAGTTTCCTTATTAAACGTTAGATGAGATGGAAATACTGTTGACTTGGAAATTCGAATGAAATCTGAGCGAGAAAGAAAAGATCTGGAACTTTGAAGGAGAGAAGATCTGTGTTTGGAGGAGCCGTCAAGAAAACGTACCGATTCGGTGTTGAAGTGCGATCGCCCACGCTTTGTACGATAAGAAAACAGCCAGAAGAGATATCTGGATCAATACTTCTTCGTTTCTCCAAAGCTCTTTTTTCTAAATTCTGAGTATAAGTTCGAAGACCTTTAAAATTCTCAGGTGCTGCCTGGAAAGTGATACGTGCATTTTAGTGTGGTAATCGGTTCTCTGGAACAATGTTTACAAAAAAGATAAGACTCAAAATAGTTGATTCGTAGCTAATTGAATTAGATGGAGTCAAACAAATGAGAGATTCTCAAATGAGTGACATGAATACAGGATACAGTTAATAACTTCAAGATAAAGAACGTCTTTTGCCAAAAGCTAATCTAAACGAACGATGAAAGATTTGACAACGAAAATATAGCAAGCATAGTCATGTCACGCCGTTTAGACAACAGGAAAAGTTACTTCGACTTCAGGGGTGAGAGCGGATCAGCAACACCGATTTTATCGAATCCCAGCCCACACATATGGCCTTCTTTACGTGGTCAAGATTATGCCCAGCATCGACCTGAACAAAGCGTTTAAAGACTACTAACGCTTTATTTAGGGTTGGAGTTTGATTGATTCAAAACGTTGATACTTTAAATTTCTTTGCCTCCCTGATATATCGTCAATTCTGATTTTTCAGATTTCAAAAAGTATTCGATTGTAATGAATGAGTGAAGTAGAAGCCTGGCTCGTTGGATTAGCTCAATTGCCTCAAAATGTCTCAATGTATTTTTTTTGAAAATACAGTCTTTAACAAGAAGCGGTCAGTTGATGAATCAGAAATCTGTTGCTTGCCCTCTGCGGTCACGATCGCTTTTACCGAGGCTGCAGACCGCCAGAGAGCGTGATGGTTGGAGGGTTCTTCCACAAAACGGCCTTGGTCAAATTGTGTCAAAAACGAGGAGGCGCAGCAGCCTGTGCAACATGGAGTTTAGAAACCACTCTCTACCATATTAAATGCTCAGCCTTGTCTTAGCACTGAATAACACTGAAATTCTGGTCTAAACCGCTTCCTAAAGAAGGCTTAGGTCACTCATGGTAGATTTCAGCTTTAGCTCTGACTCTTGGGCGATCGCACATAACGGCAACCGTGTCCCCCCTACAGCCCAGCCCTGTAGCCGCAGAGCTGCTTTTACAGGAATAGGATTTGTTTCAATAAACAAGGTTTTGAACAAGTCGAGATATTGGCTATGAATTTGAGCAGCTTTGGCTACATCTCCGGATTCATAGGCCTGAATCATCTGTTGAAGCGCTTCGCCAACCAAATGACTCGCTACACTAATAACTCCCTTACACCCTACAGCAAGCATCGGTAGCGTCAGTGAATCGTCACCCGAATAGATAGCAAAGTTCGAAGGTGTCAGTCTTCGAATTTGGCTTACCTGATCTAAGTTACCACTTGCTTCCTTGATTGCGACAATATTTGGAACTTCAGCAAGACGTGAAATAGTAACAGGAGCAAGATTTTGGCCTGTTCTTCCAGGAATATTATACAAAATGATAGAGAGTTCAGGGCAGGCTTTGGCGATCGCCTCAAAATGCTGATACAGCCCTTCTTGAGGAGGCTTGTTGTAATAGGGCACGACCTGCAGTGTTCCATCTAAACCCAGGTGGCTTGCTTTTTCCGTCGCCTCAATCGCTTCGCGAGTTGAGTTGGAACCTGTTCCCGCGACGATCTTCGCCTGTCCTGCGATCGCCTTCTTGATGACCTGAAAGAGTTGATACTCTTCACTCCACGTCAAAGTCGGTGATTCGCCTGTCGTCCCACACAACACTAATGTATCAGTCCCATGTTTTGCCAGATACAAGGCTAGTTTCTCTGCAACATCATAGTCAACGCCCCCATCGGCATTGAACGGTGTCACCATCGCCGTCATTACTCGTCCAAAATCAGTCACACCTTATGACTCCTACCTAAACGAATTCGCTACCCTTCCTGCTTACGGGTTCAACTAAACGCCTCTGCTAAGTGCCTCTGCGGTTTGTGATATTGTCGCTGAATTCCTGCGGACGGGACTTGACCCAACTGAATTTTAGCGCTTCACGTCAGAGTGTTGGCTGAACTTGAGAGCTCAAGGCCGAAATCTGAAGATTCATCGAGTGCCAACCGTTTCGCGACTTGAGGTTCGCAACAGCTCTCGTTCTGCAAGCAATTCTGCAATCTGAACAGTATTGAGTGCGGCTCCCTTGCGAATTTGATCACCTGAAAGCCAAAGCTCTAGCCCACAAGGATTGGAGATATCGTGACGGATTCTTCCAACCAATACGTCATCTTGCCCGCTCGCATCCAGAGGCATCGGAAAGTAGTTTTGTTCCCAGTCTTCTACAAATTTGACCCCAGGAGCCTGCTGCAGTGCTTGTCGGGCTGCACCTAAGTCGAAGGGAGCATCAAATTCTAGGGTAACTGCTTCTGAGTGCGCTCGTAATACGGGCACACGAATACAGGTTGCTTTGATTTTGAGGCTAGAATCACCAAAAATTTTGTGGGTCTCATTCACCATTTTCATTTCTTCCTGACAGTAGCCTTGATCATCAAGAGGAGAATTATGGGGAAAGACATTAAATGCCAACGGGTAGGGGAAGTATTCCGTCGGAACAGCTTCGTCATTGAGAATAGCCTGAGCCTGGGCTTTGACTTCCTCCATAGCGAGTGCTCCAGCACCGCTAGCCGACTGGTAGGTGGCAGCTAGAATCCGCCGAACGGGCTGAATAGTGTGGAGTGGCCAGACAGCGATCGCCATCAGAATTGTTGTGCAGTTGGGGTTGGCAATGATGCCTTGATGATCGTGAGCGGCCTCTGGATTGATTTCGGGGATAATCAGTGGCACATGAGGATCCATGCGAAAAGCACTGGAATTATCGACCATGACGGCTCCAGCTTCGACAATTGCTTTGGCCCAAGCTTTGGAGACGCTGCCTCCAGCCGACGCTAGCACAAGGTCTACCCCGTCGAAAGAGCGATCGCCAACAGCCTCAACGGTCACAGGTTCGCCTCGAAAACTCAGTGTTTTCCCCGCAGAACGAGGCGATGAAAGCAGCTTCAGGTTTGCAACCGGAAAGTTTCTCTCTTCCAGTAGTGATATCAGCTCTGTTCCGACAGCACCTGTTGCGCCGAGAATTGCGACTTGATAAGACTGTGACAATTTCTGTTCCTCCAGTTGGTTTGATCTAAATAAGTTTGAAGAAGTAAAAAATTGAAGTAAATAGGAGAGGTTCTGGTGGGGGTAGAGAGCCTCTTTGTCAGTGAAGTTCGTTTTTTGAGTAAACCTGTAACTAAACTTGAGGAAGTTGGCATCGAAAATGCTAAAGTGCGAGCCTGAGACGGGCGTCAAGGGTATTGCATTCGTCTACAAGTTTACGTTGCTGGTTACTAGAGGCTTCAGATGTGCCTGTTCAGGTACTTTTGAAGCCAAGAGATCATCAATCCTAAGGTGTCAAATCTATTTGACCAAGCCCTAAAAGGACGCGAGCATGTAGCTTCTCGTTTCTGACATTGAATCTGGCATTGGAGAGGGACAACATACTCGCCATAAGCTAAATTCATCAAACGCCAAATCACACCAGATAACGTCTTGAGTGGGATCTCAGGAGCTAGAGGTGATGAGTCGTGCGATCGCCTCGTTCACATTGTCTTAGAATCCGATAGTATAACTAATTGCGACCACTGTATGAAAGGATACTGATGAAGGTTACCCAAGAACAACTTCCCGCTAGCCAACTGGGGCTTGAGATTGAGATTCCCCCCGAGATATCTAAGCAAGCCTACGAAAAAACCGTCCGAGAATACTCTCGCAGCATCAATATTCCAGGATTTCGGAAGGGCAAGGTACCTCGTCAAGTCTTGATTCAGAAATTGGGTGCGCAGCGCATCAAGATGGCTGTGCTCGAGGAAGTGATTGAGCAAGGTTTGCAAAAAGCGATTGAACAAGAAAATATTGAGGCTCTTGGTAATTTTCAGCTTCGCTCCAAAATTGAAGAGCTGGCAGAAAAATTTGAGCCCGGTACTCCTTTGGTAGTTTCGGCTGCGGTAGATGTGCCACCCACTGTTGAAGTAAAAGACTACCAAAACCTGACTGTGACTGCAGAAGAGGTGGCGTACAACACAGCAAAAGTAGACGAAGTTTTAGAAGACTACCAGAATCGAGTGGCGACTCTAGTTCCAGTGGAAGATCGTCCTGCTCAGATGGGCGATATGGTTCTTGTCGATTTCAAAGGAATGTACACCCCCGCCGAAGGTGAGGAACCTATCGAAGTTCCAGGAGGGAGTGCTCAAGATTTCCAGCTAGAACTCAAGGAAGGTCAGTTTATTGAAGGGTTTGTCGAGGGGGTCGTTGGCTTGGAAGCTGGCGAAACGAAAGAGATTTCCGTCACGTTTCCCCAAGACTATCCTCAGGAAGATGTCGCTGGTAAACCTGCCACCTTCAGCATTACAGCCAAAGAAATTAAAGAAAAAGAGCTGCCTGAGCTAGACGATGACTTTGCTCAAGAAATTAGCGAATTTGAAACGCTTCAAGAGCTTAGAGAGAACCTAGAAAAGCGTTTCCGAGACGAAGTAGACGAGCAAACGAAGAAAAATAAAGTCGGCGCTATTTTGGATGAACTGGTTCAGCATCTCGAAGTCGATATGCCTGAAACGATGATTCGTCGTGAGGTCGATTTTCTTGTCACGCAGACGGCCATGCGTCTCGAATCTCAAGGGCTCGATATTCGTAAGGTATTGACCGAAGAGTTGATTCAAAACATGCGAGAGCGCTCTCGCCCGGAGGCGATCGCTCGTCTTCAGCGTACACTTGCGCTAGGCGAAGTCGCCAAGCGTGAATCTATCGAGGTTAAAGAAGATGAGCTGAAGGCCAAAATCGAAGAATTCATGCAGTCTTATCAGGACAAAGACGTTGATCCCAATCGAGTTCGAGAGGTGATGAAAGACGACCTACTTGAAGAAAAAGTTTTAGATTGGCTCGAAACCAACGGCACGGTTGAGTTGGTTCCAGAAGGCACTCTAGCGAAAGCAGAAGCAGAGAGCGAACAAAGCACTGAATCTGAGCCAGAGGCATCTGAAAGCTCTGTTAGTGCAGATCAGTCTGTGCCAGATACGATTGAAGTTAAAGCTGAGGAAGTGCCAAACGAGGCTTCAACTGCGGACACTGAGGATAAAGTCTCCGCTGAGGTGAGTGAAGAAAACACTCCAGTAGAAGAGGCAGCGCCGCAGACGAAAAAACCTCAATCCAAAAGTTCGGCAAAGTCAAGCAAAAAGAGCAAGTAGATTGATAATTTAGTGGGGCAGGTCTATATCTAGGATCAACCTAGCTTTAGTCCGAAAGTCTTCAATCTGAGGCCACCGCCGAACGTTGCTCTTGCACAAGCTTCAATAGCACTCAGCGTAGTAGATGTTGTATCGTCTGGCCTGTGTTGAGTTCTGCCTACTTTCTTAAAATGTCTGTTCGCCTTCATGAGGTTGAGGCATAATAGCGATAGGCCTCAATATGGGCTTGCGGAGTCGCCGCAACGCAAAATCCCGAGTTCCTAAAAGGGACGGCTAGACTTACGCTTTTTCTGGAAATCTTTCACGTTTAGTTAAGCTATGATTTGGTAACTCAAGGTTCTTTGGGTTTCTAAGATTGGCACTGCTCGATTTAACACTGAATTTGACATAGATATGTTTCATCCCTATAGCTCTGACGATTTAATTCATAGTCAGCATGATGCGCGAGTTCAGTCGCTGTTTTCTGAACATCAGTTGCCGATCGGCGGCATTTTGCCTACAGTCGTTGAGCAATCTGGGCGAGGCGAACGAGCCTTCGATATTTATTCTCGTTTGCTACGAGAACGCATTGTTTTCCTAGGGACACAGGTGACAGATGAGGTTGCAGACTCCATCGTGGCTCAACTGCTGTATTTAGACGCAGAGGATCCAGAGAAGGATGTTCAGCTTTACATCAATTCGCCTGGAGGCTCTGTTACAGCCGGAATGGCAATTTACGACACGATGCAACAAATTCGACCAGATGTGATGACGATTTGTTACGGTCTGGCCGCTAGCATGGGTGCTTTTCTATTATCGGGAGGTGCCAAAGGGAAGCGACTTTCCCTGCCCAGTTCTCGAATCATGATTCACCAGCCTCTAGGTGGAGCTCAGGGTCAAGCGGTTGATATTGAAATTCAGGCAAAAGAAATTTTGTATCTCAAGCGGCGCTTGAATGAGCTTCTAGCTGATCATACGGGGCAAGACATCGAAAAGATCGAGACCGATACCGACCGCGATTTCTTTATGTCTGCTGAAGAAGCGAAGACATATGGTCTGATTGACCAGGTAGTTCACAAGCAAAGCCAACCTGATGCCGGCGAGGCTGTTGTTGCAGGTAGTTAAAGGACAACCATGCCAAAATACGACTCCCACCTTAAGTGTTCGTTCTGCGGCAAGTCGCAAGAGCAAGTTCGGAAACTCATAGCTGGTCCGGGTGTTTACATTTGCGACGAGTGTGTTGATTTATGCAACGAGATTTTAGATGAGGAGTTGTTTGATTCGAGTGCATCGGTTCCTCAGTCTGCTCCTCGTCGGGAACAATCCGCAGAAAAACGGCCTGCGCGTGCGTCAAAAGTTTCTTTCAGTCAAATTCCTAAACCCGTTGAAATCAAGCGCCATCTTGACCAGCATGTCATCGGTCAAGAAGAAGCTAAAAAGATCCTGTCGGTCGCGGTTTACAATCACTACAAGCGATTAAGCTACGACCAAACTCGTAGCAGTAGTAGCAAGAGCGACGATGCGATCGAACTACACAAGGCAAATATTCTTTTGATTGGGCCGACAGGATGCGGTAAGACTCTGCTCGCCCAAACATTAGCAGAAATGCTGGATGTTCCCTTTGCTGTTGCCGATGCAACGACGTTGACTGAAGCAGGTTATGTCGGCGAAGACGTTGAGAATATTTTGTTGCGGCTTCTTCAGGTTGCTGATCTCGATGTCGATGAGGCTCAGCGTGGAATCATCTACATTGACGAGATTGACAAAGTCGCTCGTAAGAGTGAAAACCCTTCGATTACTCGCGATGTATCGGGTGAGGGGGTTCAGCAGGCTCTGCTGAAAATGTTGGAAGGTACGGTGGCTAATGTTCCGCCTCAGGGAGGCCGCAAGCATCCTTATCAAGACTGTATACAGATCGACACAACCAATATCCTCTTCCTTTGCGGAGGAGCTTTTGTCGGGTTGGAAAAGACGGTTGAACAACGCATCGGCAAGAAGTCTATGGGATTTGTGCAACCAGGCGATCGCCAAAATGCTAAGGATAAGCGAACTGCTGATGTGTTGAAGCATCTAGAGGCAGACGACCTTGTGAAGTATGGAATGATTCCTGAGTTTGTGGGTCGTATTCCGATGCTGTCGGTGCTGGAACCTTTGGATGAAGAAGCGTTGTCCGCTATTCTCACCGAACCTCGCAATGCGTTGGTTAAGCAATATCAAAAGTTGCTGAATATGGACAACGTGCACTTGGAGTTTAGACCCGATGCTGTTCGGGCGATCGCCAAAGAAGCTTATCGTCGCAAGACGGGAGCAAGAGCTTTACGTGGCATCGTTGAAGAACTAATGCTAGATGTGATGTACGAGCTACCCTCTCGAAAAGACGTAACGCGCTGTGTGATCACAAAAGAAATGGTCGAAAAGCGATCGACAGCAGAACTGCTGCTTCATCCGTCGTCTCTGCCTAAGCCGGAGTCTGCATAGGTAAAGAATAACGGCTTGGTTGTAAGTTAACTATCTATGGCTTATATCAACATTCAGGGTGTAGACCATTACTACGAGTGGATCACGTCTGATTCTACCGAACCTCAAGACCAGCGTATGCAATCGACAAAGCCAGTCATGGTATTCATTCACGGCTGGGCTGGATCGACTCGCTACTGGCGGAGCACTGCACGCGCACTCAGTTCGGTTTTTGATTGTCTACTTTATGATCTGAGAGGATTCGGTCAGTCGCGATTGCCTCGTCCGCTCGAGCCCTCTGTTGCAGCACTGGGATACGAGCTAGAAGAATACACAGATGAATTGGCTGAATTGCTAGATCGGCTCAATGTTGGCGTAGCGAGCTTGAATGCTCATTCTACGGGAGCCTCGATTGCAGTACTCTTCCTAAAGCAACATGGCGATCGTGTCGAGAAAGCAATTCTGACATGCAGCGGCATTTTTGAATACAATCGCCTTGCCTTTTCGGCATTTCACCAAGCGAGTCGATATGTTGTTGCATTTCGCCCACGATGGTTGCTCCAAATGCCTGGACTCGATCGTCTCTTCATGACTCGTTTTTTACGTCAGCCTATTCCTGCCATAGCGCGTAAAGAGTTTTTGGAAGATTTTTTAGATGCAGACCACGAAGCTGCTTTGGGAACAGTATTTACAGCAGTAAGCGAAAAAGCATCCCTCGAAATGCCGACCGCGTTTCAATCGATCAAGAAACCGACACTCTTAGTGTCGGGTCAGTACGACCAAATTATTCCAGTTGACTTGGGAGTTCGCGCAGCAAGTCTGAATGAGCATGTGCATCATGTTGTCATTCCAAACACAGGGCACTTTCCGATGCTAGAAGATCCAACTAGCTATTTAAAAACTGTGAAAGACTTCTTGATCGTTTGATCTGAAAAGTTTATCTGGAGAACTTTATTTGATGAAAAGCTTATCTGCGTGAGTCCGAACTACAGTCACAGCGGTGCTGGGTTGAAAAAATGATTAGCCTGAAAAAGGTTAAATAAAATTTAAGATTTGTGACATAATATAGAAACAAGGGCGCATCGCACGGTGTTATTCGCGTTGCGAAATGTTATTTGGTCTCAATCAATGCAAAATGTGTCATGTAGTTCAAATCATCCCTCAGTTCTTGTCGTCGACGATAACCCGATTCATCGAAGTTTGGCGCTGAAATCCCTAGAGATTCTGGGATATGCTTCAGAGGCAGTTAGTAGTGGAAAGGAAGCGCTAGAGCGGCTTGCTCAGTCTTCGTACAAAGTTGTCCTTATGGACTGCCGCATGCCCGAGTTGGATGGTTATGAAGCAACCCGTCAGTTGCGTAGTCAAGAGAAGACTTGTCACGGTACGACGATTATTGGTCTCACGGCTTGCGCGATTAAGGGCGATCGCGAGAAGTGTCTTAGGGCTGGAATGGATGACTATTTGAGCAAGCCATTTTGGTTGCACGACCTAGATACCCTTTTACAGAAGTGGCTACACTAGATTTGCGGGTTGGATAGAGCGCAAAGGACGTGGCCGATGCCCGGATCGTCGTTGTCCTCAGCAGTCAATAAACCATGAAGGAGGAGAAAACATAAGATGTGTTCTCCCCTCCTTCATAGTTTATTGATATAGTGCTACGCGTTGATATAAAACCAATAGTTGATGGAGAAGCCGCGCACCGCGCGGCTTCTCCATCAATATCTGTTCTGACCTATCTGCGCATTGCTATATCAATATCGACTTTCGTCAGCCACTTTGATTTCGCTTGTCGTAGGGATCGCCTTCAAACGGCAGTAGTCCCGTAGCGGGATAAATATCTTTGTCTGGTGTAAAGATTCTAGCCGCCCCTTCAAAAACGAATTGAAGCACCGATTGGACATGATTCAAGATAGCCATAGGTTTCTCCTAGTTTTGAAATATTTCAAAGCTAAACCTTCGTGCAGAGGTAATTCGGTGGTTTGTGGCTTTTGCTGGATAGCAGTTGGATGAATTCCCCTGCGTTGTCAGGCTTACAATAAGGCTTTACACAGTGCTGTGCTTCTCTTGTCTAGAGAGCAAATGTAGCCCTGTATGTCCTGATTCTATCGGAGTAGAAGAGAGCAGATAATAAAGGTCTTTATTCTTTATTATTCATCGTTTTCTGTTACAGAAAAGCCTAATGTTAGCTATGCACGTATAGTGAAGCTGGCAACCTGAGAGCTTTGTAGGGCTTGCTTTTGAGCCTCTTCAAGCTTGTTGTTTTTCAAAAAATGATGTTTAAAATTTGTGACAAATTTCTTTGATATACGGATTTGAAGTACTCCAAAAGATTTACAGCAAACGAACATATGACATTATAATTTCGTCGCATTATCAAGCTGTAAACTTGAAGACGAGCTATCTTCTGAACGCCGTTGACATTATAATTTCGTCGCATTATCAAGCTGTAAACTTGAAGACGAGCTATCTTCTGAACGCCGTTTCTCTATCGAAACAATGTTAAGAGAGAAAAGGCTAATGCAAAAAACACCCCGTTTACAGAGTGTCGACATGCTAGTTCGACCTGAGATCAAAACAGGCAGAATGTATATTTAAAACGACAGAGCGATCGCCCTACGGCAGTAATCTGAACGGTTAGTCTAGCTTGTCTTATTACGTATCTTGATCTAGCTGACTTGTGATAGTTCGATGGTCATCAAGAACAAATCTTTCTTTAGGATGAGCCAACAAAAGAATGTTGCTTGCGGATGATGCAGTTTACGATTCAAATCGATACCGTTAGCTCTATACCTATGGCGTATGAGATTATCGGCATCTGATAAAGGTTAAATCTAAAGATCTGCAAACTTTTCACTCTGAAGATCAAAAACGAATGATACGCCACAATAGAAGATACTAGTTGCAATAGTGCTAGAGGCTCTGAGGCCAACAAATATTCGATATCATCTTTCGAAGATTGTCAACTTGAGTGATAGATTAAATTGGTTTATGGGGCGTTTGCGTACTGGATGTCCAAGCGCGGTGCATCTTTTATGTGCTTTTTCTGAGTGAGTTTCGGAATAAACAAGCTAAACTTTCTCAGAAATGGAGTTGTATCATTTCCAATTTGTGTTTCCCTGGATTAAGCATGACAGAATTAGTAACGAAGGTTTCTTCACAATCAACACTTGATCAGATCGATCAAGATATCGTTTCTTTATTGAGAGACGATGGTCGCATGGCATTCACCGAGATTGCGAAGCGATTAAGCATTCCGGAAGCGACAGCCCGCTATCGGGTTCAGCGACTTTTGCAGTCTGGTGTCATTCGCATTCAAGCGTGGCCTAACCCTGAAAAATTGGGAACTCCTCATATTTTTGCGGTATGGCTCATTGTTGAAAGTAGCTACATCGACACCGTTGCCGAAACACTCTCTGCAATGCAAGAGGTTCGGTTTGTCGCCGTTGTGGCAGGTCGATATAACATTTTTGCCGACGTGTACTACGGCGTTCACGACGAAATGCTTACATTCTTTTCCAAGCTTCATCAGATACCAGGCATCATTAGCTATGAATCTCAGGTCATTCTGAAACTTCTAAAAGCAGAGTATAAGTACACTCTCAACTAAGCTCGTTAATAGAGAAACTAGACCTTCATAAAGCATTCTGAGGTGGCGTATCTTGCTGCCTCAGAGTGCTTTTTCTTTTATCAAGTGCCAGACTGGCGGAGACGATGAAATGTTGAGGCACACTTCTAGAGATACGCTGTAAATGAGATACGCTATGAATATAGTTTCAGTCAAGCAGCATTATTCGAATTTTGGCGCTTTCCTTCGATACCAATTGTTGAGCCTCTGTGGTGAAATTCCAACATGATATCCAATCAGGATTACTTGATTGAGTAAGGTTGTTTTCAAGATGCCAAGCTGTTGCCATCGACGGCTAGAAGTGGTGACAGAGCTAGGGGCGATCGCCACATGCCCGTGTTTTTTCAAGCGCTGAACAATTTCGTAGTCTTCCATAATTGGCAGGTCGGGAAACCCTCCGATTTGTTCGAATGTCTTTTTTCTGAGAAAAAGCCCCTGATCACCGTAAGGCAGCCCAAATAGGCGAGAACGCCAATGAATTCCCCATTCCACAACGCGTAACCCCCAGTGCGAACCGTCAATAAGGAGTGAAAATGCTCCGGCTACGGTGGACGGTTGGCCAAGGGTGTTGTGAATACATTGCATGAAATCTCGCGGCAGTTGAGTGTCTGCATGGAGAAACAGCAACACCTCTCCTTTGGCAACACGTGCTCCAGTGTTCATTTGAGTCGCTTTTCCAGGAGAAGATTGAAGGACTTTCAGGGAGGCATCACGAAGCTTATCCAGAGTGGAATCGTGGCTTCCTCCATCCACTACGATGAATTCAATCTTGTCTAGAGATTCTGAAATGAAAGTTTGCGTTTCCTGGACGTGATGCAGAAGTCTGTCTACTTGTTCAACTTCATTCAGGACAGGCACAATGACTGACAAGAAAGTTGACTGGGTCGAGTTCGATTCAGAGTGGCTTGGCTCAGATGAACTTTGTTTTATCTCCGAAGTTGCTGATTTTGAAGATTGAGCCGTAGAGGGGTTAGCAACAGCCTCCCAAATTCCTAGATCTGCAGGACGATCGACATCCGCTAGAGGGGCGAGCTGGGTTGTCTTGAGATTGAGGCGAGAGGCATGAGTCAGGGTCTGCTGCAAAACCCGATCCGTTCCCCACTCGATCGACTGGAAGAGGCCGGGAGTAACCTTGGAAAGCCCAATTAGATAATAGCCGCCATCGGTGGCAGGCCCCAACACCAGATCGTGAGTGTGCAGCTCACGGAGAGCGGTGTGAAGAAGGGGCGATGTAATGCCGGGACAATCGATGCCAATGGCGATCGCACTCTCTGCCCCTTGCTCAAAAGCGGATTGAAAGGCACGGATGAGGCGATCGCCTAAGTCTCCTTTTCCCTGAGCGTTGTAAGTCCACTGATGGCCTAACCACTGCTGCATCTGGCGTTTGGAGCTGCCAGAGAATCGAATGTCCACCTGTGTATTAGGAGCTTCTTCGACAAGGGTTTGAGCAGTTTTCAAGGTATGTTCAGTCATCTGTCGCTGAAGGGTAGCGGCTCCCTCTGCGCCCAAGGCCGGAATGAGTCGAGTTTTGGTTTCGCCCGGTGTTGGATAACGAGTGAAAACAATGAGGGTCACGATGCTGCGAGGGTTCAGCTCGACTGGATGATCCTTCGCGGAGTTCACAGGAATGTCCAAAGGCTGATTCATTTCGTGGGTTATCAGATAGACAGTGATGGCGATCGCTGCGTCTAACGAGCATTGCTCAATCATCATAAAGGAGCCATTGCCCCTGAATCTGAAAATCTCCTGAAAGTATTGCTGTTGTTGCAGATACTGAGAATGAAAGCGGTGTGACAAAATTACGAATGAGCGATCGCGACACCATGCCTCTCATTTAGGTTCACCTCAAGATCAGCTTTTGGGGTTGGCTTCACAATTCAGGCTATTTCTGAATTGTGTGTTCTTAGCAGTCTTCTTCCCGCAAGAATGATAAGATTTCCACGGCATTGGTTTCCGAGAAGGGTCATATTACGGGCACATCAGTCGAGACTCAATCCTTTTTGGAATAGTTGTTTAGCATCATCTATTGGAGAAAACCTCAATCGAGATGGATTTGCGATCGCTCATTCGAGATATTCCTGACTTTCCTCAGGACGGCATCCTTTTTCGGGACATCACAACATTGCTCCGAGATCCGGACGGGTTGAAGTTCACAATTGACAAACTGGCAGAAAAGTTTTCCAATCAGTCTATCGATTACGTCGTGGGCATGGAGTCTCGCGGATTTATCTTCGGTACACCGCTTGCCTATCGTTTAGGTTCTGGCTTTGTCCCGGTGAGGAAACCGGGCAAACTTCCAGCCGAAGTTCACTCTGTAGAATATGACCTAGAGTACGGAAGCGACAGTCTGGAGATTCATCAGGATGCTTTCCCAGAATCCAGCAATGTCCTAATTGTTGATGATCTCATTGCAACTGGGGGCACGGCTGCGGCTACGGCTCAATTGGTGGAGCGAGCAAGCTGCAATCTAGTTGGATTTGGCTTTATCATCGAACTGTCAGACCTAGGAGGCCGACAAAAACTTCCAGACGTGCCAATTGAATCACTGGTGATTTATTAGTGGGTGAGCGGAGGAGCCTTGTTCGACTCAGAGCTTTTCAGAAGATATTCAAAAAGTTGTAAATGTTACGTCTTTAAAGTCCCACTGTTTAAAGGGGATGTAGGAGAATCCAAAAGCTCCAGCTTGCCACCTGAATACTTTTCAACCCTCCTTTTTGAGTTCACGCTTACAGACCTCCAGTAAACAAACGTTTGCCAGTTCTGCCTCCAGAGACTTTATTGAAAATCGTTTCCCTCTTCGCAACGGATGACTATAGACGACCTTCGGTCAGCTAAGAAGCCTACGCAGCCAATTTGGAGTCGTTTCGTGCAATGGCTCACGGGAGACACCTTTAGCTATATCGTGAAGCGTCTCCTACAGGCCGCTTTGACGTTGCTTTTGGCTTCGGCTTTGAGTTTTACCATTATTCAGCTTGCGCCAGGGGATTATCTGGATATCCTGAGAGCCAATCCTCGCTATGACCCGCAAACAATTCAAGATTATGCCAACCAGTTTGGGTTAGACCGCTCTCCCATCGAGCAGTACGGTCGATGGCTCTGGCAGATTGTTAGTCAAGGAGATTTCGGCGAAAGCTTTATCTATGGGCGTTCGGTGACTTCTTTGCTGATTGAACGGATTCCCGCCACCCTGCTGCTATCCGTGTCGTCCATCATCGTGACATGGGCGATCGCCATTCCTCTAGGCATCATTGGCGCAGTCAAGCAAAATCGATTTCTAGATCGTTTTTTGCGGGTATTTAGCTATTTAGGGCAGGGTGTTCCGACGCTCATCACAGGGTTATTGCTGCTGTTTTTTGCCCAGTCTGTCGCGCCCCTCTTTCCCATTGGCGGCATGACCAGCATTGGCTATGCAGATCTCAATCCAATCGGTAAAGTTCTTGATGTTCTTTGGCACATGATTCTGCCAACTCTAGCGCTTAGCTTGACCGGATATGCAGGCTTACAGCGCATCACCCGAGGTGAATTGCTAGATGTTTTGCGTCAGGATTATATTCAAACCGCACGAGCCAAGGGACTTCCGGAGAATCGCGTGATTTATGTGCATGCCCTCCGCAATGCAATGAATCCGCTCGTTACGCTTTTGGGATTCGAATTTGCAAATCTGCTAGGTGGAGCGTTTATCACAGAAAACTTTTTCAACTGGCCCGGCTTGGGACGCTTAATCTTACAAGCCGTTCAATCTCAGGACTTGTATCTGGTAATGGCAAGTCTGATGATGGGTGCCGTGCTTTTGATTATGGGTAACTTGCTCGCGGATTTACTGCTCAAAGCGGTTGACCCCCGCATCAAGCTAACGGCTCTCAAATAGGTTGGAGCTGCACCTCTACACGTCGCGTTGTTGCCCCTCTTTCGGGTTCATGGATGAGTCAAAGTTGAGAAAGACTCTTTCAAAAACACCCTCAAAATGTATCTTGAGATACTGAAATCTCAGGAAAATCTCACCTTTTATTTATTCCTTCCTCATTGCGTTTTCAGTCGTGTTTCAGCTGCGTTGGTCACTATATAGGTAAGTCAAAAGTGACGTGCCAGAAATAAGATACACTTCAATCCTTTTGTTTCTGGCAAGTTCGATAGCAAAAGGAGTGACATATGAAACGCACTTTATCTCTACTTTCTTTACTCTCTGTGGCGGCGATCGCATCCCCTGCTGCTGCCCTTGAAGAAGCTCAACCAACCTCTTCGTATCAAGAGAACAAGCTTACCGAGAGATTCGAAGAGGAATTCTACGATGGCTTAGGTAACAAGCTTACCGAACGATTCGAGGAAGAGTTCTACGACGGCTTAGGTAACAAGCTCACCGAGAGATTCGAAGAGGAATTCTACGACGGCTTAGGTAACAAGCTCACCGAGAGATTCGAAGAGGAGTTCTACGACGGCTTAGGTAACAAGCTCAATGAACGCTATGTTGACGACATCTATGAATACTCTGGTCGTGGAAAT
>JGI12048J13642_10429423_pt1 | contig 21200 bp, 11 predicted proteins | sample ElkSlonscriptome_16_FD_13642 | JGI IMG/M metagenome (IMG submission 13642)
CCCCTGCTCCCTGTATTTCTCTATATACAGTTCATCCAGCTCTTCTGAATCTTTGTAGTACTCCCTGAGTTCATCCAGACGTGCATGTAGTTCTGCACGAACATCGGTATAGGCCGGATCATCATATACATTGTTCAACTCCAACGGGTCCTTCTTCCGGTCATACAGCTCCCACTCATCCACATCATAATAAAAATGAGCCAGCTTGTATTCAGTGGTCACGATCCCGTAATGACGCTTCACCATGTGCACGGCGGGATATTCATAATAGTGATAATAAACCGCATCCCGGTCCCATTCAGACATGTTCCCTGAAAGCAGCGGAACCAGGCTCTCTCCCTGCATATCCCCGGGCGCTTCAATACCCGCCACATCCAGGAAGGTCTGCGCAAAATCAAGATTCTGAACCATCTCCTCGCACACAGTGCCCTGCTCAACTACCCCTGGCCAGCGGATCAGTAACGGTGTCTTGAAAGATTCATCGTAAATGAACCGCTTGTCAAACCAGCCGTGTTCCCCAAGATAAAATCCCTGGTCGGAGGTATATACGACGATCGTATTATCAGCAAGACCCGCCTCTTCAAGGTAGTCGAGTACTTGTCCGACCCCCTCATCAACAGCTGCAATAGAACCCAGGTAGTCCTGCATGTACCGCTGGTAACGCCAGCTCATCAACTCCTTTTCAGACATCTCCGGATAGCGCTCCCTGAAATCCTCAACAATGGGATCATATACCTCGTTCCATGCCGCCAGCTGCTCTTCTGTCATCCTGTTCCTGATATTATTGATATAGGCTCGCGTATCCCAGTCGGCTGTTGGCGCAATCCCCAGCTCTTCCATCACCTCGGGCTTGATCTTCGAATCTCCGGCCCAGTTCATATGCTTCAGCAGGTTCATCTCCGCCTCCTTTGCAGCCGATCCCCTGCCCTCATAGTCATCGAATAACGTCGGTGGCTCAGGAAAGGTCTTCTGCGTATACTCTTTGAAATGTCTCTCCGCCGGCAGCCATTCACGGTGAGGGGCCTTGTGCAGGTAAGCCAGGAAAAATGGCTTGCCCTCTTCACGCTCACTCTTCAGCCAGTCAAGGGTCATCTCCGTGATGATATCAGTGGTATACCCCTCCAGCGTGATCCGGCCCTCATACTTGGTATTGAAATCCGGGTTGTAATAATTCCCCTGTCCCGGCAATATCTTGAACTGGTCAAATCCCTTCGGATTGTTCCCAAAATGCAGCTTGCCGAACATGGCCGTCTGGTATCCATTCTCATGAAGAATCTGCGGAAATGTTACGTTGGTGGTATCAAACGGGAACCGGTTGTCGATCTTACCGTTGATATGACTGTGCTTTCCCGTGAGGATCACTGCCCTCGAAGGAGCACAAATCGAGTTGGTGACACACGCGTTATTGAACAGCATCCCCTCCTCCGCGATCCTGTCAATGTTTGGTGTCTCCATCAGCTTGTCACTGTACGCACTGATCGCCTGGTAAGCATGATCATCCGACATGATGAACAGGATGTTGGGTGGTTCTGGAGAAGTGTCACCCCCACACGAGGTTAATGAAAATACGAAAATTCCGAATACGAGCCTGGCAAGAGTTTTCACGATCCTTGATTTTTAATTATTATTTTACAGGTCCGAATTTAAGAAATCTTGCCGTTGATGCCCAGAAAAATGCAATTTCTTTAAAGCAGTAACCATCCTAATTCCCGTTTAATCCCATTCCAACCGGCGGAGGAGTCTCCTCTGGCGTCATATACAACAGTCTGTTTACATGGGGTGCCAGCTCCACTTCAAGCTCCTTCAAATTCCCAAGGTATACCGATTTGCCCGGTCCCCATTCATATACATGTATATCCCCCCATCCCGCAAGTCCGGATAGGTCCAAGTCCCGCTCCATCGTCTCATCGGAAGTATTCACAAGCAGCAGCGCCTTTGCGCTCTCTTCAGGATAACTCCGCAATACCTTTACAAAATCATCATAGACCCCCCAGCCGGGAAGCTCAGCCACAACATGATCCTCACCTGGTTCAAGAAAATGCCACAGCTCCAGCTGCGCTTCAGAAAGCGTATGAAACCGGCACGAGGTGTTGACCACACCTCCCATGATCCCGTCATACAATGCAATGGAAATCCGTTCCTCTTCGGTGAGCTCCATGGTGTAATCCCTGAGGTACAATACATCAGGATCGTTTTGCCACAAAACATTGTTGAAGAACTGTCCCGCATACATCTCCCTGAACATATTTCCAACACCTTCCCTAGACCAGTTGTAATGCACATCGTTGGACACCCGGATCCCATCCACATAGCCGATCATCTGTTGAAAGGGCGAAATGCAACCAAGCCAGTAACTCTCCTCGCCGATCTCCTCCCTGATCATCTCCACCACATCGATAAAATACTGCACCGAGGTCTTACCCGGGGTGTACCGCTGTACCTTTTTCGAATCCTGCAATCCCCAGTCCATGAAATCGGTTTTAAAGGTGGTGAACCCCAGCTCTTTCAGGGTTCTGAATACTTTTCTCAGGTAAGCAAACCCACCGGGATGGGAGGCATCCAGAATATAGACCTCCTCTTCCGGCTTTTGCCATTCAGGGACAAGGTCCCCATTCATATCCTTAAGCAACCAGTCTTTATGCTCTTTGTAAATAAAGCTGTTTGAACTGACCATAAACGGACCAACCCAGATGCCCGGACTGTAGCCCGCTTCCTGGATACGTTTCGCAGCCGCCTCCAATCCGCCCGGCCAACGCTCATTCGTATTCAGCCAGTCACCATACCAGCTGTACCCGTCATCGATCTGTACAGCTTGTATACCCGGACCCGGATTCAAGCGCTCAATACTGTCAAGCATCCCGTCAAGAATACTGAAACGAAACTCCTTGTTGAATTCATACCAGGAACAATAATAATAACGTGGTGGCTTGAGATCCCCCACATCGTTAGAGACAGCCACCTCCTCAGCCATCGCATGCAGCACTTCATAGGGCTGATCACCTGTTTTGATATGGATGACCGGGAGGACTTTTCGCTTTTGATCCAGGACCACCTCCTCCATGGCAAACCCGGTTTCAAAAAAGACCTGGTCTGTATCCATATGCCGGTCGATCAATCCAATGCGATGTTGCCTGTTGTAAAGGGTGCTGCGATGCTGGTAATGGTTGTGATCAAATGCTGAAAAAACCATGGCATGCTCCGAGGGAGAAATGAGGGCGGTAAACAGGTAGCTGTCGTACGACCATACATTCTCCTTGAGCCTTGCAGACTCGATCCTCATCCTGGGCTCCGGGATGGGGTACACCCCACTGGCACCCCCAAAACCAAAACCCTGCTTATAAAAACGATCCGCACCCTTCACCTCTCCCCCGGCAATCGGCAACAACCAGTCGGGAGCAGTTTCGAAACCCTTGATTTCAGTTGCAACAAAATATCCGGTGGAATCTTTACCAAGTTCCAGGGTGATGTTTCCCCGGTCAAGCTGGTAAACAATCCTTCCTCCCCCGGCCGTTCTTTTAGTTGAAAGAAGGAGCGGATGCAAGGGTGCACCATCCATGGAAGGATAGCAGTCTGTTAGCCTCAGCTCTCCACTTGCCAGGCTGAATGTTCCATCCTCATAAATGGTCCATCCCTCCCGGCCTTGCTCGATCTCAACCGATGAACATGATCGTATTAAAAACAGAAGTATAAGCAGTAGAAAAAAAGGTGTTTTAATCTTCATAATTGGGAAGTGTTTCGTGATTAAAGTTACGACAATCAACCGAAAAAGGATCTCCTAGTGGCGAATTACCCTCCGGGGGAAAACGTATTGATCTCCAGATCAGGAACAGATTGGATTGCCTGAAGTCTTATATCCTGGTCAGGTTTCCGATCATTTCATTAAATTTACACCCTGAAACCAAAAGAATTGATATGCCCAGAGTCTTTACACCCGTAGATATCAGCAAAGAAGATAAAGAGGTTCGCAAAGATTATTTCGACCGCCACACCCCTGTTATCCATTGCAACGACACAGCAAAAGAGGGAGAAAAACTGAAAGTGAAAGTGAAATTGGGAACCGAATATCCCCATCCCGATCAGCCCGATCATTACATCAGCTATATTCAACTGTGGAACAGGGAGACATTTGTTGCAGAAGCCCGCTTTACTGCCGGGGCACTGGGCAATAATCCCGGGTTCGCAGAGGTCGATTTCTATATTGTACCCGGACCGGTCAGCCTGAATCTCAGTGCCATGGCTGTATGCACGAACCATGGCCTCTGGCAGAGTGAATCCAAAGAGGTGAGGATTGTTAAATAGGAACTCCCCTAACTTACCGAATTGTAGTCCACCCCCAACTCTTCAAGCACGTTTTCCTCCTCGTACCCGGAGGTGCCGACAAATGAAAGGAATGCAATTTTCCACTCCCCCTCTACCTTCTCCATGAAACGTACCTGCAGACTCTTGATCTCGATCTCATTATCGGGCATGGTATAGGTCCATGTCTCATTGCAGATCACGTAAGCAGATTCCTGGTATACCCTGATCCGGTAATTATCCTTCGCAACGGTGATATGCGTATTCTCAGGTGTGTTCGGATTGCTATCGATCAGCTCATCCCTGAAGAATGCCTCAACTTCATCCCAGCCCTCAAGGAAAACATGGTCATCTGCCCCTGTCGTTAGCCTGAAATTAAGACTGTCCTGTACATAAAAGCTGATCACCTTTTCAAAGTCAAAATCCATATATGCCTGTGTCTCAGTATTAATAACTTCAATGATCGCCCTCTTTTCCGCTTCCGGGTTGATCTGTTCCTGGCAGGAAGCCATCAATAAAAAGGAAAGTGCAATAGCAATAACAGCGGAATTTTTCATAGCAGGTAGTTTTTAGTTAAGAACTGTCCGGGAATAAACGGACATATTCATTCTATTGCAAGGTAGGGAATTGAAGAATAAATGTCAATCGGTCGGCATCAAAACTTTCCTATTCAGGATATACCGGCTGCAACCACTTCTCGTGTTCTGCATACCTGCTTTCCGCTGCCCATATGATGCCCCGCTTCATAAGCTCAAGCGCTTCAGGCACCTCAAAATCAGCAGCAACATGACCCAGTGAATTGTAATATACACGCCCTTCACCATAATATTTTTTCCAGACGACCGGCATTACCGCTCCATCGATCCACGGGGCATGATCACCACTGAAAGTCGTTGTTACCAATACGTTCACATTCGGATCCACATGCATATAATATTGCTCCGAGTGCATGTCAAAATCATTCAGTCCCCTGGTGACCTGATCCTTCCTGTCGACAATATTAACGGTATAATCAATGACTCCCCCGGGATGTGCAACCCATTGTCCGCCTACCATAAACTGGTATTCAGTGTTATTCCTGAATGCGTCTCCCAGTCCTCCGTGCCAGCCTGCGATCCCGACACCAGACCTGACCGCTTCGAGTAACCCTTTTTCCTGTTCGCCGGTAATCTGCCCCATGGTCCAGATCTGAACCACCAGGTCCAGTGATGACATAAATTCAGCATCTGTATAGATGCCCAGTGAATCAGACACGATCACCTCGGCGCCTTCTGAACGCATCCATGGCACAAAGATATCTTTTGTCTGCTCAGGTTCATGTCCGGGCCAGCCTCCCCAGACAAACAGCACCTTTTTGCCTTCAAGTGAAGAAGTTTCCCCGGATTGAGCCACGATGTCCGCAGCTAAGAAAATGGTAAGTGTAATGAATATGGAAAAGAAACGAAAGATCCTGGTTGCTTTCATACGTCCTCAAATTTTAATTGTATCCGGTCGATAATTGAATTTCCCGAATCTACAAAAAAAGGGTAAATAATCATATCTCATCATACGATATCTTATCATTCATGTAACGGATCGGTGTGGAAGGATATTTAGTACCGGACAGCCTGAAAACCTGGAGAGATCAGGTTTGAAATCATGATCGAGCAGGCTGACTCAACCCCGAAAAAATCCGGGTGGAGAAGCTTGTGGTACCTCTCCACCCGGACAACCATGAAATTGAAACTGCCTAGTATCGCTCTTTTCTCAAAGTCATAAAGGCCTGGGCCAATATCATTATTACTGTAAGGCTGAGTAATATTTTCCCAGTTATGCAATATGCACCGCAGAAGAATTCCTCACCTGCACCCGCAAGACAGGCACAAGCCCCGGTTATCGTCATCAGAACAACAAGTCCGAACAACATGAGGCCGGAAAAGAAAAGTATCTGTGCTACGTGCTTATTCATCGCCTATGATTTAATCCCAATATTACAGCATCGCCAGACCCATTTCAAGGATCAAGGTGTGATTTCTGTCACTTTTAGGTGTGTCATCCATCACAATTGAATATCTTTAAGTCAAAAGATGAATGTCATGAAAACTTCCTGCAGCAACTGTTCCTTCGGATCATGTGCGATTGTTGCACTCTCATCCTCAGAACTGAGGGCAATGGAAAAGGAGACGTGGCAGGCTGATTTTTCACAGGGTGCGATCATCAGGGTGCAGAACGATCCTGTTGATGCAGTCATCTACCTCAGGTCTGGATTTGTGAAGGAGTACGCCAGGCACCAGACAATGCCCGACCAGGTGATCCAGATCATCAAACCGCGGTCTTATATTGGATTGCACAGTCTTTGTACCGATACAACAAGTGCATTTTCCTACCAGGCCATATCCGAAATTGAGATCTGTTTTATCAGGAAGACTAAATTCAGCCAGCTGATCCGCGGCAATGGACATTTCGCCAGGGAGATCATTAAATGTCTCAGTACGGAAAGCATGAGCAATCACAGGAGATTCCTGAGCCTGAACAGGAATCAGACCTACGGTAAAGTGGCCGGATTGTTGCTTTATCTCTCTGAAGAGATTTACGGGAACCGCAGTTTCGGCCTGCAGCTCAAGCGTGCCGAACTTGCACAACTTGTGGCTTCAACCAGGGAAAGCATCACCAGGGCACTCCGCTGGCTTCATACTGAAAATGTTATCAATATGGATAAAAACCACGTAACAATCGTCAATTTTGAACGACTGAGTGAGATCGCCAGGCACGGATAGCAATCTTTCATGGAATGCTCAGTACAACATCTTGACAAGCTTCCCATCCATCAATTCCCAGTTCATAAAATACATGGTCATGCCAAATGAGAGATAGTAAATCCGGATTGGCTGATCATATCCCACAGTTCCTGCCTCCGAACTGATCTCATAAGCATATGATGGCAGCTGACCGACATCCGTTGCCAGGGTGAGATGCCAGTCGAGCAATCCCATGCGGTCGAGGGCCCTCCGCATCTTCACCCCAAGACGAACGGAAGTGATAAATGGTGCCTCAACTTCCTCTGATCCCTGGAAAGTATATGTATAGTTACTGTTTTTATCCATCCTTGTCATATTCCTGTATGCCGAAAAATCCTGTCTGAACAAAACTCCCGCAAAAGGGATAATGGTGCGGGAGGGTTCACTTGTCTCGTATACAGGATAAGAAATATCAATGGGAAATCCGTATGCATAATTCTCTCCGTGACCCCATAGACTAACAGGTTCGCTGTTGATCTCCTGCTCATGAATAAAGCCAAACCTGCTCCTGCTAAATTCAATCCCCGGTGAAATACCCAGTCCAAAATCAAATTCGAAATTACCCTTCAAACCAATCCTGTAATTAAAAACATCTGTCTGACGCGGCGAAGTTTGAACGTCTCCCTCAAGACCCGGGGATAATCCTGTAAATACCAACAGAGGTTCCACATTCAGCCCGAGTGACAAATCACCCTGCGCATGCCCGTTAATACTCTGCAAGAATATGGTCAGGATTAAAACATTCCGAATGATCTGTTTCATAACAGGAAAATATGATTAATGCTATAATTTACACCAACATAAACACGTGTACGTTTTCATTGCGACCCAAGTTACAATTCTCTGCAAATTATCAATGCAAGTTCAAATATTATATCTTTGCAATACTATTATTCAAATGAGGAGATGCAGATACAAAGAAATAAGTCAGGAGAAACAATCAGCTACCGCGTAGTCATTGGAGAAGCAGGATCAGATTTTACGCAATTCATTAACCCGGAAGAGAAGGATTACCTGCAACGCCGTATTTCTTCAGGAAAGCCGCTCACCATTCTCAATCGTCCCGACGGCGTAGACTTCATCCTGCTGCTGAAGAAAGAAGAAGAGGTGTATCACATCGAACTGGAAAATGCCCGAAAAGCTGCTTTTGAACTGTACCCACATTTGAAAGACCACGATGCGGAGAAAATCTCGATAACGAACGATAAAATCACAAAAGCTGAAATGCTCGCATTCCTGGAAGGACTGTACCTGACAGATTACAAATTCAATAAGTACTTCACAAAAAAAGAAGATCAATTCAAGATCATGGAAGCGGATGTGATCTCCGAAGAGATTTCCGAAGAAGATCTTGCCAGCCTGGTTGCGGCACTTGAAGGAACCATCTTTGCCCGCGACCTTGTAAATGAACCACTCTCATACCTCACCGCCACGAAAATTGCCGAAGAAATTGCCGAAAAGAGCACCGAAGCTGGTTTCAGCATTGAAACTTTCAATAAGAAGAAGATCGAAGCGCTGCGTATGGGCGGACTCCTGGCTGTGAACAAAGGAAGCGTTGATCCTCCCACTTTTTCAATCCTGGAATGGAAACCGGAAAACGCGAAAAACGACAAACCCTACATCCTGGTCGGAAAAGGGGTCGTTTATGATACGGGCGGACTGAGCCTGAAACCTACGCACGATTCCATGGATTACATGAAATGTGACATGGCCGGTGCTGCGGCTGTCGCCGGAACGATATATGCAATCGCAAAAGCAAAGCTACCTGTACATGTGATCGGGTTGATCCCGGCCACCGACAACCGGCCCGATGGCAACGCGTATGTGCCCGGCGATGTTGTTGAAATGTACGATGGCTCAACGGTTGAGGTCCTGAATACCGATGCGGAAGGCCGCATGATCCTCGCGGATGCCCTCAGCTATGCGAAGCAATATGATCCGGAACTCGTGATCGAACTCTCAACACTTACCGGGGCCGCCCATGCAGCTGTTGGTAAATACGCGATCGTGGGCATGGGCAACGCCGGCAAAGCCTCAATGGAAGCGCTGGTGGAAGCAGGATTCAACACCTTTGAACGGATCGCCGAATTTCCATTCTGGGATGACTTTTCCGAATTATTGAAATCCGACATCGCCGATCAGAAAAACATCGGTGGTAGGTATGCCGGTGCAATCACTGCCGGAAAGTTCCTGGAAAAATTCACCGACTATCCATATGTCCACCTGGATATCGCAGGCCCCTCATTCAATAAGTCTCAGGACAACTACAGGGGCAAGGGAGGCAGTGGCATTGGAACAAGGCTGCTTTTTGAATTTTTTAAACAAAAATCAAAATAAGAAGATAATGAACAGGAAGACGGTTATCGGTATCTCACACGGGGATATCAACGGGGTCAGCTACGAAGTTATACTGAAGTCACTGGAAGATAGCCGGCTACTTGAGCTTTGCACCCCGGTGATCTATGGCTCACCGAAAGTGGCAGCCTACCATAAGAAAGCTGTGAATATCGAAGAACTGAACCTGAACAGCATCAGGAAGCCGGGAGAAGCACATGACAAAAGGATCAACATCATCAATTGCATCGACGACAATGTCAGGGTTGAACTGGGAAAATCCACCCGCCAGGCCGGGCAATCTTCTTACGAAGCACTGAAAACAGCAGTCACTGACCTCAAGAGTGAAGAGATTGATGCGCTGGTGACCGGACCAATCAATAAACAGAATATCCAAAGCGAGAATTTCAGCTACAGTGGTCATACCGAATATCTCAAGGATAGCTTCGGGGTCGACGATGTGCTCATGCTCATGGTAAGTCAGTATATGAAAATAGGTGTTGTGGCTGGACATGTCCCAATCGCAAAACTATCGGAATTTATCACCTTGGAACGGGTACTCTCAAAGATCAGACTGCTGAACCAATCGTTGCAAAAAGACTTCAATATCAGGAAACCACGGATCGCTGTGCTCGGTCTCAATCCGCATGCGGGTGATGAAGGTCTGCTCGGCGAGGAAGAACAGCAGGTGATCATCCCGGCCATCGAGGAGGCAAAAAAACACAACACGCTGGTATTCGGCCCCTTTCCTTCAGATGGATTCTTCGGTTCAGGCACATATGCAAAATTCGATGGGATACTTGCAATGTACCACGACCAGGGGCTCATCCCATTCAAAACCATTTCCAAAGATGAGGGAGTCAACTATACCGCAGGTCTCCCAGTGGTACGCACCAGTCCGGCACATGGCACTGCCTATGAACTTGCAGGAAAAGGCGAGGCATCCTTCGATTCATTCAGAAATGCGATCTACCTGGCATCAGACATCATAAAGAACAGGAACTACTACGACGAAATCAACGCCAACCCGCTCCATTCCACCTACAATTCAGGCTCCGACAAAGACGACGATATCAACGATCTTTCAGAAGATCAACAATAACATATTTACTGGGAATTATGGAGCCGGTTGTTTTCAGGAGATGGTCAAATAAAGGACATGCGGTGCTGTCTACATTTCACAAGGTGATACGCATTGCTACCCTCTCACTGGCCTACACCCTGGTCCAGGGACAAACTTTGTCGGCACAAACCGATACCACAACTCCACAAATATTCTATGACCTGGAAGAAGTGGAGGCCATCGGTGAGAAAGCGGCGGAACTCTATGCACCCGCGCTCCGCCAGCTGCTGATCATCTCGCAGGAAAATATCGCTCCCGCACCGTCGCGATCACTCGGTGAGCTGCTCGACCACCATCCGGGAATTGATATACGTACAAGAGGACCCCATGGTATACAGGCCGATCTGAATATCCAGGGTGGTTCATTCGACCAGTCACAGGTGCTGTTCAACGGTCTGGAGATCACGGATCCCCAAACCGGGCACTTCAGCCTGGACCTTCCCGTGAACCTGTCAGCCACAAAAAGGATCGAAGTACTCAAAGGTCCTTCTGCAAAGAGATACGGTCCTGGTGCATACACAGGGGCTGTCAACATCATCACCCGGCCAGACGATTCTCTCCACTTCACTGCAAATGCCTCCTATGGCAGTTTTCAAACCTGGGATGCCGGTGCGACCCTGCACCTCCCTGTCGGTGAAACAAAAAACCTGCTCTCCCTCTCTTCAGCCACAACCGATGGTTATACGCAAAATACAGATGCAACGAAACACGACATATTCTTTCATAACCAGGCAGTGACCGGTAAAGTCAAAAGCGACATTCTACTTGGCTGGAACAGCAAGCAATTCGGCGCACTCGCATTTTACACACCCAGGTACCCCGACCAATACGAAGAGACACAAACGGTTTTTGCCGCACTGAAGCTTGGGGCTGCGAAAGATGAAAAAGGGTTTTCAGGCAGTATCCACTGGAGGAGGCATTACGATCATTTTACCCTTTTCAGGGAGAACCCTTCAGCATACGAAAATTTTCACCGATCGGATCTCCTTGGGGTAAACCTGGGAAGAAAATTCTATAGCAGCCTGGGCGTCACCAACATTCATACACGCTGGATCCATGACCGGATGCTGAGCACAACTCTTGGGGAACCCATCGCCCGGCCTGTTCCTGCAGGAAACAACGGGGTTTATAACCACTTTGCATATCGAAACCGCTGGAGCCTGATGGCCGACCACCAGCTTCAGGTGGGCAAACTTTATATAAGTGCCGGATTGCTCCTACAGGCCGGTATCCGCGACCTGCTCTCCCCGGGAATCTATCCCGGACTGGATGTCTCATACCTCCTGTCACCCCGACTGCAGATCTTCGCATCGGCAAATCGCTCCATGAGGCTACCCACCTATACAGATCTCTATTATGAAGGACCCCGGAACAGGGGAAACCCGGATCTCCGGCCCGAAAAGGCGGTGACCATCGAATCCGGCATCAATTTCAAAACCGAGACAATCCGGACCGATATCGCACTGTTTTACAGGAACGGAACGGAAACCATCGACTGGATCTGGAGAGACAGCGTCTGGGTGACCAGCAACCTGACAAAACTTGACACCTACGGGGGTGAAACAACACTGGAATACATCCCTGGAAACCCTGGCCCGATCAGCAGTCTGCTCCATTCCATAAGAATCTCTTATGCTTATACCGGGATCAATAAATCAAGCGATGCATTCGTTTCCAACTATGCACTCGATAATCTAAGGCACAAGGCGATCTTCAATTTGCGGCTCTCCCTTCCCTGGAATATCTATGTCGATCTGATGGTAAGATGGCAGGACAGGAACGGCTCCTTCCTCTACTATGAATCACCTGATGCCATGCCCTATGAAAGAGATTATGCACCCTTCTGGCTGGCGGATCTTCATACAGGTATCCGGCTGAATAGATTCACCCTGTTTGTCAATGTCACAAATATATGGAATACCCCCTACAGGGATATAGGGAGTGTGGTCATGCCAGGCAGGTGGATCATGACCGGCATCGAATTCCGGTAGGATCTATCCGATCAGTGCCTTGTAATCATCAGCCGAAAGCAGTTCGTCGGCCTGCGCGGCATCACTGATCTTTATCTTCACCATCCATCCTTCGCCATAAGGATCTGAATTCACCACCTCGGGAGCATCTTCAAGCTTTCCATTCACTGCTTCAATCTCCCCGCCTACTGGCATAAACAGATCTGAAACAGTCTTCACAGCTTCGATCGTTCCAAAGGTATCGCCCTGGTCGAGTGATTCTCCTTCCGTCTCGATCTCAACAAATACAACATCACCAAGTTCGCCCTGGGCAAAATCGGTCACACCAACAGTTGCCGTGTCACCTTCAATAAGAACCCATTCGTGGTCCTTGGTATACTTCAGATTTGATGGAATGTTCATAGGTTTTATGTGTAAGATTTACGAATAGTAAAAGTAATTGTTTTTTCCTGATTGCAAAAAAAGAACCAGCATTACAGATGATGTTTTTAAACTGAATATACCCCCCTTCGTCCACCGTAGCCCTGGCGAAGGCGGATCGTCCACCGTAGCCCTTCGAAGCTCTGGCAAAGGATATTCATCCTCCCTCTGACCTCCGGAGCTTCTGCGAGTAGGGACATACCACGCCGCGCCCACCATAGCCCTGGCGGAGGTGGGAAATACGCTACAAGGTAAAGGTAAGACTAAAACCTGTATTGTAATTTGCGTTGTCGTAGGTGTTCGTGATATAGGGTTTATTGACACGTTGGTCATAAAACGCCCGGAGCATGAACTTGTCACTCAGCTGGTAATCGGCCGTCGCCTTAATACTAATGATCTTCTGACCTGCCGTGATCTCGCTGCCCGAAATATCTTCCAGCTTCCTGATCACGGTCTGGTTGTTCCTGAAGGAGACATCCACCCTGACATTCAGGTCGCTGGAGATCTCTTTCTGGTTGATGATCAGCTGTACAGAATTGAACCTGTATCCTGCGCCAAAGACATATTCATTGCTGCGCACCTCGTTTACCTGTGTGTTGGCCATGTTCAGGCCGACGGTACGGGATTTTTTAATCTCAAAGCCGGTGGTCAGACTGTTCTTCCAGTCCATATTGATGTCGAGAAGCGGACTGAACTGTTCACTGATCGTCACCGAATTGATCGACCTGGGAACGGTGAAGTTGCCCTGCAGGTCAATGTAAAATGTTTTGCCATCGATTACTCTCTCCTCGACAAAGTAGGGATTGAGGTTAGAGATAAAGTTTCCGACACTGTATGTAGAGCGGTAGGCGTGACCGAGGGTTATGGAATTGATATAATCCTGCAGGATCTCGATCTTACCCAGTCCGTCATAGGTCACTTTCCAGTTCGGCATGGGAAGAACTTCTCCGATCTTGTATATGGCATTCAGCGCAACATTGTCAGTGGTTTTGTACCCGTAAGCAGCCAGGAATGCAGGGATCAGCACATCCTGTGAGGTCGGACCATATCCATCATAGTATCCTGAAGAATCATCATAGAATGCGGAGGGATTGGGGTACGTATTCATCGCCAGCCTTTCAGATATATCTCTCCTGGCCTGGTGTTTCAGGAAGTTAAATGCATTGGAGATATCCACACTGTCGGTCAGGGGTTCAAATGCTGTTCCCCATGAAAGGAAAGACATGCTGACGTTCCCGGATTCGATCCTTCCCCTTTCGCTTGAACTTTCCGGCAATTCACCATCTTCATTTACAGTGTAAAACTCCGAGATATTCTCCGAATAGGCATGATTCCCCGTGAGATCGATACGCAGTCCTTTGATCGGTTCAATGTTTGCCCTGAAATTCAGACGTTTTGAATTATTTTGATTAACCGGATCATTCAGGTACTGGCTCGTTGAGAGCCAACCGTTGTCGAATGCATCACCTGCAAAATCACTCCTGTACCACCCTGAAATATATTCCCATCCTGGAGTCAGCTGGCTACCATGTCGTTGCATCCCCATCAAGTCTGTTCCCTGGTTGTATCCCGGGAGCAATGATCCTCCGCTACTCGAATAGGTGACGTTTACCGTGCGGACCGACATCAACATCCTGATACTGTTCTCCAGGATGAAGGTCAGCGGATCCTCTCCCTTCTGGACGGTACCGGTGACCACCAGGCGGGAATTGGGAACTGTTTCCATGGTCGTGACCTTGATACGCCTGTCAGACAAGATCTCGAAGTCGTTCTCAACCTCCCGACCTCCCTGGTCAAAGACTGCCACCTTGATCTTTTCTGTACGCAGGTTGTGGGTGACAAATCTGCCTGTGCCCTCCCTGAAGTAAACGTTTTCCTGTTCGAAGGTCTTTTCCTTTGTACGTACCTCCTCTTCCTGCCTGGCAGGAGCTCTACCTCCCCGCGTATTCCTCCTGTATTTATCGTTGATGCTTTTCAGGTAATCCACCTTGTTGTAGAGGTTCACAAAGTTCATCTGTCCGTTCACCTGGATGGTATAGGAATTCTTGATGCTGTTCCCCAGGTCAATAGTATCACCGGGTAGTACAGGCCCGATATCCCATCCATAAGTTCCGTTGTACCGGGTATTCAGCGTCATCCAGTCCAGCAAAGGGATCTTATTGATCGGCAGGGTGTAACTTACGGTAAACTGGTGATAATAACTGGTGGTGCGCCCGAAGGATCTGATGTTCTGCATGATCGAATCCCGGTACATTTCGTATCTTTCAATCTCCCTGTTAAATCGTCCTTCCGGTTCATCGATCCTGGCGATGTTCGTGGCTGAAAAATCAAATTTCAGGTTCCTGGTCAGGTCAAACTTCATGCTGTAATCCCTGTTCCAGTAAAAATCTTTCTTAAAAGTAGGCCTCACTGTAAATGCCGGATTGTTGATGTTCCTGATCTGCTTTTCCAGGTAGCTCCTGTCCATGTCGGTCCGGAAGGTAAGCCTCGAGGGAAGGTAATAGAAATTGAAATCCTTGACCATCCTCAGCCATTTGTGATTGAGGAATTTCACATTGTTGAACGGACGCACATTCTTGGGCCTGCTGTTGTAATTATAGCTGATATTCGCCTTGATCCTTTTGGTATTGTAGTACCTCAGGTTTGGACTGGTGCTACTCATTTCATTCAGAGAGAAGCTCGTGGACCAGTTTGAAAGAGACCAGATCCTGGTCTGCCCGCCTCCCTGCGGATTCACCCTCAGGTTGGTCAGCGCGAATGACTTTCGTTCAACAATATCCTGGGAGTACTTCTTGATGGAATCCCGTTCCGTTTCGGTCTCTGCATTCTCAAGGGCCTCTTTCAACGGGATATCCGGGTCAAGCGGATTGTATTCCGGGTTGACGATCGATTTGGAATATCCCACGTAGAGGGGAATAGACACCCCGGCCTCCTCTTTGAATACCTTGCCCATTTCAAAATTGGAAGAGACATCATACTGAATGATCTGCTCCCTGGACCGTTCATTTACTTTTTGCTCGATACTTCCGAAACCCGGGGTACTGGTCGACCCTGCAAAGGTGACATTCCCAAAATCAGCCAACCGTGCACTGGCCCTGCCGTTCGCGGCCCATCCTCCTCCTTCATCGAAATTGGTAAGCCGAAGTTCGTTTAACCATATCTCCCCGGTCTTTGGCATCCCGTCGTCAATGTTCGGATTGCTGCCTCGCCTGGGGTTCCGTACACCGATCATGATGGTACGTACGCTGCTCATATTCGGGTTACCGGAAACGGACACTTTATTGCCCCTGGGATCAAATATCGAGTAAACCGAAGTGATGCTCACCGCACTGTTGGGGTCAGAAATCTTCCTGTTTCGCTCCTGCTTCACCTCTGTAAAGAGGGAAAGATCGATCTCGAAGCGGTTCTCATCGGGCCACACGATCTCCCTGTCTGATTCACTGTCCTTATCATACCTGCCATGGGGAGTAAGCACAAGCGGAACTTCATATTCATAATAGTTGCTCTGGTAATCTGAACCGATCCTGATAAATGCAGTCAGCTCCTTGTCCTGGAGATCACCATCTATCAACGCTTCCGCATGTGCCTCCATCTGGATTTTCCCATACTGCCTGATGTCAAGTTCAGTATTTTTGTATGCAGCCCTGGCATCTCCGTCACCCAGCTCAAGTACCTTGAGTACAATGGCCTGTTCATTCAGCTGTCTCAGCTGTGGCTGCGAGGGATCGATCTGCCGCGTAAAACCAGGAGGCAATACATAATTGACCGGCTCCTTGCCATAGTTTTCCTCGATGTTTACAGCAGAGATGGAAAGCGTGCCTTCCGGGGGCTCGATACCGGTCCAGTCTTCTCCACCCTGGATAAAGGGAAGGTTGTAACGGCGCCATTCCCCCCTGATCAGCTCGAGCTTGGCAAAGCGCAGGAAGACTGTATCCTGGAAACCCGTGAGGAACATCCGCATGAACCGGATGGTTTTGAAATCTGAGATTCCGCCCACGGCCCGCACGTAATCATGGATTGGGATCCGGAACTGGAACCACTCCACATCCTGGGTCGTACCATTTTCAAATTCAACCGAATTCACCACCTTATCAACAATGTAGTTCCTGCCAACCTCCAGCTCGCTGGGACTGAGATCCACCCGGTATTCAAAATAACTCTCACTCTCACTCAGGGTGTTGTCACGGTTGATATCCTCCTGGTCTGGGATCGTTTTCCCGGAAGTTGTGTAGGATTCATCGTTCTGCAGGTCACTGGGAGAGTTGCCCTCCGGGTTGTTGTAATGCTTGTATCGATCCAGGATGCCGCGCTGCTCACCATCGTAGTCACTGCCCCTGTAATAGTGATAGTTATCTGAAGAGGGATCAGCAATGATGGCATCGTATGCTTCCTGACTAAGATTATTGCTGGTGTACAGTGCTTCGACCTGGACCAGGAAATCATCATTCCTGGAATCGAAAAAGGTCTTTTCATCTTCCGTGCTGAGTCCGTCCAGACCCACATCCTGGTATTTCCTGGCCTCATCTCCGCCGCTGAATGCATTTACCAGGGACTGGACCAGGGGCACGCGTCCCCATACCGTGGTATCCACCTTTTCAACATTTTCATCGGTGGGCAGACCATTTTCGAACATTTTCCTTGAATCCTTGAGGATATCCTCGGAGACACTCCCCAGGTTAAAGATCATCTCCCCGCCGTTCTGTCCTTCCCTGGCAGCATACGGATCCATGAGCCAGAACTCGATGAACTCGACATTGGCTTGCTCAAAATCACTGGAGTAGATCTCCCGCATCATACCTCCCCATCTACCCTCAGGTTCCAGCAGCCTTCCGTTCCTGTCGATCCGTTCGGCATCATAATTATATGGACCACGCTCCCTGGGATAGTACGCCACGTTCAGCACAGAAATATTTGTGGGTGTCCCGTATGGATTTTCCTTCTCAGGAAAGATGTCCTGTTCATAGACTTCGTATACATACGGACTCGACTGGCTTTCGGGATTTTCCTTGATATGCAGCGGGGTGGTGGACTTGTTACGCAGGAAAAGCGGGTCGATCTGGTACCATGCAAATTTTGCACGGCCGTAACCATATTCGCGGTCATTGTTCAATTCAGCTTCCGGGAAAAAATCGCGCGGTGTACTTGCCAGGGTCCATGCGGCATAGTGCTTCATATCGATGGAGGTCTCGCTACCCTCGAAATCATCGATATAGGCATTTCCCTCTTTGTCAATCGCCCTTGAATGACCGGGAATCAGGTGTGCAAACTCTCCAACGAAAGTAAGCTGGGACGGTGCTTTTGTTTCGATCAGGGGCAACTTATCAACCAGGGTTGTCAGCAAAGGGGCCTCCTTGGAATAGGATGTGTTCAGTCCCCAGATGGTATTGGAGATCGGTTCGTCACCTATGTTTACCTTCTGTGTATGTGGCCGTTCTGTAAGGTGCAGGATGGTGGCTCCTACATTGAAATTGTTCGAGACCTGGTAATCGAAATGGGATCCCACCATCGTTTTGGTCTGGAAATTAAACAGTGACTGGTTCTCAAGAGAGATCTTCACCTGGGTGCCGGACTCCATAATTGCCTGGTTGATGATGGTCACCCTTCCCAGGGTATAATCCACGGTGTAGTCCTGTCCCTCCACAAGTACGCGTCCGCCTGCAGTTACCTTCACCGATCCTTCCGGCACATTCATGGCATTGAGCATGATCTCAGAGCTGGAGCTGGATGAATAGGTTCCTGTAAGTGCAAACTTATTCTTCTCTGCAATTTGCTGGGCCTTGGTCTTTGTACTGTCATACAAATCCTGGAAGACATATTTGTTGATGGCAAGTTCAGCAGCCTCCCCCGATAGGCTGTCCTCCAGGATATCGACCAGGTCCGACCCGAAAGGTTCCAGGAGTGGAAAGATGACCCGACCGTTATCCGGCAGGATGGTGATACCTCTCAGATAATCAAAGATGCCATCGGGATATGGATCCCTTTGCGAGTTCATATTGTCCAGGTTCAGCAGCGAGAGTAGCGTGGTCTTATTGAGATCTCCTTCCGGCAGGTAGTTGATCTTGTTCCCGGTCTTGTCGTCACGATACACCACGTCAAGCGTAAATGCATCCTCCTGGACCTGGTATGCGCCAATGGCATACACGTTTTTCATCATCAGGTCCCAGGTATAGCTCCTTGGCGTGAAGTTCGACGGCTTAAGGAGCTTAAGAATCAGTGTTTGCGGAGCGCTTACACCGGAGGAGGATGACAACTCCCCAACCCTGTATGTCTGACCCTGGTAGGTATATTCATAAGCGACCGCCAGTACTTCATCTGTATTCAGCGCCGTATTCAGGGAGATATAGCCCAGCTTCTCATTGAAATCAAACTCCCTGGGAGAGAGCAGTCGCGCATTTTCAATCTTCTCGAAATCCCTTCCAAGCTGGAGATTCTGTGCCTCAAGCACTCCTGTTACATTTTTAATCTCCCTGACTTCATCATATGTTGTGGTGAGGTCGTTGTAGGCGCTGTTCAGGTCATTGCGGGGTGGAACCCCATTGGCCCCGTTATCAGCAAACACTCCACTGTAGGGGTTTTCCTCCCCCAGGTCGATCAAGGCGAGGATGTTCCGGGAGTCTTCGTAATTGGTGGTTTTGTTGGTGACCCACACCTCGATCTTCGTGATCGTCACATTCGAAGTGATCGTCGGAAGCGTTCGCATGGCAGAATTATAATTGTCCCGGAAATAGTCCGACAGGAAATAGTGTTTATTCACATCGTAGTCATCCACGGTTACCTCGAACTCACTCGTCTGGGCGCCACCGGATGCCTGGATCACCTGGGACTCACCCCGTTGCTGGGAAAATACACTGGTCACGGTGAGCTTCCCGAACTGCATCTCAGTTTTTAGTCCGAAGAGGCTCATGCTTCCGTTGATCAGGGAGCCCGGCAACGGGAGGTTTACATTCCCGGCCTCGATCTTCTTGATGATCTCGTCCTCTTCGCCGGCATATTCAAGCTTCGTTTTCTGATCAAAATCGAAAGTTGCTTCCGTATTGTAGCTGAAATCCATATTCAGCTTTTCACCGATCGAACCCGAGACATTCATGATGATCTTCTCATCAAACTGGAATGAAGGTGTTTTCCTGAGTCGTTCTGAAATATTGGGGTTATCGATCTTGGAATAGTTAAAACCGAAGATCAGCTCCGCACTTCCGCTGGGAACAATATTGATCGTGTTGGATCCGAACACCTTATCAAAGGCCTCTCCCCCCAGGTTGATGGAGGGGATGAATGACTGTTCCTCAATGGCTCCTCCACCAGACTTCATGCGCCAGTAGTCCCTGACCGCCTTGTTGAACTGGTACTGCTGAAACTCATCGGTTGACATCACTTTCGGTACCCGGTAATTCCAGCTCCCGATCTTCTCCTGGAACAGGTAGGTATCCGTCTCCGGGTCATATACGATCTCCTTTTGAACATTGGATGGATTGTCCAGGTAGAGCGGCGAATTGTCTGAATTAGAAAATGGGTAGTTGTCCTCCTGTATTGGAAATGGCAGGGTATCGGGCTGAAAGAATGCGGCCCCTGCTGGTGCAGCGAAAACAGTGTTCTTCGTCGAAGCTAACGGCAGGATCATGCCTGCCAGCATCACGAATAGCAGATACGGAACTATATGATTACGCGATAGCTTCAACAGTTCGTAGCAGTTCAGTTTTTTACATTAATTTCAGGGCTCCCTTTACAACTTCTTCAACACTTTGTTCTTCTCCTTGTATCACCTTGGCCAGACTCTTCTCAACAGTCTTGCGGGGAAAACCAAGTGCCACTAATGCTGATAACGCTTCTTCTCTTACAGTATTGTCCTGTGGGTGGAATAAATCATCCCTTTCAGAGGCCTTTCCGACCTTGTCCCGAAGGTCGACAATGATCCGTTGGGCAGACTTCGCCCCGATCCCTTTGACATTCTGCAATGCAACCACGTTTCCGGAAAGGATGGAAGTGCTCACCTCAGCTGGGGTCATGGAGGAGAGGATCAGTCGGGCAGTATTGGCTCCGACACCTGATACCGAGATCAGTAACCTGAAAACTTCGCGCTCCTGCTTGTTGGCAAATCCAAACAACAGCTGGGCATCTTCGCGGACGACATGGTGCAGGTACAACTTCGCAGTTTCCGACGTTCCAAGATTTGAAAATGTATTCACCGATACATGCAGAAGATAGGCAATCGACCCTGCTTTCACCACCAGGTGGGCAGGAGATCGCTCAACGATTTCACCTTCAATAAACTCATACATAATT
>JGI12048J13642_10026523_pt1 | contig 21162 bp, 12 predicted proteins | sample ElkSlonscriptome_16_FD_13642 | JGI IMG/M metagenome (IMG submission 13642)
CGGTTGAGTGATTTTGCCACGAATCCCACGAATTGACACGAAGGTGGTCATTGGGGCTTGGGAAGGGTTTTTAACGCAGAGGCGCAGAGGGACGCAGAGCTTTTTGTTGGAGCTATTGGCAATGGTTGACGCGGCGGCAAAAAGGGCTTTACATCAAAACGGAGCGATTTTGAGTTTGATCGAAACTATAAGACCGAAAGTCGGGATCGGTGACGTTTCGAAGCCCTTTGTAGCGACTTAGGACGCGACTTCAGCAGCAAGACCGCTACGCATTTCCCTTACTTTACCCAATTGCCACGCGATAAGCGGCAACACGTCGAATGTTAAGTCCAAGGGCGCGCAGCACCGCCACGTAGGTCATGTTCGCCATGCCCCTGACTCGCAAGCGAGCCATTCCCATTTGGTATTTGAAACGGGACATTGTCGCTTCGACGCCAGCACGCCATCGATAGCGATCGCGAAACTCTTTGCTTCGATCCGCCAGTCGCCGATATCTCTGGCGGACTCGGTCATGTGTATACTGATAACGAATCGAACCACGTCCGACTGCCGAGGCGGGGCATCTATCTTTGTGGGGACAATTTACGCAGGTCTCCGTCGCAAAGATAACTTGTAGTCGTACTCCGGCCACACTGGTTTCTACGGGTTGCTTTCCGGCAGGACAACGCTCAACTCGGCCGTCTTCGTGGAGTTCAAAATCTTCCAGCGTAAACCTGCCTTGCAACGTTCCCTTTGCGGTCATCGCAGGGGAAACCACTTCGACGTTTTGCTCTTGCCCTTTTTCAATGCACTCGGTCGATCCATAGTGGGAGTCGGCAAGAAGCTCTGTTGGTTTGATGCCACGTTGATCCGTGTCTTCCAACGCGGGCGCGAGTGCATCTTTGTCGTGCATAGTCAATGCATTAACCGCCACATGCGTAATGAGATCCGGCTTCGATGGATCGGTGCTTTCTGGTTCGTTCGAATCGTCCTCAGCGTAGGTTTCCATGATCTGCACGAGATAACCTGTTCCACGGTGCTTATTGTAGCGAGCGTCAGGATCGGCCGGATTGATCACACCATCGCAACCTGTCTTGCAGGGCGGCTTGACCACTACAGGCGTGTCCGGACTATCAGGTATCTCGCACTGCTCCTCAAAGATCCGTCGAAGCAAAAGGTAGCTTTCTAAACTTGATGCATCGGTTTCTCGAAATGATTCGACGAGCAGGTAAACATCTTTGGCGGCTTCCGGTAAACGTCTTTTGGATTCACTTGGACGCGTGTCTGCAAAGCAGCCATCGCCAGCTCGATCGATATACTTTCGGATAATTCCTGGATCGACCGTAGAGACGAGGGTCGGGTGTTTTCGTTTCAATTCACGCAAGAATTTACTCGTTGCTTCGACCAGAATCCCCAATCGAGTAAGCCCGCGAATTGCAGATCGTACCGCCGTTGAATCGAGTCGTTGCTTGCCCGTATCCACACCGATTGATTCAATGAGTTTATCAGTAAGAGTTCGAAACAGAACTTCATCGAGACCTGAAGCAATCACTCTCTTGCGGTAGTTACGAAGGGTTCGCTCGCAAAGATAGGCGTCTGGCTCTTGGCGGATATCCAACGCATAGTGCCATGCAATATTGAGAGCGACTGCTTCGGTTGTTTGTTGGTCCGTGAAGTCATGCAGCTGCTGCAGAATCAATGCGCCCAATGCGACGTACAGATCTTTTGAAGGGCGGCCAAAGTCATCTCGAAACGCGCTGGCAAGCTGGGAGACTGGCAACTGCTCCAACAAGTAGTCTCGAAACACTCCTGCCCAACTTTGTTCGAGAAGCCGTCGACGCTTCGGTCCCAAATATTCCCAAGGATCAAATAGGTTGCCGCTGTGATGGTCTCTTAAAGTAAGCATGCCAAGAATCTAGCGCGAACAGCCATTTGTGCAACTGCAAATCAACGACTTTTTGCCGCCCCGTCAACTTTTGATAATATCTCGCGGGAGCCTCTAACCATCCCGTTATGAGGCGGGAGCCTCCTCCCATCCCGTTATGAGGCGGGAGCCTCGTAACGAGTTGCCGAGTTGCTTCGCAACAACTTTAAATCTGAACGACCGAGGTGCGGGAGAGGTTCTCCAGTCGTTGCCCTTGAAAACTTCAAATCCGCACGACCGCTGCGTGTGGGAACAGGTTGACTTAATCGCGGCTTGAGAACATCATCATGATTCGCAGGATGTACCAAAACAGTAATGCGACCGATGCGAACAACGCTAGCGATGCGGCGACATGTTGATCGGTTCGATAATGGTGCAAGATGTTAGAGGTATCATACAGAATGTATCCGGATGCCAACGCGACCATTGCGGCACTAAAGAAAATACCCAACGAGAAACCGAAGACGATCCCGGCAACGATTGCTCCGAGTGCAACCAATCCGGCGATTGCTAGGTATTTACCCCAAGGAGCTAAGTCGATTCGGGTGGTAAACACGAATGCGGTCAAGCCCGCGAAAACGACCGCTGTCACCACCGCCGCCATGACTGGGATTTGCGGGTCCAATCGCATTGCGATGTAAAGTAGCGGAAGCAGTAGGATCGCTTCGGCAAAGGTGTATAGCCCCAATCCCGCATACTGTAGGCCGACCGACGAGTTGCTGTTCGCCCAGCTTCTTGCCATCCAACTGACGGCCATAAAGGCTCCGAGCACGACTAACCATCCGTACCCGCCTAGCATTAAACCGACCAAGTGATTCATTGTGGCGGCCGGCACGATGGAGAATAACGCGACTTCGATCGCGATCAACGCCAACACGGCTCCACCGAGGTGAGCGTAGGTGCGGCGGATAAAGGTCGCTCGAGCCGACTCGTCGGCAAATGCCGCTATCTCACCTGCTGGAGCGTAAGGACTGTATTGGCTCATTATGGTTCTTCGTGGATGTTGAGGTGCTGAATGTGTATGAAGAGATTTCAATGAGTATATCGAAAGAAAATGGGATTGTGTTGGTACGAAGATGCGGGTTGGTATCGATTTGCAAAAGATTTAGGAGTTGAAAACCTCAACTTTTAGCTGCATCGTCAGCGAGTTGAGGTATTATAATAGGGACCGAAAACCATCTCTTTTTTTAACGGAGTGAAGGAAGGGAACCGCTCCCACACACCCTTTGATTTCATCTTCCCCGCATCTTTCCTTGCCGTTTCGTATGTCACCTTTTGAACGTCGTTTTGGCCGTATACCGATACTTGGGAATCCCTCGGTCTCCGTTCTGATTTTGTGGGTCGCAGTTGGGATCCTTGCGTTTCCCTGTATCGCCCATTCGGTCGACTTTAATAGTGACATTCGCCCGCTTCTATCGGATCGCTGTTTCGCTTGCCATGGGCCGGACGAGGCCGCTCGCAGAGCGGGGCTGCGACTTGATACGGCAGTGGGGACCGAGGATATCGTTTCACTCGGCAACGTTGACGGTAGTGAACTTGTTGCTCGCATCACGAGTCACGAAGCCGACTTCGTTATGCCGCCTGCTGATTTTGGCAAGCCTTTGAGTCAAGGAGAAATTGCCAAGCTCAAACAGTGGCTCGCCGAAGGCGCCGTATATCAAACGCATTGGTCGCTCATTGCCCCTAAAAAGGAGACGTTTACGGCGCCGCCTGCGAGTCCGAGCGCCGCGATCGACTTCTACATCGATCGAGAGATCGCGCGTGCAGGATTGACGGCGAACGAACCAGCAGACGATCGAGCCATCCTCCGACGCGTTTGCTTCGATTTGACTGGACTTCCGCCGTCCCGTAGTCAAATCGAAAACTATTTGCACGACCGAGCAAACCCGGTCACTGCCGATTCGGCTTACGAGCGGTTCGTTGATTCTTTGCTAGAGTCGCATCACTTCGGCGAGCATGTGGGCCGCTATTGGTTGGACCTCGTGCGTTACGGTGACACCCATGGTTTGCATTTGGACAATTATCGCGAAATGTGGCTTTACCGCGATTGGGTAATCAAGGCGTTGAATGACAACATGCCGTTCGATCAATTTATCACCGAGCAACTTGCGGGCGATCTGTTGCCCAATTCGACGATCGACCAGAAAATCGCCAGTGGTTTCAATCGGCTTAACGTGACAACGAATGAAGGCGGTTCGATCTATGAGGAAGTCTTTGCAAGAAACGTGAGCGACCGAACCGATGCCTTCGGAACGGTTTTCCTCGGCTTGACGGTCGGATGTAGTGCATGTCATGACCACAAATACGATCCGATGACCACTCGTGACTACTATTCATTATCGGCCTACTTTAACAGCCTCGATGGGCGGGCGATGGATGACAACGTTGAAGATCATGCTCCATTTATCCGCGCTCTGACGGCCGAGCAGGCGGAGGACATCGCGGATGCCCAGGGGCAGCTTGCCGATTTAGAACGCGAGATGGATGGCCCGATCGAACCCGTTGACTCCGGACAAACCGAATGGGAGCAATCGATGCTCGAAAAGTATTCGACAAGCGACGAGACGGTTGGCGATACCGTCACGGTTGGCCCCGCTCACATCATCGGGCCTTTCCCCCAACCATCGCCCATGCTGAGCTACGATCAAGTATTTGCTTCACAGCAATCCGCGTTCAATCCAAAGCAGAACTTCGAGTTTGAGGGCGACACGTTCACTTGGACTCAGCGAGACGACCTGCAGTCGTTGCAGATGCAATCGCTTGAAACGGTAAAGGATCAACCGAGCGTCCTCGTCGTGCACAACCGCATGACGGCCCCAGCGAATCAAACGGCTACGCTGTTGCTGGGGACGAGCGGCGGGTACGTCGTCTATCTCAATGGCGATCAGCTAAGGCGACGTCAAGGCTCGGATGACCCTGGGGATTCGGCAACCGTGCAGCCTTTTTCAGATAACATTGAATTGTCGCTCAAGGCGGGCGACAACGATCTATACATTAAATTGGTGCATCATCAAGGGCCGCATCGATTCAGTTACGCTTTCCGTTCTCCTGAGATTGAACTTCCTGATCCATTGTTGTCGCTGTTATCCATTCCAAAGGCGGATCGGACAGACCAACAAATTGCAATACTCCGCCGCTACTACCGCAGCGTCTATTGCACACATTTCGATTGGACCTTTCTTGTCAACCTAAGGAAGGGGCTGCTTCAGGCGATCAAGTCGATCCGTGAAAATATGCCGACGACCTTGGTATGGAAGGAACTCGCGGAACCGAGACAAGCCTATATTTTGAACCGAGGCCAGTACGATTCCGTTGGTGAACCGGTCGATCGGCAGACGCCGTCGTTTTTACCCGCTATGGAAAAAGGGTCTTCCAATGATCGATTGGGTTTGGCAAGGTGGCTTGTCTCGGCCACTCACCCGCTGACTAGCCGGGTTGCCGTGAACCGGTATTGGCAGCAGCTCTTCGGGACAGGCATTGTCAAGACGAGCGAGGACTTTGGTAGTCAAGGCTCAACACCTAGTCACCCCGAATTGCTCGATTGGTTGTCAGTTGATTTTCGCGAAAACGGCTGGAACGTGAAAAGGTTAATCAAATCGATTGTCATGAGTAACGCCTACCGTCGATCGGCAGAATTTAGTTATGAACAATTGCAAATCGACCCAAACAATCGACTGCTTGCTCGTGGACCTCGTTATCGACTCGATGGTGAAATGCTGCGAGACCAAGCGTTAGCCGTGTCCGAACGACTTGTCGACAAAATCGGAGGCCCGAGTGTCAAGCCGCCTCAACCGGCAGGGCTTTGGGAAGCGGTCGGTTATTCGAGTAGCAACACAGCGGTTTTCGTCCCCGATTCCGACGACAAGATCTACCGTAGAAGCGTTTACATGTTTTGGAAACGTACCAGTCCACCTCCGCAAATGACGGCGTTCGATGCACCTAGTCGTGAAGCATGTACCGCCAGGCGAGAACGAACCAATACGCCGCTGCAAGCATTGGTTCTGATGAACGAAACTCAGTACATGGAAGCGGCCAAAGCGTTCGCGCAGCGAGTGTTGTCCGAAGCAGACGGTTCGACGACACCGACAAGAATCGATTGGGCATTTGAAACGATCACCATGCGTCCTCCGACAGCGAAAGAACGACAGGAAATGGAATCTCTCATCGACGATTTAACGGTTTATTACGAACAGCACCATGAATTGGCGAGCCAGCTTGGCGGTGAATCGTCGCCAGAATTCGCTGCGTGGGTCGTTGCCGCCAGTACCCTACTAAACCTCGATGAAGTCTTGTGCAAATAGTTTGACGCGTAACGGGGAAGACAGATTGATGTCCTATTTAGTTGAGCCAGAGCAAACCGCACGCGAACAGTTGACGAGGCGAGCTTTCTTTTCTCGTACGTCCGCGGGCATTGGTGCCGTTGCGCTGGCGTCGCTTGATGCTTCCCATGGGATCTGTTCTGCGGGGGATTCCGAAATCGATTCCACGGGTAATTTGCCGAGTTTGCCCCATCATCCCGCCAAAGCGAAACGGGCGATCTATTTGTTCATGGCGGGTGCTCCGAGCCAAATGGACATGTGGGATCACAAGCCGACGATGACCGACTGGTTTGATAAAGATCTGCCCGAGTCGATTCGTATGGGGCAACGTTTGACAACGATGAGCAGCGGCCAAGATCGGTTTCCAATCGCACCAAGTATCTATAAGTTCTCGCCTCACGGGGCAAACGGAACGATGGCGAGTGAATTGATTCCGCATATGGCTGAGAAAGTGGATGATATCGCGTTAATCAAATCAATGTATACCGACGCGATCAACCATGATCCGGCCATTACTTCTATTTGCACCGGAAATCAATTGCCAGGCAAAGCCAGTTTGGGAGCATGGTTAAACTATGGGCTCGGCAGTGTGAACGAGAATTTGCCTGGTTTTGTCGTCATGACGGCTTCGTGGACAGGCCGCAAAGAAGCCCAAGCTCTCTACAACCGGTTGTGGGGCAGCGGTTTCTTGCCGAGCAAGCATCAAGGGGTCGCGCTTCGCAGCAGCGGCGACCCCGTACTCTACTTGTCCAACCATCCTGGGATCGATCCGGTGGTTCGGCGGAGGATGCTCGATTCGCTTTCGGCAATCAACCAATCAACCGCAGAGCGAATGGGAGATCCTGAAACCAATGCACGAATCGCTCAATATGAAATGGCGTTTCGGATGCAAACGAGCGTCCCTGATTTGACCAACCTAAGCGATGAACCACAGCATGTTCTCGATCTTTACGGTCCCGACGTGCGGACGCCAGGCACGTTTGCAAATTGTTGCTTGATGGCTCGCCGGATGGCAGAACGTGGTGTGCGATTTAGCCAGATATTTCATCGGGGTTGGGATCAGCATACTAAACTGCCCAAGGATCTACCGAATCAGTGCCGTGATGTCGACCAAGCTTCATCGGGTTTACTTACCGACCTTCGTCAACGCGGATTACTTGATGACACCTTGGTGGTTTGGGGAGGCGAATTTGGGCGTACGATTTATTGTCAAGGCAAGTTGACGGCTGACAATTATGGACGCGACCATCACCCCAAGTGTTTTACCGTATGGATGGCGGGTGGCGGTGTGCGCGGTGGCGTCGTTCACGGTGAAACCGACGAGTTCAGCTACAACATCGTCAAAGATCCTGTTCACATTCGCGATCTCAACGCGACGATTCTCCATTTGATGGGAATTGACCCCCATCGTTTCACCTATCCGTTTCAGGGACTTGACCAAAAGCTAGTAGGTGTGGAACCAAGTCGAATTGTTCGAGAGATCCTGATATAGTTAAACCGCGTGCCCAACGGGCCGCGCGTTTCTACACCCGTTATCGCTGCTTGATTTGATTGTCGCTCTACTCTCCGAGCGGATAGCGTTACGCGACATTGGATCGAAAGCCGGACCGTGCCAACCGGTGAACGCCATCAACTCGGAGAGCTGAGCGACATTGCGGCGAAGTCTGCTTGGGGTAGAATGGGCTATCGAGTTTTTTCTCTTTCACCCGTCAACGACTGAACAATCATGAAGTGTTTCTATCCATTGAATCTGATCACGCTGGTGCTTATTGCTTCGGTGTTCTCATTGTCTCATCCAACTTTCGCTGAAGACGCGGATCAGCAAGACCTCGATGGGTACCAGAGAATCTTTAACGGCAGCAATTTGGACAATTGGGAAGGAGACCCTCAGTATTGGTCGGTCGAGGATGGTTCGTTAACTGGCGTGACCGATGGTTCACTCAAGATGAATCGTTTCATCACATGGACGCCAGAAAAAGTTCGCAATTTTGATTTGCGAGTGAAAGTCAAAGTCAGTGCAGGTGGCAACAGTGGGATTCAATACCGAGGTACGGCTCGGCCTGATCTAGGACCCGACATCGTCACGGGATACCAATGTGATGTGGTTGCCAATACTTCGAAATACAACGGGATGTTGTACGAAGAAAGAGGGCGAAGAATCCTTGCCCATACTGGCGAAAAAGTGATCGTCGATCCAGCGGGTCAATCGTGGATTGTCGAGAAAATGCCTGTGAAGAATTTCGCCGCCGACACTTGGCACGACTATCGAGTGCTCGTCCGTGGCAACCATCATCAGCATTGGATTGACGGACATAAGACAGCGGATCTAATCGACTTGGACGAGAAGAATCGATCGCTTGAGGGAGTACTCGCTGTTCAAGTGCATGTCGGTCCAAAGATGAAGATCCAGTATCGCGATTTTCTGCTCAAACCTCTTCCCGATGACATCCCACTACTACAGGCGGACGAATGTCCGATTCCCGCCGACGCTACCGGCGTCCGCCCCCAAGGTCGATTACCAAAGGACTGGAAGCCGCCCGTTTATGGGGATCAGTTAAGTCAAACTGAATTTGCCGAGAACGCCATTCGGGTCGCCTTGTCTGAGGGAGCGAGTTCCGACACCGAATTACGAGTTCGCTTTACCATCGACTCAAGTGACAAAGCGATTAAGCCCGAAGGATTTCGCATTCAAACCAATTCCGATTCCGATGTCCAAGAAGTGAACATCATTGCAGACGATTCTGCTGGCTTGCTCTACGGTGGATTGGAAGTTGCTGAAATCATTCGCACGATGGGTCCTGAGGCGATTGTCGATGGTGTACACAATCCTTACATGGCCATGCGTGGAACAAAGTTCAACATCCCGCTCGATGTTCGCACGCCGAGCTATTCTGATCTATGCGATTCAGCCCAAAAGAGCATTCCCGAGGTCTGGGACTTTCAATTTTGGAAAGAGTATATCGATACGCTCGCGCACTACCGATACAACTTTGTCTCGCTGTGGAGTTTGCACCCGTTTCCGTCCATGGTGAAAGTGCCCGAGTATCCCAAGGTGGCTTTGGATGAAGTATGGAGATCGAAGGGGCCATGGAAAGAGACCTATTCGCTTCAAGGCCGCGGCTTTGTAACTGAGGAAATCTTGCAAGACGTGGAAGTCATCAACACGATGTCGATCGATGAAAAAATCGAGTTTTGGAAGCGAGTGATGGCATACGGCAAATCGAGAAACGTCGATTTCTATTTCGTGACATGGAACGTCTTCACCTACGGAACGAACAATCAATACGGTATCGATGAAGATCCCAATAATGAAACCACGAAGGACTACTTTCGGCAAAGCGTCAAACAAATGTTTTTAACGTATCCCGACTTGGCGGGAATCGGGCTAACCACGGGTGAAAATATGCGGGGGATGGATTTCCAGGCAAAGGAGGATTGGGCAATGGCAACCTATGGACAAGGTGTGCTCGATGCAGCCAAGCTTGATCCGAGTCGCAAAATCACGTTCATCCATCGTCAGCACATGGCCAAAGCGGATGACATTTCTCGGACGTTTGAACCGGTGATTGAACAACCCAATGTCGAGTTTATCTTTAGCTTTAAGTATGCCAAGGCACATGTTTATAGCGCTACGAAACAGTACATGCATCATGCGTTTGTGAAAGATCTCGGCGATCGGAAGACGATTTGGACGCTTCGTAACGATGATATTTATTACTTCCGCTGGGCAGCGCCCCAGTTCGTTCGTGAGTTTATTAAAAACATTCCCTATGAGGTTTCGCGTGGCTACTACTACGGCAGCGATCAGTGGGTGTGGGGACGCGAATTCTTGCAATTGGCAGATGACGCGACCGATCCAGAAAAACCGCGACAATTGGAGATCCAAAAGCATTGGATGCATTGGTTGTTGTGGGGGCGGCTTGGATATGACCCTGATTTTAGCAACGAGCGGTTGGTTCATCTGGTTGCTGATCGATTTGAACTCGCTTTGCCAGATGCCTCAAACTTGCTCGAAGCATGGCAAGATGCATCGATGATCTATCCGACCACGACCGGTTTCCATTGGGGACCGCTTGACTTCCAGTGGTACATCGAAGCATGCCAAAGCCAGAAATCGTACGCTCAAAACGACACCGGATTTCACGACGTCAATCGCTTTATCAATTTGCCACCGCATCCAAGTAGCGGAAATCAATCGATTCCTGATTTTGTCTCGACCCAAAACGACTCGACTCGATTGAGAACGCCGATGCAGGTCGCCGATCAGCTCGATAAGTTCGTTAGCGACGCTCAGGAAAAACTCAAAACGATTCCTCGCAAAAACGAAAACGAAGAACTCTCTCGCACATTGACCGACATTCAAATCATCTGCCACTTGGGATCCTACTATGCTGACAAGATCCGTGGAGCAACCGGGTTGGCATTGTTTCGAGCGTCAAAAGACCGAGAGGCCCAGCAACGCTCGATCGCTCATCTGACGGAGGCCGCTGAGCATTTTGGAGCTTACATCGATTTGGCAAGCAAGCATCATCGAAACCCGCTATGGACAAACCGCGTTGGATATGTCAATTGGAAGCAGACCTACGAGCATGTCGTGGATGATATTCGGATTGCATCGGAGGATGGTGAGGTCGAACGAAATTGATTCGGTCCACAACCTATCGAACGTCTTGACGACTTCCGCTACCAACCTGAACTTCTAACTCGTGCGTGCCCGGTTCCAGTTCTCGGCCATCCAGTGGGGTTCCAGGCAAACGGATTGTCGCGGTCGTGTTCATCGGCACGGTAACGTTCCACGCGACTGCTTTTTCGTTACGCTGCCAGTGACTTTGAAGCAGCCCATAGGGCGACTCGAAGTCAACCTTGATCCAATCGAGTGACCGCGGAAAGCACGGCTGTAAAAAGAAGTGCTTGTAGCCTGGATGATCCGCATCGGGGCGGATGCCGGCTAAGCCTTCATAAAACCAGGAATCGTAGCCGCCTTGAAAAGGATGACTCAACGAACGCACCGGTGCTTTCATCGTCGCGGGATCAAAAGCACCCTTACGTTCCCATAAAGTTGTGCCCTTGAGATCATCGAACAGATAATAAAACCCGGGATGCCCTTTTGCGAAAAACGTTCCCAGGGCTGTATCAGCGTGTCCCGAATTGCCAAGCATCGGATACAACCATCGATGTCCAAGGGCACCGACCGAAGCGTGTCCGTTCCAGTTTTCCAAGACGTCGCGATTGAGAGATTCTGCAACGGCAGCTCGCAGCCGCTCGGGAACGATCTTAAACGACAAAGCCATTGCGTCAGCGGTTTGGCTGCCGTAGCTGCTGGTTTCCGGCTGAAAGAACTGTGCGTGGAAAGCAGCGGATGCCGCATCACGCCAATTTTCGTATTTCGATGCCGCCGAGTGATCTTCGTTCAGTTTGGCAATCTGGATCATCAAATCGGAAGCATAGACAAACAAGCCTGTTGTCGTGATCGCAGGCGGCGTTTGCTGTGGAACCCCGCGGCCACCGACACGCTCCATCCCCGGTACTCGAACGGGATCACACCAATCTCCGTATCCCTGAGTAATCACTCCGTGTTGGTTTACCAGCGAATGAAAATAATTCATAAATATTTTCAAGCGTGGATAATGTTCTCTGACGGTTTGCGTATCGCCATCATGGAGGAAATGTTCCCAAGCGATCAGAACTTGTGCGACTGCCCAATCGGGACTGCTGTTTCCACCGCGACGACCGGGAACGATGGCGGGGCTAAGATGGGGACTGGTCGCAAAATCAAGCAGATACTTTTCCCAGAACGAGCCCATATCGAAGTTGTAGTTGGACGAAGTCAGGGTTGCGTGTGCGTCGCCCGTCCATCCGCATCGCTCGCGTATCGGGCAATCGGATGGAATGCTGACCAAGTTCGATTCGTAGGTCCACATCGCTGTTGCATGAACGCGATTGAGATGCTCGTCGGATGATACGAACGTCCCACGTCGCTCGACGCCGCTACGAACCAGATGCCCCGTCATCATGTCAAGACTTGGCTTCTGTTTGAGTCCGCTGACTTCGACATATCGAAAACCATGCCAAGTAAACGATGGAGTGTATTGGGTAACGGAACGGTTTCCTGCGATATAGCAATCGACTTGATGGACGCCTGTCGCAAAGGATCCGTCGCTTGATTGGTCGATGCGTCCCTCGTCGTCGGCCCATTCTGAATAGCGAAGGAATATCGCACGACCCGGTTCCAACGATAGGTCGGTTAGGTTGAGTGTTGGCACCCCGGTAAAATTCTGGCCAAAATCGTAAACCCAAACATCCTTTTGTGGCTCAAAGATTTGTACCGGGCGGACATCGCGAACCATCTCCACCGGTGGCAATCGTTGTGCCTGCAGCTCTTTCGTAGGACTTTTGGGTAGCACGACCACGGGTGTCCAATCTCCTTGCGATGCACCGGGAAGAGGTTTCGAGCCATTGTTTACAGCCACACGACCGTCGTAAACCTCGCCCGCATATACGTTATTCTTGATGACCGGTGATGGATGCGATAACCACGATTGGTCCGTGGCAATGACTTGCTTCGAACCATCGAGATAGGTAATTTCAAGTTGGATCAATAGCTGCGGATCGCCATAGTCAAACTTGGTACCGAATCCGGCGTTCTGGCCATAGAATCCTTGTCCTAGATGAGCGGTCAAGATATGGTCGCCCACTGGTAATCGCGACTCGATGGCGTCGACATCGTAGAGAATCCGCTGGTCGAAGTCCGTTTGTGCTGGATTCATAATCCGGCGACTGAGCGGTTTGCCATCGAGAAACAATTCGGCGTACCCGGCAGCCGTACTGTACAACCGAGCTTTGGCAATTGGTTTTTCGATATGGAACGACTTGCGGAACCATGTAGCCGGAACGATCTTTCGCAATCGCTCAGCACCTTCGTTCATCGCTTGTCCCTCTTGATCGAACGTGTGCCCAGCAAGCTCGTACCAATGCCGTAGCAGAGCGGAATCGTCGACGACTGGCTGATTATCACCCTTGATCCATTTTGCTTGCCAATCGTCTGGTTTGAGTAATCCCATTTCCCAAACCGCTGGAACACTCCACGGTCCCGCAATTCCTTTTTCAGCTTCCCAAACTCGAACGCGCCAATAACAGGTTTGCCGCGAATCAAGAGGCTGCCCTTGGTAAGGAATCGACACCGAATCGGTGCGTACGACTTTTTGACTATCCCACAGGTCCGGTGACGCGATGAGCAATGCTTCCGATGTCGACGCCACTTGGATTTGAAAAGCCGATTGTCGTTCGATGGGGACTTTCCATGAAAGCCGCGGCATCTTTCGATCCACGTTCAAAGGTCGCGTCGCCCATTCGCAGCACAAATCGAAGGGGCGATGATCTTCGCTCATCGCTCGATTGGACAGCTGTGTTGCCAGCAGGACGATCAATGCGAATGAAGGCACTAGTAATCGGATTATCATCACGGGAAACTGCTCACCATGGGGTGTCTAATGTTGTACAACAGTCACGTTTGCGTTGAGCCGTTTGTTGGCTGAAACGATGGGCTCTTTACCGCTAGCTGTGTTCAAGTCTCGAATCTCAATTTCCTTGGTCAACGTGTAAGGAAAGGGACGCTTCGAATCTGGAGTTTCCCTTCCTCGATCAGGATCCCCAAGCAAGTACATGCCTTGATAGTTTGACGGAACATTCGAATCGTCCACGAACAGCCCATCAATCGTAATCGTTGCTGGCATGAAACATCGATAGCCAAAGTCATGTGTCGAATCGTTGTCAATTTGCAACAGCGTTGGCCAAGTTTGTTTCCCGCCGGCCGGAATCCAGTGACAACGACGGATAATAACGTCGCCTTCCCAAGTACTTCCATAGTCCCGTCGAAGACTAATCAGAGAGTTTCCATGCAGGGTAGAATCTTCGACGGTCAACCGTCCGCGTCCGATCGCATTGAGTCCAGCATGTCCGAGTGTGCAGCGGCGAATGGTGTAAGATCCCGAGACACCCATGTGAGTATCCATTCGTGATAAGACGCAGTCCTCCAGCAGTATGTTTTTGCAATGATTGGTCCCGATGACGCCCCACAATGAACGGTCGAGAATGTCGTCCATCGTGCAGCCGATCATACGAAAATTGACAACGCTGTTGACGTTATAATCATAAGACCCCATCCGAACTGGCTTGTTGGCTGCGCCAATCGTTTGGTACGTCTTATGTCCCGTCGCGAAACAATCACGCAGAGTCACGTTAGCGCAATGGCTTACCGAAATAAAACCAGCGTAAGGATGTCCAACTTCGGTTTCACCAACAATGTGATGCGTCAATCCGACCACCTCGGTGTTGGATCGCAAAATCTTGATGTTTCTGGACCAATAGTTGTAGCCAACCTCTTGCTTCATGCAATTCGCAGTCGTCGTAAAAACGCCTCCGTTAACGACGAGTCGGTCTGCGTCCATTGGTCGAGCATCGACTTGAGTCACATGGTCATAATCCCAATCGATGTCACCTTCGATGGTTCCGTCACGATACAAAATGAAGCAATCGCTCTGGGAGGTGCCCGAATTTTGGTTCATCCCTCGCCGCCGATAGCGTTTGATCTTGTCATTGGTCACCGAAACAAAAAAATCACGTTCGGGGTGCAAGTCCAATTGCTTCTGGTCCCGTTTTAAACTCGAGATCTTCAACGTCACACTGTCTAACAACGATCGCACCTCAAAAAGTGACGTCTTGTGGTTGTCTACGGATGTATCGTCAACGATGAACTTCGAAGTGTTCCAATCGGTGTCTGTGGCAATGATTGCCGTCATCGCTTTGCGGCCAAGATGATAGGTTGCATTTGGATTTGACTTGACGCTCAAACCATACTCATTTGCAAAGGCATGAGCTCTACAAATCGCTGGCAAATCGTCGGCGACGCCATCACCAATTGCCCCGAACGATTCATAATCAACGACATTGCCTTCTCGAGCTGCTTCGCTTTCAATTTCTTTCGCCAAAACCCTTGGCGAAAGACTTGTTGTAATGCCGCAAAAGGTGCAAATGAGTAGCGAGTGGCAGACAACTTTCCAGGAAAAACGATGGATGTGGTAGCGAGATCGATTTCGGTGTGATGTTTCGAGCATGTTATTTCTATTTGGCGGGGGATGGTTGTGGGGAGGGAGGTCGACCACTTTGCTCGATTATAATCAAACCGAAGATAATTAGACCGAACCGTTTGTTTCAAAATCGAGGATTTCGAATGATGCTATTTCTAGGCCGAAACCATGATGCTCGAAAGCATCTCGATACGACTAGTAAAGCCAGAATCGCTGGCCAAATCGAACCGGATGGACGCCAACCGCATGAGTTAGCCCGTACCAAAAGCTTGTCCTATCGCAAGATGAATTTGTCTGCGTGGAAGCGTTTGGCGTCGCTTGGAGAAAAGGTTGGCGTCGATTTATGGAATTACGAAACAGAGGATAGACGCAGCATCAAACGTGCCGAGGCGTTATTGAAGCCGTACGTGGATGGCCAGAAAGAGTGGCCTACCAACAATGGTTAGGGCTTGAATCAGTCGATGAGAAACAGGTCGACCCAGCCTACTTGTTTGGGCTCCCTACAAGCTAAGATCGTAAGTAGTACAAGACCAAGCAAACGGCTAATAGAAGAGTCGACCAGAACGTCATGGTGCCGGTTGACCAAGTACGGCCCAGCAATCCTTGCTCATTGAAACCTGTCCTTGCACAAGAGGTGATTTGACGGAGCATCGCCATCACTCCCTGACGCAAGAAACGATCGATCGTTCCGATGACCGCTCGGCACAGAACAACCGCCTTCGGTAAAGCCCGGCGATAGATCCAATCGGTATCCAAATTGGTCGCCCGCTGTTCCGATGGATAGAGTCCCGTCTTCATCAAAAACACGAATGCTAACGCTGCGAACAATAACAATTGCAACTGGGTCACGACGTGAGTGACGGTGTAGGGATGGTAATCGACGTCGTTGGGCAATAGACGATACAGTAGCGGATAAGCGATCCCAAGCCCGATGCAGAAAAACGAGGCGATCCCCATCGCAACCAACATGTTGGTCGGTGCTTCTTTGACTCGCTTGCCCGAGTCGTGCGCGAAAAATGCGAAGAACGGAATCTTGATGCCAGAGTGCTCCATCACGCCTGCTGACGCGATCAGCAAGATGAACCAGGTGATGAACTGGTGCTCTTCGGCTGCTGCACTGATAATCATTGACTTGCTAATAAAACCACTGAGCAACGGAAAACCCGAAATCGCAGCGGCGCCGATGATGCAAAAGGTGGTCGTCCACGGCATCGATTTGTGTAGCCCGCCGAGTTCGGTCGCCTTGACCGTTCCAACTCGGTACAAGACCGCTCCCATCGACATGAACAACAACGACTTGTAAATGATGTGACAAAACGCATGGGCGATCGTTCCGTTGATTGCCAACTCGCTACCAATTCCAATCCCGACGACCATGAACCCAAGTTGATTATTCAAGCTGTAAGCCAGCACTCGGCGCAAATCGTTCTCGATCACTGCAAAGACGATGGGGAACAACGTCATCATGCAGCCCACCCAAATCAGAGGCTCGAAACCGGCGAAGCCTCGGATCAATGAGTAGACCGCCAACTTGGTCGTGAACGCACTTAAAAATACCGAACCGGTCACGGTCGCCTTGGGATAGGAATCCTGTAACCAATTGTGCAACAGCGGAAACGCACACTTGATCCCAAAAGCGAATAAGATCAACCATGCCGATGCACTCAGCGGCTCTCCTTGGACCGCCATCTTTGTAAACTCAAGCGATCCCGTCTCGACGAAACGCAAGATTGCACCAGAGAGTAATAGCACCCCCGAGGTAACTTGGATGATCAGGTATCGCATGCCCGCACGATAGGACCGTTCATTGTCACTGGCCCAAATCAAAAAGACGCTTGAAAGAGCCGTCAATTCCCAGTAAACAAACAATGTCAGCAGGTCACCAGCGCAACAGGCACCAATGGCGGCACCGGCATAAACGATTCCCGAAACGTGTTGCCGCGTATCGCGAACATGCAGTGCATAGATCGCCGATACGATCGCTGCGATGTGAAACACGATGCCGAAAATTCGGCTTGTCGCGTCGATGCGGACCACTTCGAGCGTAGCGCCAAATAACTCCATTTGCCCAAAACTCGTTTCACCGGTCAAGCAAAACAAGAACAAACTTAGCAGCGACAATACGAGTACCGCGATTGCTTGGGTGCGCTGTGCCAAGAATGGCAATATTAACGCACCGAGGATCATGATCAAACCGGGCGGAATGTTATCGATCATAATAGTCCTCGGGTCTCGAAACAAAGATCCTCAACAGGCGACCTAGAAAGACGACGACGACAAAGGCAATAAATCCAAACCAAGCTTGGAAACCGATCACGTTCTCCCAAGCCGGGAAATGAGGATGAGGATTCGTGTAAAAGAAATCGGCGAGGACTAACAAAACACATACGACCACCAACGAGACAATCATCTTGTTGATGTTGCCCGGTTTTTCAAACCAACTCGGATCGTCGTGTCCATTGGTTTGAACCGCTTCACCGCTGTTTGGGGGAGAGTCATTCATAAGGATTAACTGTAAAGTATTGAGAACGAGCTTACTTTGTTGTGATCGGCAACAAAACTTCGTAGATCCATTCGGCGGTAAAGAACAAGATGACGCTCAGTACGGCGGTAATACAAAGGGGGACGACGCACATCCAAGGTGCTTCTTGAATTCCGCCGTTTCCGGTACCGTGCTCGTGGTTTTGTTCGCCATGTGAATGTTCGCCATGTAAATCGGTATCCAATGGAGCCATGAACGCACGGATCGGGATCGGGATCAAATAGGCGATGTTCAATAGCGAACTAATCATCAAAGCGGCTAGCAACAGATAGAGGTGTGCTTCGGCCGTTCCAATCGCCAAGAACCATTTGCTCCAAGCACCACCGCCGGGTGGTAATCCGACAATGCTGATCGCGGCAACCAAGAAAGCGACAAACGTGAACGGCATCTTGCGCCCCAGGCCACGCAGTTCACTGACGTTCGTTTTGTGGGCAGCGACGTAGATCGCACCCGCACAAAAGAAGAGTGTGATTTTGCCGACCGCGTGCATCGCAATGTGCATTCCACCGCCGATCACGCTGTTCGGTGTCGCCAATGCCGCTCCAAGCGTGATGTACGCTAACTGGCTAATGGTAGAGTAAGCCAAGCGAGCTTTCAAATTGTCTTTGGTCATCGCAACGAGTGAAGCAATGAGTATCGTCGCACCGGCAACATACGCTAGCCAAATACTCACGCCACTGAGTTGCAATAGATCGATGCCGAAAATGTACACAACCACTTTCAGCACCGAGAAAACACCTACTTTCACAACCGCGACCGCGTGCAACAGTGCACTGACGGGTGTCGGAGCGACCATCGCAGCGGGCAACCAACGGTGAAATGGCATCAGTGCGGCCTTGCCAATTCCAAAGGCGAACAGCCCCAGCAAAACGCCAAGCTGTAGATCGTTGAGTTTACCATCGGCATAGGCAAAGTTCAAAACCCCGCCTGGTGTGAAGTCGAGTGTACCGGCCAGGAACCAGGTCCAGGCAATCGCCAACATAAAAAACGCGATCGATGTCGACAGCAGGATCCCTAAGTAAACTCGCCCCCCATCGCATGCTGCCTTGGAGCCATGATGGGTAACGAGTGGGTAGGTCGACACCGTCATCAATTCATACGCGACGAACAATGTAAACAAATTTCCGGAAAACGCCGCCGCCATCGCTGCGAAGATCGCAATCGCAAAACAGGAATAGAAACGGGTTTGATGCTGTTCGTGATGACCACGCATGTAGCCGATCGCATACACACTTGTCAAAATCCAAAGGCCAGACGCGACGAGGGCGAATAGCATTCCCAAAGGTTCGACTTTGAATGCAATTTCGAAGCCTGGGACCATTTCGCCAACGGACCACATCGGTCGCTCGCCCGCGAAGACATGACTCGCCAATCCACAAGTGACCAAAAACAGGATGCAAGAAACGGCCAACATGCACGCTTCACGAACATTCGGCCATTCACCAAACGCATTGAGTAGTAAGAGCGCGACGGCCGGCAAGACGAGAGCTGCGACGATCAAATTCTCGGGGGTCATCATGGTGCGACTCCCATTAACGATGAGGCTGCAGCCGCAGCCAAGTCAGCCGAATAGGTCGTCCAGAAACCGAACAACAAAATCGACCCCATCATGATGTAGGTTGGCACAAGCATTGTGAGCGGAGCCTCTTTTGCAGCCGCCGTTTTTTCGGTTGGCTCACTAAAGAACAGAGTTTCGACGACTCGCCATACATACACGACCGCCAACAACGAACTGAGAAGCATTAAAACCGCAACGATAACATGGTGAGTTTGAAACGCGGACGTTAGGAGCAGCCATTTGCTGACAAAGCCAGCAGTGAGGGGAACCCCGATCAATCCGAGTCCTCCAATCGCCCAAGCTACCGACGTCCATGGCATTGTCCGCCCTGCACCTCGCCAATCAGAAAGTTGAACCGAGCCGAGCTGGAGAGCGAAACAACCGACCACCATAAACAAGCCACCTTTGATGATCGCGTGGTTAAACATGTGCGAAATCCCGGCGGTCAAACCCGCTTGGTTGGCCATGCTAATTCCCAGCAAAATGTAGCCAATTTGTGCGATACTTGAATAAGCCAACAAGCGTTTGACGTTGTCTTGGAATACCGCAGCCGTCGATGCTGCAAAGATCCCGACCAATGCCAATACCATTAATGCTGTTCGCAGCGGCAACTGTTCAAAGGCGAACTGCATCGTGAAAATGCTGAACACAATTCTCAGTAGGGCGTAAACCGACACCTTGGTCGCCGTCGCTGCGATAAAACAGGTAACGACCGACGGGGCATACGTGTAGGCATTGGGCAACCACGAATGTAGGGGAAAGACAGCAACTTTGATAAACAAACCAATTGTCATAAAAGCGAACGCGACCAAAACCGTTCGTGGTCCATGCTCGAGCGGCAATCGACCGGCAATGCCCGCCATGTTGAGCGTACCGGTCATTTGGTAAACCAACCCGATACCAATTAAGATGAACGTTGCTCCCACACTGCCTAGAATCAAGTAGTGAAAGGCTGCCAGCGGAGCACGTCGGCTGCGTCCCAAACTAATCAGTGCATAAGAGGACAAGGAGGAGATTTCCAAGAAGACAAACAGATTAAACAAGTCTCCGGTGATGCAGATCCCCAGCAACCCCGTCAGGCAAAGTAAATAGGTCGCAAAGAACAAAGAGTGTTTCGATTCAGGAATCTCCTTGGCGATACTGGCCGGTGCATAGGTCAATACGATCGCTCCGAGAGCTGAGACGAACATCACCACAAAGCTACTTAAGCTGTCAGCAACGTACTCGATTCCATACGGCGGTTCCCAGTTGCCGATGTTGTATCGAATCGTTCCCTCGGCGGAAACCTTCATCATCAAGGCCACCGAAATCGCAAACACCGCATAGGTCGTTAACAAGCAGAAAACGTATGCAACCCGTCGATGACCGATCAGCACGCACAGCGGTGCGGCCATCATGGGGATGACGATTAAGAGTATCGGCAGATTAAAATCGATCACGATTGAAGATCCATCTCTAGAACTTCGTTTTCGTCGATCGTCCCGTAGTCTTCACGAATGCGAACAATTAACGCGAGCGCTAAGGAGGTGGTCGCGATACCAACGACGATTGCGGTAAGCATCAAAACGCTCGGTAGGGGATGAGAGTAGACGATTGCTTCGGCTGCCGCGTGAACGTCGGCAAGTGGCGTTTCGGCGGCGTGGGCGACGATGGAGTGTCCCGCTTCGGCAGCATGTCCAATCGCCGCCTCGGCAGCATGTCCATTGGCGATACTCGGCGGGACGATCGGTGCGGTACCTCCCTCGACTTTTCCC
>JGI12048J13642_10314951_pt1 | contig 21142 bp, 23 predicted proteins | sample ElkSlonscriptome_16_FD_13642 | JGI IMG/M metagenome (IMG submission 13642)
CCGGATAGAAGAGAGTGCTGAATTATGGCGCTGCCGCTAAAGCGGCAAGCGTGTAATCTTTAATGTGGTGGGTCAGATAACTTCACTTTTCGCGCACCACGTCATTGCCCGGGCATCTGATGGCCTGGAAGTCTCAACAACACAGTTCCGTGCCAGTGCAGTCTATTTCAAGCATGGCAAGCCAGCGACGACGCGTATCTCAAGCGGCAAGTAAGTGCGCGAGTGTCGAGAGCCCTCAGCTAAGGGGTTCCGACATTGTCCGAGATTGCCACACAGTTCGGCATGAGCGGTCAAACCTTGCAGCGACGCTTATCCGATAGAGGGTACTCATTCTATATCAACTACCCTCCAGATCTGGCCTTGCCGGGCGCAACGGACTCCATTCAGGCCTTTATTGACAAAGCCAAGCTTAGCGGCGTCAGGCACCTCGTGTTGCTCTCTGGCAGAGGCGAGGAAGAGGCTCAGGCCTGCGAGCGCATTGTTCAGGACAGCGGAACTGACCGGACCATCATTCGCGCCAGCTGGTTCAGCCAGAACTTCTCGGAGGGTGCATTCCCCGAGATGGTGCAAGCTGGCCAGATCACGTTGCCTGAGGTTGAAACAGCGGAGCCATTCGTCGACGTAAATGATATCGCCGAAGTCGCTACCGTGAGGCTGACGCAGCCGGGACATGCGGGCGAGATTTACGAAGTCACGGGGCCTCGAATGCTGACGCTGACTGACAGGGAAGTCGCGTGAACCAGCTAACGACAGCATTGGCCATCGCCGCCCTGCTGGGGGCGGAGTGATCGGCGGCGTGTTCTTCGCTTTGTCCGGCTTCATCTTGAAGTCCCTGGCCTGTTTGCCGCGTCGCAAGCCACAGCTGCGCGGAATGTTGGTGGCGAGCCGGATTTGAACAACGCACCCCGCTTCGCTAGGCTGGAGACATATTCAGCGCCGCTATATCGCGACCGCAGCATAGGAGAATGCTCATGGACCAGACCCTGATACTTGTCGGAATTGGCGCGCTAGCTGCCGGTATAGGCCTGGGCTTTATCCTGGGCAACCTGAAATCGAAAAGTGCCGGCACTCGCGCGCGCGATGCCGAGGCCGAACTTGAAACTTACCGGGCACAGGTTACGGATCACTTCAGCGAAACAGCTGAGCATTTCCAGGCGCTGGGCCAGCAATACAAGTCTCTTTACGAGCATCTTGCCACCGGCGCAGACAACCTGTGCGATACCTCCGGTGCCGGACGCGAACTGTCATTTGTGCCGCGCGGAATGCTGGCGCAGCCCACCGAGGACATCACCACTGAGGAGGACGCTGCGGCAGCTGCGGCAGCAAAATCGAGCTCGGTAGCCGATGGACCACCGCAGCCTGATGCCGCCGGTGAAACTGACGAATCTCATCGACCTGAAGCGGCGGAAGCTGCAGGTGCGGTTGACGAGTCATACCGACCGGACACTGAGCAGGCGACGGATGAGACTGATGAGCCACATCGGCCTGAGGCGGCATCGCCGATGGATGAAACGGATGAGCCACTCACTGCGGACACGACTGAGACCGTCGAAGCAAAGCCGACCGCGGCCGCGGCTGAGGCAACCGCGGCCGCAAACCAGACAGACCATTCAGCTGCTGCCGCAGCGCCCGCCGCCCCCGGCAACGCTGACGGCCTGAACGGTCCCGTCGGTCAGCCGGATGACCAACCGCAGCAAACCGCAACCAATGAAGATTCAGCGCAGGCATCACCGGCCACGGCAGACGCCGACGCAAAAAGTCAGGACCCGCGGATTTATCACTGACAAAAGATTGGCTGTTTCGCTTTTACCCATTATCCAGCCGATTGCTGACAGCAGGCTGTAGGGCTGCTGATTCCTCCAGAATCTAGCAGCGCTATACCGGGCCGCGTCTGCGGCGGCAGCAGCCGGTTCCACTCCACCTCCACACCAGCACCGAGTGCTAGACTCTTGGACGACCCAGTCCTGTGACTGACAGCGAGAGGAAAGCATGGACCAGTTATTTGAAAAAATTGACATCCCGGCGCTGGTAAACGGATTTGTTCAGAGGTTGATCGAGTTTTTGCCCGGTTTGGTGGCTGCAGTGCTGATTCTGCTGGCCGCGTTCATTATTTCCCGAGTCATTCGAACTGTGTTGAGCAAGGCGCTGAGCCGCGCGGGGTTTGAGCCTGTGCTGATCTCCCTGCTGGTCGATAACATTCTTCACTACGCCATCATTATTCTGGGTGCGCTGATGGCGCTGTCGCAGCTGGGCGTGAATGTCGCCGCGGCGCTTGCTGGCGTCGGGGTGGTCGGTATCGCCATTGGTTTCGCAGCTCAGGATGCCTTCGCCAATATTATTTCCGGCATTCTGATTTTTTGGGACAAACCGTTCGTCGTCGGCGACTGGGTCGAAACCGAAGGTGAGTATGGCAAGGTGACCAACATCACGTTGCGCACGACGCGCATCAAGACGCCGCAGAATACCTACATCGTGGTGCCCAACAAACGCATTATCGACGAGGTTCTGGAAAACTACAGCAAACATGGCGAACTGCGCGTAGAGACGGTGATTGGTATCGCGTACAAGGAAGACATCGGCAGCGCGCGCGAAGTCTTGCTTGAATGCCTGAGATCAATGGATGGCGTAAAACCTGATCCAGAGCCCGATGTCGTAGTCGATGAACTGGCGGGCTCGAGCGTCAATCTGAAACTGCGAGTCTGGATAGACGATGCGGACGATCGGCCGGGCATGTTGTGCGCGATGAACGAGAAGGGCAAGCAAGCCCTTGATCAGGCCGGTATCGAGATTCCGTTCCCGCACCTGCAGCTCTTTGTGGATACGGTCGAAGACCGGGTCTGGCACGGCGCAACGAGGCTGGTCGGCCAATAGGCTATTGGGCGCTCTCGGCAGGCATTCGCCGTCTAATTAATGACCTTCGAAATCATGTGCGAAACGGTTTGAAACAGCTGAATACCGGTTATTGTGATGATGCCCGCAGTAAAGGCGTTGAGTCCGACGACTAACCAGTAATAAATGCTGTACCAGTGGGTCGGCAGCGAATCGTTCTCCACCACCGGTAAGCAAAGGATGAGCAGCAGCACGACCGAACACGCGAGCAGGATCGTTGCGAATAGCGTGATGCGATACACCTTGGCATAGATTTCACCGTCAAATTCAGCATCCAGATTCCTGGCGGTGCCCAAAGCGTTCAGCATCAGTGCGATAACGGAAAACGACGCCGGCAATATTGCAGACCCGTAATACAACGAGGCCGACTGCACAGCGTCAGCGAGCTGGCGGGCAGACAAATCGCCGAAGACCGTGTTCGTCATGGCAATGCCAACCAGCGCGCTCAGTGCCATGATCCCACCACCAGCGGAAAGGCTCACGGTATCGCTCCAGGAAGCGATGGCCCGGGTTGGCGCCAGCGCGATCTCGTGCTGAGTTTGAGTGTCGTTCTGCACTAGCCGAGCAAGCGGGAAAGCACAGCACTGCTAAGCAGGAACAGCAGATAAAACAGCGTCACGAGCACGGTCAGCAACACGCCTCCGGCCAGCGCCACCCAAAGCCGGCTGCGCACCTGGGTGCGACGGCTGCGCGTGAAATACGCTTCAAGCAAAGCGACGTTTTTCTCGTTGGCCTTAAAGGCAAAGTCGAACAGGTCGCCCGCGAGCGGCACGACGCCGACGACCGCATCGATTCCCACATTGGCCAGCATGCGAACCATCACAGAGACCGGGACTCCCAGTTGCCAGGCCCTCACCAGTATAGGCGTGGCCAACAGTGCACCCAGCATATCGCCGATGCCGGGCAGGAGCCCAATCACACTGCCGATGCCGATCGTAGCTCCACCGGGCAACGGTATACTGCTGTCAAGCAAGTTCGCGTATCGGCGCAACGCCCGCACTGATCGGGCGTGACGTCCGCGATTGGCAGAACGCTCGCCGTGACTCTCGTCGCGGGCAGAATACCCCGCAGAACGGGGCAAGGGCTCCGAATCCTTCATTGCTGTTCCCTCTCACAGCTGGTGACAGGGTATTACAAGCAAGAATTGTGCCCACGACCTACCCGCCAGAGCCGAGCGCTGGCAATGGGTCCAGACCAGTCACTTTGCACTATGGTGGGCGGCGAGGCATTTTTTTCAAAAAAGGCGCAAAGGGTAAGCCTCACAGCTCACACCCACAGGCACTACGGGCGGTTTAACCTAGTTGAGCAGCGTCACCGTAATCTCGCCGTTCGGCCCCAGCGGCGAGACATCGAGCTCCACGCCCATGATGTCGGCGTAGGCCATGTAGCGCGGAATAATGTAGTTGTTGTGCACTTCTTCTTCGGTGAGGTTGTCAAAGATGCCCACCTTCTGGCTGGCTTCCATCACTCGACTGAATGGCGTCGTGTAGGTGACGCTGGTCGGGCTGTTCCAGCGCAGATCATCGACGAGCTGAAAAAAGCATGTGGTTTGTTCAAAGATGGCCATCAGCGCGAAGTCTTCGCGACCAGTCAGTTTGATAGCATTGCCAATGCGCTTCATCATGTATTCGGTGGTCTTGACGTCGTTTTCGACCAGCTTGTCGTACATACCCATCTCTTTGGCAAACGACACAGCCGTCAGGTGCAGTTTCACCAGCGCGTCGTTGTACTCATGCTGGTACGACGAATTGTGATTCATCGTCTTGACCGCCGTCAGGATATAGTGGCCCAGCTCCTCGTCGCTGGATTTGGACAAATCGAGCTTGCCGTCCAATTCGCTGATCAGCGCCACGACTCCGCGGCCGAGCTCCGCCTTCTTGTCCTCCAGCCCCGTCTCGTGATCCAGCCGGTTCTCCATGAAGGCCTCCATCTTCTTGGGGTCTTTCATGGCTTCACGCATGGCCTGATTGTGGCCACCGGCGATGGCCGCCGAACTGGCGAACAGAATGGTGGCAGAGCTCACAAGAGTGGCCACGAGGCGAATACCGAGTGTGTTCATGGTGCTTCTCCAATACCGGTCCGGCCGCTGCAACAGCGGCGGGAAACGTTTTTTAAACAGGGTTCAGATTACTGACAGCGCTTACCATCCATGGTTTCACGTCGGCTCGCAATTTTTTTCGGGGCGGCAGACTACTGGGTGGCCACTGTGGGCCAGAAGCGCCGGCAGAGTGCCCTGCGGCCGTCTCTGTAGTACCGTGTTCATCTTCCAGTGGTCCATGCCGGTCGCCGAACTTGTGACTTTCGCCAACATTGTCCGCCACAGCGCTGGAATCTTGCGGTGCATTCGCGTCGTCGAAAACTTCTATCCGTATCTGAAGCACCGCTATATCGACCTTCGGTGCGGCCGCAGGCAGACTCCATATACGCTGCGGCTCCGCAACGGTCTGCAGATCGGAATCAGCGAATTCGGTCACGACTGGTATTCGGTCGAAGAGGTCTTCTTACAGGAAGCCTACACTGCAGCGGGCCAGCGAATTTTGCCGGGCGACACGGTGGTTGACGTGGGTGCAAACATCGGCTGCTTCAGCCTGCTGGCGTCCCGGCGGGTGGGTCCGGGTGGCCGGGTCATCGCACTCGAGCCTGATCCCGCCACCTTCGCCAGGCTGGAAGCCAATATCCGGTTAAACAAGGCAGACAATGTTCGGGCTATTCCGCTGGCGGTGGGCGAGCAGCGCGGCGAGGCTCCGTTGTTTCAAAACAGCAACTCGCTGTTTTCGTCACTGTACCCGCGAGTTGACGGCAGACCAGCGAGTGACCGGACGGCAGCCGTGCGTATCGACACACTGGACCACCTGTTCACCGAACTTGACATCCGGCACTGCCATTATCTGAAGCTGGATTGCGAAGGCGCAGAGTACGGGATCGTGCGCAGCTTGACGCCCGCAACTGCAGCCGTGATCGAGCAGATCACCGTCGAAAAGCACCGCGTGGCTAACGAGAGCGAAGCCGAGTTTGACAGTCGGCTGGTCGAGCAAGGCTTCGAGCTGATCAGCGACCGCGGCCTGAGCTTTTACTCCCGGCGCAAATCTGCGCATCATTGACGCCCGATGAACACCCTGTTTCGTAACCTGCTCGGCAACATGAAAGACCTCGCACCCATTATAGGAGTAATTGCGTTTTTCCAACTGATCGTGCTCCGCCAGCCGATTCCGAACCTCGCTGAACTGCTGGTCGGCATGGCCCTGGTACTCATGGGGCTCACGCTGTTCATCGAGGGCCTGAACCTGGGCCTCTTTCCGCTGGGCGAGAGCATGGCCCATGCCTTCGCTCGCAAGGGGTCGGTGTTCTGGCTCATCGCCTTCGCGTTTTCGCTGGGTTTTGGTACGACCGTGGCGGAACCGGCGCTCATTGCGGTTGCGGCCGAAGCGGCAGAAATTGCGGCGACCGGTGACATGATTGCCAACACAGAGCCGGCGCGCGACGCCTACGCGCTTGGCCTGCGTCTGACCGTGGCGGCCTCCGTCGGTGCGGCGATAGTGCTGGGCGTTGTACGCATCATCAAGGGCTGGCCCATTCACTTGATGATCGCCTGCGGCTACACCCTGGTAGTAATAATGACCGCGCTGGCGCCCCGCGAAATTATCGGGCTGGCCTACGATTCGGGCGGCGTGACGACCTCCACCATCACGGTGCCGCTGGTGACTGCACTCGGGGTGGGTCTGGCTTACTCCATCAAAGGCCGCAACCCGATGATCGACGGCTTTGGGCTCATCGCGTTCGCCTCGCTGACCCCGATGATTTTCGTGATGATGTACGGCATGGCAACCATATGAGCTGTGGCTTGCCAGACGTGGCTGATTGCGTACAGGGGAGGATAGCCTGATGCCAGGCCTCGCCGATTTCGTCAACGTTCTTCTGGCGACACTGCGCGACGTGTTTCCGATTGCCACAATACTCGTGTTCTTTCAGTTTGCCATTCTGCGCAAGCCGCTGCCCAACCCGCGCAAGCTGCTCGCCGGGTTCGCCTGCGTGCTGTTCGGGCTGGTGTTCTTTCTGATCGGGCTCGAGCAGGCTCTGTTTCCGGTCGGCCGTTTGATGGCCGCCCAGTTCACCGACCCTGCATTTGTCGACGCTGCGCCAGGCCAACCGGTCGCCTGGTGGAACTACTACTGGGTGTACGCCTTCGCCTTCGCAATTGGCTTCAGCACCACCGTTGCGGAACCCTCGTTGATTGCGGTTGCCATCAAGGCCAGCGAGCTTTCCAATGAGGCCATCAGCTCTTGGGGCCTGCGGATCGCGGTTGCCCTGGGTGTCGCCACCGGCATCGCGTTGGGCACCTTCAGAATTGTGACCGGCGTACCGATCCACTATTTCATTATTACAGGCTACGTGGTCGTCGTGCTCCAGACATTCTTCGCGCCGCGCGTAATAGTGCCGCTCGCCTATGATTCGGGTGGCGTGACAACATCCACGGTTACAGTGCCGCTGGTGGCGGCGCTGGGTTTTGGCCTGGCCGAGAACGTCCCGGGGCGCAGCCCGTTGATCGACGGATTCGGATTGATTGCGTTTGCAAGTTTGTTTCCCATGATGTCGGTCATGGCGTATGCACAAATTGCTGAGTGGCGGGCCCGAAGAGCTCACAACTCTGCCAAACACGTTGGAGAACCTGTATGAGATTCAAGTTTATCGTGGTCTTCGTGGAAGACGATCTGACCGAAGCGGTAGCCAAAGCCGCGAAGGACAGTGGCGCCACAGGCTGCACGCGCATCAACAGTGCCAGCGGCGAGGGTGTCGAGCAAGCCAAAACTTTTTTCGGGCTGACACTGGCGACCCAACGGGACGTACTGCTGTTCCTCGTGGAAGAGCATCGGGCGCGCGTGATACTCGAGGCCATTGGTCGGGCCGGCCAGTTTGACGAAACCAGCGGCACGGGAATTGCCTTTCAGCTCGACGTGGAGGATGCGGTAGGCGTGACTCATCAGGCCGAACTGATTGCACCGACTTTACAGGAGGAAGGCCTGTGAGCAAGGAACACAAGTTGAACGTTGCCGATGTGATGGCCACAGAATTTCTGATCATGCCGGGGATGGCCACCGTGGCCGACGCCCTGGCGCAGATGAAGCCGGCAGCAGCCCACTTCACGCTGGTGGCGAAGCGGGTAGACAGCGACGAATTGGGGATGGTGCTGACTTCCGATATCGCCAAGCAGGTGCTGGCTCTCAACCGGTCACCCGAACGCGTGAACCTTTACGAAATCATGTCGAAACCCGTGTTGTCCGTGCTGCCAACCATGAATATTCGGTACTGTGCGCGCATGTTCGAGCGCTTCGGTATTTCGACCGCGCCAGTCGTGGAAAACGGCAAAGTGCTGGGTGTGGTCACCTACGATGCGCTGGTCCTGAAGGGTCTGGCCGCCAGTATTTAAGCGCCTTATACGTATATCCCAGCATCAGCCAGACGTAGCAGGCTACCGTAGCCTGAAAACCAGGCCTGGACCATGTTGTAGAATAGACGTCACGGGATCCGAGAGTCTGCGCAACACCGTGGTGTTATCTGGAGGTTCGTATGCTTAACCTTGTTCATCGTTTTGCAGGTTTACTGGGTCTGGCAACGCTATGCCTCGCTGGACCGATCAGTGCGGAGCCCGCCGCGGACGCCGCCGCGACGGTCGTCGCATTTAACGTCGCGATCAGCGAGGGAGATGCAGACAAAGCCAAACAGCAGCTCGCCGCAGGCGGCGTCCAGTTCACGCTGCGTTCAATGCACGACGGTGTCGGCCCAGCCGAACTCACGGCGCCACTGGCTGATCACTGGTCGATGATCATTCCGGTCATTTTCAGTTCCACGCAGCGCTACTCGCGGCAAGTCGAAGTATTGAGCAGCGAAGCGTTTGGCGACATTGCCACCGTCTGGGTCAGAACCACTACTGACTCGCAGCGCCAGGGCCGGGACCAACCGCAGGTGAGCGAGTTTACAGAGGTCTACATGCTGATCACCAGCGGCGACGGATGGAAAATCGCCGCAATTGCGGACAACCGCCAGGCCTCCAGCCTGAGCGGAAATTAGGCCGGCATGAAGCCCGGCACAATACTATTCGTGGTGCTTGTAGTCGGCTATCTTGGCCTGGAAGGCTATGTTGCCAGCCGCACCAAATATCGGATGGAGCCCGACTACATATACCAACAATTCGCTGAGGCAGCGCGGGCGGTCGAGCGGTGCGGCGGCTTCGAGACCGAGGTGCGCGACAAGTTTGCCAGCAACTACCGCTACACCCGACGCCGGGCCGCAAAAGCGCTTGCCGAAGCAGAGCCCGCGCGCTCAGATGCTGGCATTGCCCGGTACCTCGGCGAGCTTGAGCAAACCGCCCGCACCGAAGTCGACGCCATGATCGATACCCGGGGGTGCAAAGATTCAGACGTGCGCCAGCTGCTGACGCGCTTTAAAAATCGCGCCCGGCTGAACCTGCCGACCGGCGAGTAGTGCCGTCCCTGCCCGCACAGGTTCACCAAACCACCGACGCGTCGCCCGCTTTTTCAGGGTAACTTTTCGCGGCCGAGGGCGGCGAGCGTAGCATTGCGACCGGCTCTGAGGACCGGGTACAGATACCTTGAGACAGTTCGCGACCTGAAAACAAAGCTGTTGATGCGGTTGAACAAGCCGGAATCGGACGTAAGCCCGGCCAGCAAGTGCAGGCATTCACCACCGTGGTAATACTGGTCGAGGTAAATCGCAACCATACCGTCATTCAGGTCGAGACCGCGTAATCTAACGGCGGTCAACCAAGCCGCTGCGTCAGGGTCACGAGCATCGACCAGCCGCACGTCGCCAACGGATTCGCGCAACCGAACCATCTCAACATAGCGTGAACAAAACGGACAGTCCCCGTCGTAAATGATCGTTATTCCGGCTTCCGGGCTGGCGTCATTCATTGTCTGCCTCTAGGGCGCCACGTCGATGAGGTAGCTGGACGTGGCCAGGAGCTGTCGATCGACGCGTGCACCATCCCACTGCAGACACACCGATTCGGTGCGGTATACATAGGCAACAATCCGCCGCTTGTCGAGTTCGCGAAACGCCGCGGTTTCCGAGGGCGGACCGAAGAAATGGTGCAAATACAGGTCATAGTCGAAATGACCGTCCGCATCCAGGTTGTTTAGCACGTAGGCATGATAACCCCGGACAAAGCGCCGCAGCGCGGCACTCTGAAACGGATACGGGTCCTCAAGATTCAGTCCGCTGAAATCACAGGACAAACCCGCCTGCAGCACGGCAAAGTCTGTGCTGCTGCCGTTCGAACCCGTGGGGTACTGCACCCCACCCGGCGGACTTCCGTAGCGCATGTGGCCGAAGGCATAAGAATAGCTCAGCCAGTAGTTGGGGGGCACTTCGTACTCGTTGCCGGCCACATCAACCGCCACGAAGAAGTGTTTGTTGTTAGCTCCCGTGTCGTACCAACCCAGCCAGGCGGTCGAAAAAAACCAGGGCGAAGCCAGAATCGCGAGCGTACCGTAGAGCTTCACTGAGGCAGGCGCCGATGCGAGCCGGTAGCCGGCAAATGCAGCCAGTATCGTTATGTTGAAGCCCACCCACGGCCAGAAATTGGCGCCGACCGTGAAGAAAATCGCGACGTGCAAAACATCAAAAAAGACCGTTAACGCAATCAGAAAGCGCGAGCCGGCGTAAAATACGGCGATGGCGCTCAGCTGAAAAAAGAGCACCACCGCGTTGGCCGGAATGCTGGTTTGATGCAGCACATTCACCACCAGTGCCGTGAATTCTGCGAACCCCTGAAAAATGATATGGCCGTTGTCGAGCGCCACCAGCATGATTCGACTCGGGTCGTTCGCCCAGACCCATGCCAGTGGCGGGCCGTCGAGGAGCAACTTTTGCAGCCCCGAATAAAAGTAATTGGCAAAATGGCTGGCTATAGCGACGACGAAAATCAGTCCGGGAAGTCTCTGGCTGGCCGTCTGCAATGCGCGAGCCGGACTGTCAGGCAGCCATGCCGGCACGCGGCGACTCCAGTCCCACAGAATGAGCGCGGTGGTGACGAACACCATAACCTCCGCAATCGGCTGTACGTCCAGAACCGATTCATTCGGCAGGCCGGTGATCAGCGATGCAGCGATTCGCTTGCTCCACACGAGAAACACGGCCGGGAGCACCACCAATGCCGGCCTGACGAAACTGAGCGTCGCCGAGCCCAGCGCCAGCCAATACAGGTAATCAGCCTGCAGGCTCCAGGTTAGCTGCGCAGCTGTCGCGTCCGGCGGCAGCGGAGCTACGAGCCGTGCGCCGACAATGTAAATCAGCGCGACCACCCCGCAACCGCGAATCAGTATCGACAACCGCCGCGGTAACTCAGCGTAGCGGACCGGACTAAGCGCAAGGGCCAGCGTGCCCGTTCCGACCATGAACACCAGCGGAAACGAGTCACTTAGCTGCGGGCCGAATTTCAGGCAGAGTCGGAAGAACCCCACCGAGAGCAGCGCGACCATTAACGCCAGCACGCAGAACAGGTGACTTTGCCAGTTCAGCTGACCTGCGCCCGCGCCAGGCCAAGTCGGCCTGGTGGCTGCGGCGGTGGCAGTGTTCACGGGCGAATAGGGCGCAGGCTCAAGCCAGCTTGCGCCCGGAGTAGACGACAGCGGTGTAAATACAATGCGGCAAGGTTACTGCCAGTCGCCCGAAATCGGCATGCTCGCCCATGGCTCGACAGGATCAAGCGCGCCGCCTTTTTGCAGCAACTCGATCGCCGCTCCGTCCGGGCAGCGCACGAAGGCCATAAAGCCATCGCTGGGCGGCATTGGAATTTCGGCACCTTTGTCCAGCAGTTCGGCGCAGGTGGCATAGATGTTATCCACTTCGTAGGCCACATGGCTGAAGCCGAGGGTGCGAGCCCGCTCTTCCGGATCGTCATAGTGCACCACCTCAATCTGCGCCTGATCGTCGCCCGGTGCTGCCATAAAAACAATGGTACAAGGCCGGCGATGCCCGCGAAAACGGTGCAGCTCCTCGAGCCCCATCACGTCCTGATAAAAGTTCAGCGCTTCGTCGAGATCGTTGACCCTGACGGCCGTGTGCAGGTACTTCATCGGTGCCCCCTTCAGATGTGTGGTGCCCCTTAGCGGACGGCAGATAGCAGCAGGATTAGCACAGGCAGCGGCTGATAGCCATAATGGGCTACCGCGCCAGCCGCATCGGAGCACCTGCCATGACGCCTGTAAGAGTCCTGTTTAGCCTGGTGCTCGCTGCCATCGCGCTGGCCGGGCTGGCAGCCGCAGTGCTGCAGTCAGGGTTACTGAGCATCGACCGCGCCGAACTGGAAGTCAGATATACCACGCCGGACTCGCGCTTTGCCCAAATCGACGGCGTGCGGCTGCACTATGTGGATCAGGGCGCAGGGCCGGTCGTTGTCTTGCTGCACGCGTCGTTCATGAACCTGCGCACCTGGGACAGCATGGCGGCGGCGCTGGCGAAAGACTTTCGGGTGATCAGGCCCGACCTGCTTATAGCAGGACTGACCGGGCCTGAGCCGGACGGGCGCTACAGTTTCGACCGTAACCGCGAACTGGTGCTGGGGCTGCTTGATCAGCTCGGCGTGGAACGGTTTGCCGTGGTGGCGACGTCGTCAGGCGGTATTGTCGGCTTCAATATCGCTGCCGCAGAGCGCGAGCGTGTGACACGACTGACACTGATCAATTCAGCGGGACTGCCGCGCAACCGGTCGACAGATCCGAACCGCGCCCGGCGCATCGCCAGCGTCGCCAACTGGGTCAGTGCCCGGTACAACACTCGCGGCATGGTCCGCAGCCTGCTTGACCTGAACTTTATCGAGCCGCATGAGCCCCCGGACTGGCTGGTCGATATGCAGTATGACTTCTGGCGCAAAGCGGGCCGGCGCGAGGCAAGTCGGCTGCAGATGGCGGGCTTCAGAACCGGCGACCCGCAAGCGGTGCTGGCGCAGGTTACGGCCCCCACGCTGATCATGTGGGGGCTGGACAACGTCACGGTGATGCACCTGCAGGCTGATGTGTTTCAGCATTGGCTGGTAAACGCACCCACGCTGCTTAAAAAATACCCGGGCGTGGGCCACTACCTGTATATCGAGGAACCGGAAATCATTGAAGCCGACCTGCACGCTTTTCTCAGCGGCGAACTGGACTCCCGGCTGATGCTGCGCACCCCGCGCCCCTACCAGACCGAATCAGCACTACCCGAGTAGCTATTTGGCCGGCAGCTCGGCAAACTGCCGCTGCCAGTTCAGGATCGGCGCACCCTCGCCGTTACTCACCGAGAACACGCGGTTGGCCGCTTCGGGGAGGGCGGCCGCGGCAATAACAACCGAAGCGAGATCACCGGAAGTCACTCGCTGCCCCGGCACGTAGTCCGCACGCGGCACCATTTTGATCGGCGCCCTGCCGCCCGCCTCGAAGTTGATACCCGCGGGGCCGACCACTACGTACTCCAGTCCGGACTCCATGACGGCCTGCTCACCCTTTGCTTTCCAGATCAGCATGTCGCCGATCCAGTTCAGAAAATGGTCTTCCTTGCCTGACACCGATGACGTGATCATGACCATGCGCTGTGCGCCGGCCGCTTTGGCCGCATCGGCCACGTTGATGACACCCTGATAATCGATCATCTCAGGGCGGTTGCCACCCCAGGGGCGGGCCGTGGCCACCGCCCAGATGACGACGTCGACACCGTCGAGCACGGCGGGCAGGGTGGCGGGCTCGGTAACATCAGCGCTGACCCAATCGTGGTTGTCGCCAAACTTCTTGCGAGCTTTGTCGCCGTTGCGGCTCATCGCACGGACGCGCACACCCAGCTCGGTAAGCTGTTCCCGCACTGCACTGCCGTTGTTGCCGGTAGCGCCCGCCAACAGCACCGTTTTCCCGCGCAGCTGCTCCAGCGCCTCCGCACCCACGATTTCCTGCGGCGTCGCCGCCGCTGCACCTGAAACAGTCATCAGCCACCCCAGCAACGCAAAGAGCAAAACACGCATGGATCGATTCATCGCAGAGCACCTCAGAACGCACGCAATAACCGCCCCGGAGGGCCCCACAGAGTTGCTACGGTAGCAGATTGCGGCGTCCTCGACCCGGCCGACGCCGCCGGAGCACAGCTGCACCGAGTTGGTATACTCGACAAATGAAGAAACTAATCTGTGTTGCGGTGGGCATTTTGCTCGCCGGCTGTGCCGGCGAGACGCCGGATGCTCCACCCGTGGTGTCGCCGGCCGAAGACACCCCGGCGCTGCTTACCGGAACCTGGCGGGCAGTGGCCACCCGCGAGGGGACCGAGATCCCGTTCTTGATGCAGGTCAGTCGCGACGGCGATGACTACACGGTCACCTACCTGAACGGTCCTGAACGGATGCAAGTCGAGGAAGTTCTGTTCGACGAACAGAGCGGACGCCTCGAGCTGAATTTTCCGTCCTATTCCGCCGGTCTGGTCGCCCAGGTCGACGGCGAGCGGATGAGCGGCGATATTTCGCTGGCACGCAAGAGTCGCACCATCGAACTCGGGTTCAGTGCGGAACACGGCGAGGACTACCGGTTTTTTCCCGAACCTGCAGACAGCTACGAGGATTTCGGCGGCCGCTGGCAGGTGGAGATTCGGGTACCGGAGTACGACTTCACACAACCGGCCGTGGCTATCTTTAACCAGCAGGACAACATACTGTCCGGCACGGTCAATACGCAGGTGGGCGACTATCGCTTCCTGCACGGTGAGGTTCGCGGCGAGCAGCTGTTCCTGTCGACATTCGACGGCAGCGGCACCCAGTTGTGGACTGCGGAGCTGCAGGAGGACGGCAGCCTGCAGGGCCGCTTCGACTCGGTCACTTACGGCGCGGCCGAATGGTCCGCCGCACGCAATCCCGACTTCAAGCTCGAGGACCCCACCAAGCTGACGGTCATGAAAGACGGATACGACCGCTTGGCTTTCAGCCTGCCAGACCTGGACGGCAACACCGTCTCACTGGCAGACGAACGCTTTGAAGATAAAGTCGTCATTGTCGTGCTGGGCGGGTCGTGGTGTCCAAGCTGTCACGACGAGGCTGCGTTTATGGTGCCGTTTCAGCAGGCCTATGCTGACCGCGACCTCGAGGTCGTGTACATCATGTTCGAGTATTCCGATGATTTCGCCGAGGCCGAGCCGCAGCTGCGCGCGTTCCGCAAACGCTACGGTATCGAGCATCCGATCCTGTTCGCCGGCGATTCGTCCCGCACATCACGGGGCGACAAGCTGCCGATGCTGAATGATATTATGGCGTTCCCCACGACGATCTTTATCGACCGCAGCGGCGAAGTACGGCGCATCCACACCGCGTTTCCCGGGCCTGCCACGGGCCAGGCCCATCAGGATTACAAGCGCGAGTTCCGCAGCTTTGTCGAGATGCTGCTTGCGGAGCCCATCTGAGTGCAGGCGAGCTGCCTAATCCGCAGCCTCCTGCAGCCGCCGGATTTCTGCCATGTCGGCTGGCGGCACGCGCCATAATTCCGCATCGTCATTGACGAGATCCTGCATCGACTGCGGCAGGTCGACAAATCGGTCCACGCGCCATGAGACCATGTGCCACACCGACGGCGCCGCGGAAAACTCACCGTATTTCGAGTAACGCAGCCAGCTCAGCTGGAACTGCTCGCGTGGGTCATCGGCTTCGGGCTGAATGAAGAAATCGTAATTCTCGAACACGGTGCGCTTTACGCCGGGCGGACCATCGACATCGAGATACAGCGGCGCGGTGTAGGCAAAGGTGTTGCCCAGGCGCCGCACTGTAATGCCGCTGGATGGGCCGATTTTCATAAATGTCGGGCCGGCGCCCTGTTCCAGCGTCGTCACCAGCTGGTCGCCCTGCAGTTCGTAGGTAATGTACTGATAGGGGAAACGGACCTGCATGGCAGGCCGGCCGTTGAATTCCTCGATGATCTCGCCTGTCTCAAGATCCCTGAACACGTAGATCTTGCGCGAAAGCTGATAGGCCTTGGGTACGGACCGATCGGGCCAGACCAGCCTGGCGGTATCGAAGCCCTCCATCCGCAGCAGCCGATTGCCGGACGGAAACTCAGTAACCGTACCTTCCGAATACCAGTACACAGGCTCGCCGCTACCGGCACGGGCGCTGACCCAACGCTCAAAACTCTCGCGGTCGAAGTTGTCAGCCTGCGCAGCGGCGGCCAAGACTGTGGTCAGCAGCAATGCTGCAAACCCGGACATTCTTTTACGCATATCGATCCTCCTCGCGCCCCAAGTCTGGCAGCACGAGAAAGCCAAGTAAAACAGCTGGAAAAACCGTGGCGAAAGCGCTCATCCGGGAAGGCAAATCCTTTATGATTAGATGGATAGACGCATGGCAGCCAGGAGCGCACCGCGACGATGAGCGATCAGGCAGTAACCGAAGACCACAGCGTTCGGGAACTCTTCTCTTACTTTTTCACCATCCTCGGTCCGGAAAAAAATTATTACCTGCTTGCCATTATTTACGCCATCGGCATCGGGGTACTTTCTCTGGGTCTGCCTATTTCGGTGCAGATGCTGGTCAACACCATCGCGAATACCGGGCTGACCACACCGCTGGTTATCCTGACCTTGACTCTGTTTGTCCTGCTGGTGGCGTCCGGTTTGCTCAACGCGCTACGCATTCACCTGATGGACATCCTGCAGCGACGCTTCTATGCCCGGATGGTGTCGGAAATCGCGCTCCGCTGCGTTTATGCGGTGAATCCGTTTTTTGAGGATCAGAACAAGGGAGCACTCTTTAACCGCTACTTCGACATCATCATCGTGCAAAAGTCGATGCCGGATCTGTTGGTGGGCGGGTTCACGGTGATACTGCAGGCTTTTGTCGGGTTCAGTCTCGTGTCTTTTTATCACCCCCTGTTTCTGGCGTTTACGCTGATCCTGCTCTTTGTGATCTGGTTGATCTGGATAATCTGGGGCCCGCGGGCTATTCGCAGCTCTGTTCAGGTGTCACACAAGAAGCACGCCACGGCGGCCTGGCTGGAAGGCCTGGCCGCTTCCAACGGTTTCTACAAGTCGGAGCGGCATATCGCCGAGGCCCTGGTTCGCACCGACAAAGTCACCGGTGAATATATTGACCGGCATGTCAAACACTTCCGACACTACTTCTCCCAGTCCATCTGCTTCATGATTCTCTATGCGTTCGCGACGGCAGGCCTGCTGGGCCTCGGCGGCTATCTGGTGATCGCGGGGGAACTCACTCTGGGCCAGCTGGTGGCAGCCGAGCTCGTGCTTGCTCTGGCGCTGCTCGGCATCTCAAACCTGAGCACCTACCTCAGCTATTTCTATGAGCTGTGTGCGGCGGTCGATGAGCTGTCGCTGTTCTACGTCGTGGAGCAGGAGCAGCCGGAGGCCGGTTTCGAGAAGCTGGAAGGTGACGGCACGCTGGAATTTGTTCAGGCACAGGGGGATGCACGCGGTTATCCGGCCAAGCTCGACTTCAAGATCGCCGGCGGGGCGCACGTGCTCAGTACTGTCGAATTTCGCGGCATCCAACGTGAGCTGACCAACTTTCTGAAGCGCCACGACCGGCCCGAGGGCGGACACATCATGCTCGGCGGGCAGGATATCTCGGGGATTCATGCGCATCATTTGCGTCAGCAGGTGATGGTACTGGACAGACCTCAGGTTATCGAGATGAGCATGCGCGAATACCTGCAACTGAGCAGCGTGGATGCGCCGTCCGCGCGAATCCGTGAAGCACTGCAGGCCGTAGGGCTGACTGATGCTGTCTCGCAGCTAACCGAGGGCATCGACACCAAGATTGCTGCCACCGGCTGGCCGTTGACCATAACCGAAACGATGCAACTGAAGCTGGCAGCAGCTCTTGTCGCGCAGCCGCGAGTGCTTGTGCTCGGCGAAATATACGACACGGTCAATGATGCTTACCTCCGGCAGGCACTGAAGATGCTGCGGAAAAATGGCGCGACGACGTTACTGTATTTTACGAACCGTCCGCGCAACCTCGACTTCGACCAGTACCTGTATCTGGGCCGCGAGGAACAGCGGCTGTATTCCACTGTCGAAGAGCTGTGCAGAGCCTCACGACTGGAGCTTTGCAGCAGTGAAGCGGTTTCTCCTGCCCCGTAGCCGAGACAACTCAAAGACACGCGACAAACATGGCCACTCGTGAAGAACACCTGAGTTTTTTCAAAACCCTGGATAAGCAGCGTATTCCGAGCGTGATGCCGGTGATCGCGTGGATGCTGGTCGTCTTCCTCGTGGCCGTCGGTTTGTTTCTGACGTTTGTGCCCTGGGTGCAGACCACCATGGGCCTCGGCGCCGTAACCGCGCTGAACCCGAACGACCGGCTGCAGGAAATTAACGCGCTCGTGTCCGGCCGTGTCGAGGAGTGGTATGTGCGCGACGGCAGCCGGGTGGTGGTCGGCGACCCGATCGTGCGCATCGTTGACAACGATCCGCGGCTACTTGAGCGACTGAAAGCGGAACGTGATCAGGCGGTGGCCAAGCTTGAAGCGCTGGATAACGCGATCGATACGGCCGAGATCGACGTCAACCGGATGCGCGATCTGTTCGACCAGGGGTTGGCGGCACGACGCGAGTTCGAGCAGGCCCGTATTAAAGTTCAGGAGCTGCGCTCGCGCATGGCCGAGGCGGCCGCTGAACTCACCCGGGCCGACATCAATTTGTCGCGGCAGTCGGCACAGATCGTACGCGCGCCGCGCAACGGCGTGATCTTGAAAGTCGCGGCCACCGAAGTCATGGCGTTCGTGTCGCCGGGCGACGTGGTCGCTACGTTCGTGCCGGACAACGCGGTCCGGGCTGTCGAACTCTATATCAGTGGCCGCGACGTTGCGCTGGTGCAGCCCGGCGACAAGGTCCGGCTGCAGTTCGACGGCTGGCCGGTTATCCAGTTCAGCGGCTGGCCGTCAGCTGCGGTCGGTACATTTGGCGGCGAGGTTCTGGTCGTCGATCGCTCGGCAAACAGCGAGGGACGATTCCGTGTGATCGTCATTGAGGACGAGACGGCTGACCAGGCCTGGCCCGACCAGACGTATGTGCGCTTCGGCTCCAAGGCGCGAGGCTGGGTCCTGCTGAGCACCGTACCAGCCGGCTATGAGCTGTGGCGGCGCCTGAACAGCTTTCCGCCCAACCTGCCGGGCATGTCTGCAGAAGGCACCGCCGAGTAGAGCGCATGAGGCGCCTGAAGTCCTGCCGCTGCTGGGTGCTCGCGGCGCTGCTCGCGGCGGCGCCGGGCCTGCCCGCCGCCGACACCGATTCTGCGAATTCCGTACCGGTCGCGGTTCCGCCGCTCACGGCTGACCAGGTGCTCGAGTCAGCCGCGCAGCATTTTCCGGAAATCCTGCAGCTGCTGGCAGCCCAGCGCGGCGCGGCCGGCAAAGTGCTCGAGGCCGAGGGCGCTTTTGACCTGGTGTTTTCGGCTGACGGTTTCAGTCGCGTTGGCGGGTTTTATGACGGCAGCACAGTCAAGGGCCTCGCCAAACAGCGGCTTCGCCCTCTCGGCACTCAGCTATACGGAGGTTACAAGCTGTCGAACGGAGATTTTCCGATCTACGAAGACATCAATTTCACCAATACAGGCGGCACAGCGCAGGTCGGCGCCCTGTTCTCGTTGCTGCGTGACCGCACCATCGATCAACAGCGGTTTCAGGAGTTCGACGCGCAGCTGGGACTGCAGCGTGCCAACCTGGACGTGCTGCTCACCCGCATCGGTGTGCAGCAGCAGGCACTGATCGCCTACTGGCAGTGGGTAGGCCTGGGCCGGCAGGTGCAGATTTACGAAAACCTGCTGCGGATCGCGATCGAGCGGCAGACGAACCTGGAAGAACAGGTACGCAGCGGTGCGCGAGCCCGCATCTTCCTGACAGAAAATCAGCAAAACATCGTGCGCCGGCAAACGCTGGTGCGATCGGCGCGGCGCGACCTGCGCATCGCAGCCAATACGCTGTCGTTCTACTACCGCGATCAGGAGGGCGATACCATCATTCCCACCGACGAGCGCCTGCCGCCCACTCTGCCGATCGGCGATGTCAGCGAAATCGCCCTGGTCCCCGAGGCCGCTACCACCGCAGCGGTGTATCGCAGGCCGGAGCTGGCGATTTTACGAAACGCAATTGACCGCGAGCGCCTGCGGCTGGAACTGCGGGAAAACAACCTGAAACCACGACTGGACCTGAATATCGGCGTGCAATCAGGATTAGGGGCTGTGGCCGAAGGTGGCGTCTCGCGTGACTCCACCGACACCGTGGTCGGCCTTCAGTTCTCGGTACCTCTGCAGCAACGTGCCGTGCGCGGCCAGCTGGTTCAGTCGCGGGCAGCCCTGGAGGCCAGACAGCAGGAACAGCAGCTAACGACCGATCAGATCGAACTTGAAGTGCGCAATATTTTGCAGGAGCTCGAGGCAGCAAGGGAGCTGCTGGAGCTGGCCGAACAGGAAGTCACGCAGTCTTCAATTATGCGTCAGTCTGAGGTGACGCGCTTTCAGAGCGGTGCCAGCGACTTTTTTCTGGTCAATATTCGCGAAGAGGTGGAGGCCAATGCCCGGGTACGCATGGCGCAGGCCAAGCTCGCCACGCTGATTGCCCGAGCCAACTTCGATGCCGCCACGGTCGATCTTCAGCGGTTGGGCATTCGCGAGTCGATGGTGCCGCCCGCCGGCAACTAGCCGGCACCCGGTGTGCGCTAGCGGCGCGCCAGAAATGCCACCCGGCGCCCCTGATAAAACCGCTTTTCGAGCCCGGAGACAGTCGGCTTGATGCGCTCCACCGACGAGAACCCCAGAAACTTCAGCAGCTGCACCACTCCTTCCACGTTTGGCTTGAACTGCACGCGCTGCTCTGCGCGCCACAGGCTGGTGCTGGAATCTTCCGAATCGCGATTGGCCGCGGCCGGGAAGTTCATGGCCCACAGCGGGCGCTTGCGCAATCGCTCTAGCAGGTTGTCTTTCATGACCGTGGTGTCAACCAACATAATGTCGCTGCTGACATCGGCGAGCTTCTTCATCGCAAGCACCGGATTCTCCAGGTGATACAGGATGCCGAAGCAAAAGGTAACGTCGAAGTGGCCGATATCGTTCGGATCGAGCTTCTCGATATCGAGCTTACGAAACTCCACACGCTCGGCGGCATTGGCGCGCTGAATCAGGGCTGCCTGCTCGAGGTAGTGGTCGACCACGTCGAAGCCCAGCACATGCTCGGCACCCTGTTCGGCCGCTGCGAAAGAAAACCCGCCGCAGTTGCAGGCC
>JGI12048J13642_10403287_pt1 | contig 21130 bp, 17 predicted proteins | sample ElkSlonscriptome_16_FD_13642 | JGI IMG/M metagenome (IMG submission 13642)
GTCGATCGGCACACCGTTTGGATCTTCCCAGTTCGATGCGATCGAAGGACAGTTCTCTGCCTTGGCTGTAAAGCGAGAGTTCGGATGCGACGAAGGACCGTCCGATTTGCCTTCCTCCCATTCGTTCCCTTTCCAATCGATCAGTTTGCCGGGAGCCGGATAGCCGATCCCTTCCCACCAAACATCGCCATCTTCGGTCAAGGCAACGTTGGTAAAGATCGTATCCTTTTCGATCGACTTCATCGCATTGGGGTTCGAATCCATCGACGTTCCCGGAGCAACGCCAAAGAAACCCGCTTCGGGATTGATCGCATAAAGTTTACCATCTTCGCCAAACTTCATCCAAGCGATATCGTCGCCAACCGTTTCGACTTTCCAACCGGGAATGGTTGGCACAAGCATTGCGAGGTTGGTTTTACCACAAGCACTTGGGAAAGCCGCAGCGACGTGCTTGACGGTGCCTTCGGGGTTGGTCAATTTGAGGATCAGCATATGCTCGGCCATCCAGCCCTCATCGCGAGCCTGTGCCGATGCGATTCGCAGCGCCAAGCATTTTTTGCCAAGCAGCGCGTTGCCACCGTAACCGCTACCGTAGGACCAAATCAGTCGCTCTTCAGGGAAATGAGCGATGTACTTCTTATCCAGCGGAGCACATGGCCATTGCCCATTGTCGGATTCACCTTCCGCAAGCGGTTTACCGATTGAATGCAGACATGGGATGAATTCACCGGTCTCACCAAGCACATCAAGCACCTTGGTTCCGACGCGAGTCATGGTGTGCATGTTCATCACGACGTAAGGGCTGTCGGTGATCTCGACACCGATCTTTGAGATATTTGAACCAACCGGTCCCATCGAGAAAGGAATCACATACATCGTACGACCCTTCATGCACCCGCGGTACAATTCGGTCATCGTCGCTTTGAGTTCGTTCGGGTCGATCCAATTATTGGTCGGACCGGCACCCTCTTTGGTTTTGGTGGCGATATAAGTTCGGTTTTCAACCCGCGCGACGTCACTCGGATCGCTGCGGAACAACAAACTGTTGGGACGTTTCTTCAATCGAACTGCCAAGCCCGCATCCACCGCGATGTCCGACATCTTTTGGTACTCGTCTTCTGATCCATCGCACCAAACCACCTCCTCGGGCGTCATCAGTTCGGCACACTCATTGACCCAGTCGATAAGCTTTTTGTTCTTAGTCGGCAAATTCATTTCTACTCCTGATGAGGTTTGGGGTTTGGACAGCAACAAACTGCTGGCTCGATTCATTCGTCAAATCATGGTGTCTCTAGAACACCATGTGGCCCGTGCCGTGAAAGACTTCATAATAGAGCGAATCCCATACTTGGCCAACGGGCAACAGGCACGTTGTAGGTGCGACAAAACGTCGTTAGCCTAAAAGGATGGAGTTTAAGCCATTTTCCACACCTAACCATGCCTTTTCGAGACATCTTTGAGCCGAGACATTATCTCCGTACGTGGCTGTCGCGTCCACAACCTGCAGGATATTGACGTCGATATCCCCCGTGGCAAGCTAATCGCCTTTTGCGGTGTCTCCGGTAGCGGCAAAACGTCGCTGGCAATCGATACGCTTTACGCCGAAGGCCAACGAGCGTATATCGAGAGCTTCTCAGCCTACACTCGCCAGTTCCTCGAGCGGCTTGACAAGCCCGATTGCGATTCGATTGAAGGCATCCCCCCAGCGATCGCGGTGACGCGGGCAGGCGGCTCGAGAACCAATCGCAGCACGGTCGCAACCGCAACCGAAATTGCAGACCATTTGCGTTTGTTGTTTGCGAAAGCAGCGCACCTGTTTTGCTACTCATGTGGCAATCCGGTCCAAAGTGATGACCCATCGGTGGTAGCAGACGAGATCGTTTCCGCTGTAGCGAATCGTAGCGATGACTCCGCCCGGCGAATGATAGGATTTACCGCCTGGTTGCCCGATCGCAAAGCGGCCAGCGAGATACTACTCGGGCTCCAGCAAGAGGGCTACTTGCGACTAATTGTAGGCAATCAAACATTCCATCTGTCCGACAATGATCGCAAACAGCTCGCCAAGACCGTAGGCCATCACGGCATCGAATGCATCGTCATCGTCGATCGTTTGTCAGCCGATCTCGATCGAACACGGCTCACCGAGTCGATTGAAACGGCGATGAGCGAAGGACATGGACGAGCCGTCATCTTGACCGAGATTCATGACGCATCGGGGATCGCGAACGGGATCGAGATTGATGGTCGAACGTGGCAGCGGCAGACAATTAGCCGCGAAAAACGTTGTGATCAATGTGATATCGACTATCCCGAACCGGTGCCTCGCCTGTTCAACTTCAACAACCCCCTCGGTGCCTGTCCAACCTGTGAAGGCTTTGGGGATGTCGTCAGTATCGATATGGATTTAGTCGTTCCCGATAAGAGTCTGTCGTTGGCCGAAGGAGCGATCGCCCCGTGGAACACACCGTCGTATGAGCACGAGAAACATGAATTGCTTGAGCTTGCCTCCGACTATGACATCCCGGTGGACGTACCGTTTTCATCGCTCAAAAAGAAACACTTGCGGCTGATACAAAAGGGTGTACCGGAGCGAAACTTTGGCGGACTCGATGGTTTTTTTGCCTGGTTGGATCGCAAAAAATATAAGATGCACATTCGTATCTTCGCAGCTCGGTATCGCAGCTATCGGCCTTGTGGAGATTGCGGTGGCCGTCGCTTCAATCCACTTGCTCTCGCCTACAAGTTGGGCTCAAAGAATATCGCCGACGTGTTGGCGATGCAAACCGGTGCCGTCGAAGATTTTTTATCGAACATGCCCCTCGAAGATCGAGAAAAACAGATAGCCCAAGAACCGATCGATCAGCTCTCAAACCGCATCGGATATTTAAAGGCAGTCGGACTGGGGTACGTGCAACTCGATCGTCCCTTGCGGACGTTATCCGGTGGTGAGACGCAGCGGGTCGCATTGACGGCGGCACTTGGCAGTTCGCTCGTCAATATGTTGTACGTGCTCGATGAACCGACCGCGGGATTGCACCCCGCCGATATCGACACCTTGGTCGAAGCGATTTTGGGACTGCGCGATCGCGGTAATACGGTCATCGTCGTCGAACACGATGAAACCTTGATACGGATTGCCGATCGAGTCTTGGAGATAGGCCCTACCGCCGGTCGCCAAGGGGGCAAGGTGATGTTTCAGGGAACTCCCAAACAAATGCTTAAGGCCAAAGAAAGCATCACAGGCCAATTCTTGAGTGGGAAACGAGGTTGGACGCTCAAAGATCGCCAGCCCCGAAAACCTCGCGGCTTCATCACCCTCGAAGGTGCTTCAGGACACAACTTGAAAGACGTCACGGTCGACTTTCCACTTGGGGTGCTTTGCCTTGTAACCGGAGTCTCGGGAAGTGGAAAAAGTTCGCTCGTTCAGGATACACTTTACGGAGCGGTCCGCAGCCGGAAAACGAAAACGCCGACGCCAAGCTTGTCGTTCAAATCGATCACGGGGCTAAGTCAAGTCGAGGAATGCATGCTGATCGACCAATCGGCGATTAGTAAGAGTGCGAGAAGCTGTCCAGTCACCTATGTGAAAGCGTTTGATGCGATTCGCAAGGTATTCGCGGAAACGGTCGACGCCAGAACCCGCAATTTTAGCCCAGGTCACTTTAGTTTTAACAGCAGCAAAGGCCAATGCAGCGAATGCGAAGGAGCGGGAGAGTTACAAATTGACATGCAATTCTTGGCGGATGTGTCGATGCGATGCCCATCTTGCCGCGGCTCACGCTACCGAGAGGATATTTTGAAAGTTCGTTACCGTGACCGTACCATTGCCGATGTTCTCGATATGACCGCTGGCGAAGCAATCTCGTTTTTCCGCGGTGAGCCAAAAGTCCAAGATCGACTGAAACGTTTGGTCGATGTTGGACTCGGCTACATCAAACTCGGTCAACCCGGCACGACCCTTTCAAGCGGCGAAGGCCAACGCTTGAAACTGGCGGCGTTTTTGGCATCCGCGTCGCGGCGAAGGACATTGTTCATTCTCGATGAACCGACGACAGGACTTCATTTCGCCGACATCGTCCGCTTGGTCGACTGCTTCGATGCTTTGATCGCCGATGGACATTCGCTGATTGTCGTCGAGCACAACCCGACGCTGATGCAAGCCGCCGACTACATCGTCGACCTGGGCCCGGGGTCGGCAGAAAACGGCGGAACGATCGTCGCCAGCGGTACGCCCGAGGTCGTTCGTAATACATCGGCAAGTGTGACCGGGAAAATGTTGGACAGACTTGCCCGCAAACCTTAAGGCAATGCCGTAGACTAGGTTTCCAACCTGTCTCATTGATACAAAGGATCCGATTCCGTCCTACAATCACTTCGCTCGCCAAGACGTAGCGATCCTACTTCATTTGAGCTGGACATTACGTTACGCTTTAAATATGCAATTCAACGTCACTACCCGGAAACCGTGAGGCCAAGCATGAATAAAGAGATTGAAGCAGCGTTTAACGACCATTTAAACGCCGAACTCCACTCGTCGTACCTCTACCTCTCGATGAGCAACTATTTCGCGGCACAGAGTTTGTCGGGAATGGAAAGCTGGATGCGGCTGCAAGCCGACGAAGAACGTGCTCATGGAATGAAATTCATTGATTTTATCAATGAACGCAACGGTCGGGTCATCCTGCAACAGATCGACACGCCGAAAGTTGAATGGAAAAATGCTCTGGAGGCTTTCCAGGATTCCTACGACCACGAATGCTTGATTAGCAGCAAAATCGACAACTTGGTCGACTTAGCCACGAAGCATAGTGATCACGCTGCGACGGCATTTTTGCAGTGGTTTGTCAACGAACAGGTCGAAGAAGAGGCAGCGGCTCAAGCGATCGTCGACAAATTGAAGATGATTGGCGATCAACCGATGGGATTGTTCATGATCGACGGCCAGCTCGCGGGACGCACGCCAGAAGATGCCGAGAACGGCTGAGGTCCGTCGAATTCGTGTTGCGGCACTTCGAACAAATTTGGTAACAGCCAAAGGTTGCCTACCCAATTTACTTCGATGACTTACGAACCGACGGAACGTGCGTATGAAACCGTTTCTCATATTAATCTTCGCGGCCACTGCGTTTTTCGTGTCGATACCGATGACGGCCAAAGCGCAGACAGACGCCCACGACGCGGCTCGCTTGAGAATGCGACCGATCGGTTCGCCGAGTGCGATTGACCGATACCCCTCTCAAAACAATACGAATGCCTCGCGCCAAACACGCGAGCTGGGAACTCGGCAAACGGCACGGATGCAGCAGTACGCCATGCCAGGTCCGAATGCTCCAATGTTGCCGCCAAGTTCGAGCATGCCGCTCCCATCAGGCGGTTTTAATCCTCCAGCGATGAATTCGGGATCGATGAATTCGGGATCGATGAATTCGGGATCGATGAATTCGGGGGCCCCGGCTCCCGCTTCACCACCCAGCATGACGCCGTCCAATATGCCCGCTCCCACCTCGATTCCAACTCAACGATTAGCGAGCCCACCACCACGAAATCTGCCCACCAGTTCAAGTGATCTCGCACCTTTGACTCAGCCGAGTTTGCAGCCTGATTATGCGACGATGAACAATTGCAATTGCGTCTCGGCTCCAAGCGATTACTCCGTTGTCGATTGTGGTGTCTACTCGCCGGTCAGTTACGCGGTTCCAGACGCTGTATCGAGCACGCCCGTGTATCCGCCAGCGGCGGCACCGGTGTCGGGCCCCCCGCAGATGCCGCCAGCTTCCGCCGCACCGATTGGATCGCTGATCACACTTGGCCAAGAAGCAAACTTGGTACAAGTCGGGCAAGGTTTATGGGGACAACCGGTCGCCTACGTCCCCGGCCAAGGAATTCGCAATTGGTTGCGATATTTCTTTCCCTAGCGTACGCTACGCCTGATTGAGTAGCTTCGCCAGCGTCGTCGCTAAGCCTCGCAGCACCGAATCGTCGGCTAATGAGATCGTCAGTTTCGGGCGCCCCTGTTCATCTCGTTCAACGCACTGCGACAACTTCTCGGTCAACTTCACGACCGATTCTTCGTTTGGCGGAACGGAATCGGGTCCAGCGATCAATTCGCCCGCCAATGACAATGCGGCTGTAATCAATTGGCCTGACGCTGCCGACACCTTCTCTCGCTGCTCCGCCAACCGCTGCGTTTCCGCTTCGATACGTCGTTGTTGACTTTAGTCGACCTCCGCCGGTGGCAATGGATCGAGAATGACTTCCAAGCGGCGTTTCAAGTCCTCCATGCCGCTGGTCATGGCGACTTCGGTCACATGACTACGGTAGTCGATCGATGCGTCCGCCAATTCTTGCTTCGATGCCAACGTATTCAACAACTTCTCTTCGATTGAATCGCCACTCGTCACCATTTTGTAGATGTGAACCGGGTTCTCTTGCCCCATGCGATAGACGCGTGCGATTCGCTGTTCCAAAACTGCCGGGTTCCATGGCAAATCAACGTTGATGACGGTGTTGGCCGCTTGTAAGTTCAGACCGGTTGATCCGGCGTTGGTCATCAGGATCACTCGGCACTGCGGATCGGTTTGGAACCGATCGACCAATGCACCGCGTTTCTTTTGCGGTACCTGGCCATCGAGTCGTACAAAGTCGGCCCCCAGGTTGTCAAGTTTCCTTTCGATCCGCTCCGAGCATTCGACGCCACTCGCTAAACACGATAATTTTGCGAGTTGGATCTTCGATCCATCCATCGAGCAGTTCGCTCAAACGCTCAAGTTTGCTGCTGTATTCCGGTTCTTCTTGATCGATCAAATAGGTGCTATCGCATGCCATCCGAGCCATCAGCAGTGATTTTTGCATCCGCAGCAAATCCATTTCGGTCATGAATCGCTTGTGGACGATCTGAGCAACTACCGCCATATGCGAATCATGAATCTCCATCTGTTCCGCCGTCGGGCTACAGCGAATGATTTCATCGGTTCGCTGAGGCAATTGCTTGGCGACTTCGCTCCGCGTCCGCCGCAACAGAATTGGCGACAAATGTTCGCGAAGTTCATCGAGTCGCTGATACCCGAGCGTTTTGCCACGATCGACGACAACATGGTGCCCATGAAAGAACTCATACACAGCCCCTAGCGGTTCTTGATAAGTGCTTCGAGCGGTGACATGTCACCGAGGTGGTGGCCGCACAATGCGATCGCCAGTGCATCGGCAACGTCGGCTGGTTCGGGAAAAGAGGCAAGTGATAGTTGAAGCTTTACCGCTTGTTGCATCTGATGCTTGGGTGCATGACCATTGCCGGTCAACACCTTCTTGACTCGCGTGGGCTCAAAGTGGGAAACAGCCATCCCTGCTTGGCTGGCAGCTAAACAGATCACCCCTCGAGCATGCCCCATCAAAATCGCCGTACGGGGCCGGGTGTAATGCGAAAATAGTTGCTCGAGTGCCATCTTCTCGGGCTCAAAGGTTTCAATCACCTCCGAAACGCCTTTGTGGATTTCGAACAAACGCTCTTCGATCGAATCTTTCGGGCGACTGCGGATAATCCCCGCTTCACACAAAGAGATCTTCGACCCGTTCACCTCGATGACCCCATAGCCAGTCGTGTTGAGGCCAGGGTCGATTCCTAAGATGCGAGTACCTGCGCTCTTTACGCCAGATCGTTTGGAGTGGTTGCTCACAAACTCCGTTCCCAAGTGGTGCCCTCTTTCTTGTCCAACAGCGAGATGCCGACGCTCGCGAGCCGGTCTCGAATGGCATCGCCCATGGCATAATCTTTTCGTTCGCGAGCTTCACGCCGCAAATCAATGAGAAGCTTGACGACGTCATCGAGCGTTTCGGAACTACCATCATCGTTGCCGCTCTTGGGCGGTTCTTTGACAAACAGACCGAGTACCGATGTGAGTTCTCGAACCACGGTAAAGGCTTGTGTCAATGATGCGACTTCGCTGCTTGTCTTTTCGCTGTTCGCGGTCAACTGCTTTTCGTCAATAAAACGATTGAGCAAACGCACCGTATCGAACAGAACGCTAATCGCCGAACCGGTGTTGAAATCGTCATCCATCGCGCCCAAAAACTTGTCGCGGATCGTTTGCATCTCGGCTAACAAAGCATCCTTGCCGGCATCGAAGTTACCTTCGCTTCTGGTCTTGGCAGGTTCGAGATCATAGAACGACTGGCCAGCAATTTCGGCGAACCGAGTGAACAAGCGATAAAACGAATCGAGCGACGTGCCAGCCTCGAGAAGTCCGTCGTCGCCATACACGATCGTCGAGCGATAATGGGTGCGCAGCAAAAAGAAGCGGATTCGTTCGCCCGTGTGAAAACGGATCAAGTCGGCCAATCCACCAGCACCTTTACTGCGACTAATTTTACCCGACGCTGCTTCTTCAGGCGTTGCTTCGCGATCGCTTTTGCCGCCCACTTTGCCTTTATCGCCAGCCCGCATGAGTCCATTGTGCATCCAATACTTCACCATCGGAGCACCATGGCAACAACTACTTTGTGCTCGCTCATTTTCATGGTGTGGGAACATCAGATCGAGCCCTCCGCCATGGATGTCGAACGTGTCTCCGAGGATTTGGTGGCTCATCGCCGAGCATTCGATATGCCATCCCGGTCTTCCTTTTCCCCAGGGGCTTTCCCAAGCGATCTCACCCGCTCGAGCATTCTTCCAAAGCGCGAAATCGCCCGACGATTTCTTCTTGGCTGCCGCTTCACCACCTTCACCCTGCTGAGCATCGATGCTGCGGTTGGACAATTGCCCATAGTTGGGGTCTTTTGTTACATCGAAAAACACATCGCCTTCGACTTCATAGGCGTGGCCCTTTTCAATCAGCGTTTCGATGAAACGAATGATTTGGTCCATGTGGTCAGTCGCACGTGGCAAATGATCGATCTGGTTGACCCCCAACTCTTTCAAGTTTGACAAATAGTCAGCCGTCATCTCGCAAGCAATTTGACTCATCGGAATCCCTCGCTCCCGACTCTTCGCGATCAACTTGTCATCCACATCCGTAATGTTGACAACCAACGTCACTGCATAGCCACAATAGGTCAAATAACGCTTGACCGTATCAAAAATAACGGGCCCAACCATGTGTCCAATGTGGGATTCTGCGTAGACGGTCGGGCCGCACAAGTAGATGCCGACCTGGGGCGAACGCAAAGGCTGAAAAACTTCCTTCGTCTTGCTTAACGTATTATAAATCCGAATGGGGGCTTGGATGTTGGCGTTCGTGGTAGCCGAATGGGTTGCCGTGACAGTGCTCATAGGTAAATTTTGATTGGAATCGAATAGAGTGATTGGTTCGTAGCGAAAGTCTCGACGACTTCCGTTACAACGGTTTTAGACGGATCACCTAGTAGTGCGGTGGTTTTTCGTCGAGTGGATCGCCGGTCGTTTCTTTTTCGACCTTCATTTCTTTGATCTTATTCTGCAATTGCTTGATCGTGTTTTGCATTCGATCTTGACGTATCGCTTGTTCGGTTACAACCTCATTCAACTGGTCGACAACGCGTTGCAAATGAGCGATGTGCATTTCAAAATCGATCAAGCGATCCTCGACGCTTGGGTTCGAACTTGGGTTGGAGGATGGATTCGTTGACATGTGTTTAAAGATCATTCGTGTTGAACGTATCCCCTTGGCTCAAATCGCCGGTCTCTAGACCTTTTCGGAACCAGCGTAGTCGTTGCTCGCTGGTACCGTGAGTAAACGATTCTGGGACGACGTAGCCTTGACTTCGTTTTTGCAAGCGGTCATCGCCGATTGCGGACGCCGCTCGCAGTCCTTCTTCGATATCGCCCGGTTCGAGGATATTCTTGTCGCGTTGGGCATGATGCATCGTGACACCGGCGAAGAAATCGGCTTGCAATTCGAGACGCACGGACGCTTCGTTTGCATCCGCCTGGCTACCAGTCCGCCGCACTCGTTCTACTTCATTGGTGAAACCGAGCAGATTCTGCACGTGGTGTCCGACTTCGTGAGCGATCACGTAGGCCTGGGCAAAGTCGCCCGGTGCCCCAAGTTGGTTGGCGAGTTGATCGAAGAACGATGTATCTAAATAAACTTGCCTATCGGCTGGGCAGTAGAACGGACCGGATGCAGCACTGGCCATTCCGCATGCGGATTCGACTCGGCCACTGAACAACACCAAGACAGGCGGTTCGTAGCGTCGGCCCGCATCGTTGAAAAGCTTGGTCCAAACGTCTTCGGTATCGGCAAGAATCGTCTTGGCAAACTCGCCTGCTTCGACTTCACTCTCCGAGAGTTCTTTGCCAGCACCTTGTTGTACCGGTGCCAGATTTTGTTGGCCTTGCTGCAGAACGGCCATGGGGTTGCCGCCAAGCAAACCCACCAAAAGTGCCAAAATCAGCACGCCCATCCCGCCGCCAACGATCGCGGTCCCGCCGCCTCTCCGACGGTCCTCTACATTTTCACTCTGACGACGTCCACGCCAACGCATTTTCACGCTCCCCCCAAGGACCTAATCAACCCACCAGGATCAAATTAAATGGTTCAGATGTATCCCAATCGGGATACACAGTTTTAAGCAGGATGCCCCATAATTTCTATGGGGCATCAATCCGGTTTGCTCAGGTTTTTGGGTTCTTCGATCCACTGGATTTCGCCCAGCGTTTGGACTTCAACCTTGTCCTGCTGGTCCGTCGATCGCGTCATGATGGCAAACGGAAAAGGTTTGACAGCAAAATACTCGGCTGTTTTTGCCGAGCCCTCGACAAACAACGCCGTGGCGATGGCATCCGCATCGGTCGCGTTGGGCATCGCGACGGTCAAGGACAACAAATCACCGTTGGGAAAGCCGGTTCTTGGGTCAATGACATGTCCATAGCGGCGTCCTTGGTGGTGGAAGAACTGTTTACCCGAACCGCTGGTGGCTAGTGCAAGATCTTTCAGCCAAAGTCCTGCTAATCGTCGCTGCGGCTTTGTCGGATGGGCTAACCCCACCGACCAACCAAGCGGGCTTTGACAATGCTGGCGATCCCGATACTGGTTGCCCGATGCGATCACGCTGCTATTGCCGCCGTGAATCAGAAAATCGTTGACGCCCTTTTCTTTGAGCAGTGCAGCCATCCGGTCCAAAGCATCGCCCTTGCCGATCGCTCCTAAATTGATCGACATTCCTTCGCGTTGAAAGCGAACCGAGCGATCGGAATCGTCAAGCAACAAGTTCTGGTAACCCACTTTTGATAATGCCTGTCGTACCTGCTCGGGCGAAGGTTTCCGCCCACTGCGAAGGGTAAACCCCCAAGCCTCGACTAATGGAGCGGAGGTGATATCGAAAGCTCCTGCGGTAATTTGGCTAAGCTCAGTCGCTCGTTTAAGCAGTCGGTACGTTGCTTTGGAAGGATAGACCGCCTCGCGAAACGCCGATGCATTGATCTTAGAAACCTCACTTTCCGGCGAATAAACGGTCAGGTCGCGTTCAATTTGTTCGACTAAATCCGCCGCTTCGACCGCTGCATCGGTCGCATAGGAATCGGCCACCGAATCGGCTGGAAGCATGATGACAAACTCGGTCCCCATCGCTTTTCGAGTGATTTCACAAAACATAAGGCAATAACTGAGAAATAAAAGGTGAACCGAGCAACCTAAAACAGTTGCTCTAGCATAAAGCGGCCTAGCGGCAATTCGTAGTGGATCTTGTTTCGGCGCCCGGTCGGACTGAATATATTCACCTCTTTTTTTGGATTATTCTGGATTTATTACTAGCCAGCACTGAGTTAGCCTTTGTAAAATATGTCAACTCGATCGACCAAGTCTTCTCATGCTAAACAAATCGTCGCTGAATGCTCAGCGATTTGTCGGTCCCTCTCGACCGTGTCATTGCAGAACCACAAGGTTGTAAGAGCGCAAGTAGCTTATCCCAAGTGTCTTGAGCTTAAGTGTCTTGAGCTTAAGTATCTTGAGCTTAAGTATCTTTGAAAAAACGTTTTGCGTCGTAACTAAATCTTTGACCTGCTCTGTTTCTCGCGCCGGTCAACTCCCTCTATCTGGAACCGTTAAGTGAAGAACAATCCGTCTGTACGTCGAGGTTTTACTCTTGTTGAGTTACTCGTGGTAATCGCCATTATTGGTGTTTTGGTTGGCCTGCTATTGCCAGCCGTCCAAGCGGCCCGCGAAGCCGCACGGCGAATGAGTTGCAGTAACAATTTTAAACAAATTGGTTTGGGGGTTCATAATTACCATTCCGCATACAACCAATTGCCCACTCACAAGAGCGGAACGAGTGGTTTCGCTTCTTTGGCTAGCTCGAATCTCAATGGGCTTGCGGGGCTGGACTGGACTGCTTCGAGTGGAATCGGAGCGATGGGTCGCAACAATGAAGAATTGAGCTGGCTCGTCGCCTTGACTCCCTTTATTGAAGGCCAAGCATTGTGGGAGCAAATCAGTAATCCGAATGCTCCCGACGAAGACGGTTCAGCTGGGATATGGCCAGCGATGGGCCCCACGCCTGATGTTTCAGGAACGGGTAATAATCAATATGGTCCTTGGATGCAGGAGATTCCGACCCTGCGTTGCCCAAGCGATCCGGGCACTGGACTCCCTGGCTTTGGACGGACTAACTATGCCGCTTCCCTAGGCGACAGCCCCTATCGTGGCAACGCTGGCCCAACCAGCACCACATTGGGACGCCCCAGCAATGCGTCACAGTGGAGCCGAGCAGCACAGCGTGGCGCGTTCGTTCCACGGCAACGTGCCGCATTCCGCGACATCCTCGATGGTTTGTCCAACACGATCATCGCAGGCGAAATCGCAACCGACTTGGGTGACCGCGACACGCGAACCAGTCCCCGACCTGACGCTGCTGTCTTGGTCGCTGGGGCTATTACGCCAGCCGCCTGTCAATCGACATTTATCGATCAGAATCGTCCGCAATTTTGGCAAGCTGGCGTGGGGTTGTTGGGTTCAGCCGAGCAACGCGGTTTCCGCTGGGCGGACGGCAATGCCATCTTCACCGGAATGACGACGATTGGTCCACCGAACTCCGCTTCGTGTATCTCGGATACTGACACCCTCACAGCGGCAACCGGTTCCGGCACGGTATACACCGGCGGTGGAGCGGCAGCTTCGGGACGTCATGGCTCTGGCTACTTGAGTGCTGGCAGCCGCCACCAAGGTGGTTGCCATGTATTGATGGGAGACGGTGCGGTCAAATTCGTTACTGACTCGATCGAAGCAGGCAATCAAGCCGCACTTCCGGTTGTTTCTGGCGGTACCGGATTGCGTGCTCCTGGTCGACAAAGTCCCTATGGACTTTGGGGTAGCTTAGGCACCAAGGCTTCGAAAGAAACGATTAGCGAAGACTTTTAGCTTTCACTCGTAATAAGTCCAACCTTGTAAAGGCGGCCTTCCCAAATGGAAGGCTGCCTTTTTTGTTTGCCCAGCGAAGCTGGCAAACCCAGGCGACACACTTGGCGTCGACCAAACCGCTACATGCGACTAACGAGACGGGGGCTTCTTGTCGAGTGAAATCGTTGGCGTGATGTTGTTCAGATCGGTCCACAACGTGCCTTCGCCGGCGTAAAACAGTTTTAGTTTTAAGCTTTCGGGTAACTGCTCGGCAAACTCCCACTTGTTAAACGCGGTGGGTGATCCGAACGCCTTGACCGCCAAGCCGAATTTTTCAGCCGTCGCTTCTTCGCTCATTTGTTTTGCTCCCGATTCCGCTCTTCCAAGCATCACGGTCTTGGCAGCGTCGAAATCGGCCGTTTTCCGGTCGATCGATGCAACCAATTGCTTCGTCGCTGCACCAATCTCTTCGGCTTCTTTTTGGCCCTCGGCTAGTAAGTTGGCTTTCAAGCGTTCGGTTTCCACGACCACGCGTTCGGCCTCTAACTCAACCTTTTGCTCCGCTTCACGAAGGTTCGCTTCGATTCGAGCGGTCTTGGATTCTTGGTCGCGGGTGATCTTCAGCTCTTCGGAAACGTAGCCCCGTTGGATCGGTTCGCGAACGTTTTGAGGGATATAGATATGACGCACCAGACCGTACTGAAGTGTCACGTTCTTATCAGCCAACACATCGCTAAACTTCTGGCTCACTGCCGTTTGGAATTCTTCACGTGTTTCACCCACGAGCAATTCGACCGCACCCATTCTTGATCCGCTATTGCGGCAAATACTCTCGCTTTGCGGTTCAATGACCTTCTCTTCCACTGCTGCGATATTTCCGAACGTTCTTACAATCGCAGCGGCGTCGGCTGGCATCACTCCCCAAATCGCCGAAAAATCGAGTTGGATATCAAAACCATCGTTACTGGGGAAATTGATTCCCGTTTCGGGAACCGCCAATGGTTCACCTTGGGCATCATATTTGACGTCACCGTTCGGTTCGACCTGCTTGCGAACTTGGATACTCGTTTCCCGAAAACCGACGTTGATGATGTCAACTTGTTGTTCACGTGGATTGATTGGGTACAGTCCGGGCTGGAGGACTTTGTCCTGAATGCCTGCTTTGAGTCCAAGAAACGGGTTGCTGGCTTGCATCGTGACCACGCCGACATAACCGGCTGGGATTTCGACCCATCCGCTGGTCTTTTCTTGACCGCCGCTGCGAGTGACCTCTCGTTTGACAATTTTGAACTCGTAAGCGTAGGGATTTGCTCGATAGCGGCCTGGGCCAAAGACTTTTCGCAGGATGCCTTTGGACTCAGCCCGCGATTCACCCTGCAAATCTCCATCGACCAGAAATTCGCCCGGCGGAAGTGCGTTGCCGATTTTACTGGTGACCACTCCGATACTGCCCGGCAAAATGACAACATCGGGTACGATCGTTCGTTCCCAATAAAGTGGATTGAAAAAGTGGCGACCTGGACCGCGCATTTCGTCCCTGACACCGATTTCACCGTCACCGGCTAAACGTCCTGGTTCGGCTTGGTCCGCCGAAAGTACCAATGGCCCCTTGTAGCGAAGCAGCAAACTGTGGCCGTCCGGTACGTAGATACGGCACACGAACCACTGGAAGCAAAAGAACAATGCGACGACGACCCAGATTGCCGAAAAAGCCAAGCCGATGGATGATTTATAGCGTTTGATACTCATGACTTTTCCTCAGTGGTTGCTGGGACCGTTTCGGTGACGGTTTCGGTGTCAGCGGTGCTTGGTTGATCGGTCGGGTTTTGTGACGGTTTGAGTCCGGCAGTGTCAGATGACGTTTCACTGAATTCGGTAAAAATTTTCATCAACGGGCTATCGGACGTATTGACCATCATCTCTTGAAAACTGGGGGCCAACTTCTTCAGCATCACCCAGCGGGCATACTCATCACCGCTGCCACCGTAGGCGTCAACGGACTTTTGCCATCCTGCGGCAACGGCTTCGTTGCGGAAACGAATCACTTCGGCGTCGGCGGTTCCCTTGGCGGTAATCGCATTGGCTTGGTCTTCGGCGGCAGCCAATTCGACTTCGGCAACCTTCATCCGTTGGTTCGCTTCGATCACGGCGACTTGCTGCTTTCGATTCGCTTCGGTCAACAGCGTGATGACGTCTTGGTCGATGGCGACGAGCGCGCGTTTTTGCTTGACGAGTTCTTGCTCGATACGAAGCTCTTTTTCACTCTCTTGCTGATCGATCTCTTTGCGATATCGATCGGCCATCTGCAGAGCGATTTGCCGTTGCCGAACCGGCTCGGCGATCTGTTGAGGTGGCGAGATCCGGGTGATCAATGCTTGTAGAATTTCGATCCCCTGTGAACTGCACGTTTCTTCGAGTGTCTCTTGGAAGTCTTCTTGAAACTTCAATCGTTTTTCGCCCAGGATAAAATCGCGACCTGAATGATCGCTTCCTCGCAAACGGCAAAACGAACGGGCATTTGGCAGAATGATTTTTTGGATAATCTCTTGTTCGACTCTTGCATCGGTGTCGCTGTCGTTAGTCGCATCGTTGTAGGTGACGAATACTTCGGCCGCTCGTTCGGGATCGACACGGAACTCGATTCGGCCATCGAGTCGGACCCAGAATCCATCGCGGCTCGGAAAGCCCATTTGACCTTCCTCACCAAGATCAAATCGTTGGCTGCGGCAATCGACCAGTGAAATTCGCTCGACGTAGGGGTTGATATAGTAGACGCCTGGGTCGAGCGTTTTCTTCTGCACCCCGCGGCGGCCCTCTTCGATGATCAGCAAATTGGGGTCGTCCGCCGGTGGAGCACTTAACAGCGTGACGACGCCGACAAACCCCGCTGGAATGATCGATGGCTCGTGCAGTTCTACCAATTCAATGTAGTTGTCACGGTTGATGACCGGTTCACTACCCGCTTCGTAGGTGATGGCGTTGATCGGATAGCGCCCCGGCCGCAGCACATCGGCGGCAATCCCTTTTTCGGATTCTTTGGCTGCGATCAAATTGCCGTAGCCGAGGTCATCACCGTAGAGCCGGATGCGGACGCCTAACCGGTTCTCAGGAATTTCGACTTGGGGAACAACGTCCCACTCCCATTTCCATGGGTTATAGAAATAGCGTCCTTCGGTCAGCACCTTTTCTTGGATGCCTTTGTACTTGTCGAAGTTTTCGAGGGAAACGATTTCAACGTCGTTGGTTAGTTCATTGCCGACTTTGCGAGTTAGCACGGCAAGATGGCGGCTTGGCACCTCGATGCGACAATAGGTGAAGAAATAGAATGCCACACCCACCATCGCGGCGATTCCGATCAAAATGGCGGCACCGATGCCACCCGATCGAAGGTAGCGACGGATTTCGTCGGGGTTGAAACGATTACTCCCAAAATTGGGGCTGCGAAAATCGCCAGACATGCGAAAACTCCTGATGGGCGTGGAAAACGGCGTATGGGGAAAAGCAGAGTGGGCAAGTGCTTTATTAGTAATAGGTTGTAAAGCCTACCACTTGGAGGCGCGCAACCGCCCTTAATCCCACGTTTTTTTGAAAACAGCCAAACCCTCTTGCAAAAAAAACTGTTTGACACGACACTCTAGGCTCTCAAAAATTCGATGCGTGACCAATCGGTCGGCAATGTGGCCGATCGATCGAACATCCGGCGTTGCAGCTTGGCAACTCTATTTTGGATCACGCGACTAGTAGCTCTTGCTCGTAGCGATCATGCTGCGGAAAAGGAAAGACATTTATGGCCCGTTATACTGGACCAAAAGCTCGCATTAACCGGCGTTTAGGGACCTTGATTTATGAAACCGCTGGTGCGGCGCGAGCACTCGATCGTCGCCCGACGCCCCCCGGAATGCACGTCCGCGGTCGTCGTCCGAGTAACTACGGGTTGGCGTTGATGGAGAAGCAAAAGATCAAGCACTATTACGGTTTGGGCGAGCGACAACTTCGCCGTTACTTTGATGCGGTGGGCCGCAAACAAGGTAATACTGCAGAGCTACTACTTTTGATGTGCGAGCGACGTTTGGACAATGTGGTTCGTCGGGCTGGGTTCACGAAGACTCGCCCCCAAGCTCGTCAAGGCATCGCCCATGGCCATTTCCGCGTCAACGGTGTGAAAGTCACCAAGCCAAGTTTCCTCGTCCGGGCCGGTGACATCGTCGAAGTTCGCGGACGCGAAAACTTGAAGAACTTGTATCGCGGCGTGATTGCAAATGCCTCACCCGATTCACTCGATTGGGTCACCTTTGACAGCGAAAACTTGAAGGCAACCATCTTGGGGCTACCTGCTCCGAGCGACATCAGTTTGCCAGTCGACGGCAACAGCGTTGTCGAATTCTTGTCTCGCTAATCGTAGCAGCGTCTCTCCGAGACGCTGAATTACAAATAGCAGCGTCTCTCCGAGACGCTGGTTTTCCCGAGTCTCGGGAGACCTCGATTGTTTTGCTGACGGAATCCGCTACCCCGGGACGGTGGATAATACTCTTGAAGGTTTTCCGCGTACCCGAGCACTGCAATCGATGTCCGGAGAGATCTCTTTTACGTCCTCACTCCAACCTGAATAAACCTCACGATGCACTCACCACTAGTTGTTCTCGGCGGTGGCCCAGGTGGCTACGCCGCAGCGTTCTTGGCAGCCGACGAAGGCTTAGACGTCACGATTGTAGAAGCCGAACCGAGACTTGGCGGCACGTGTCTGCTTCGCGGTTGCATCCCCAGTAAAGCGTTACTTCATGTCTCGAAAATCATCAGCGAGGTCGAAGAGCTGCGCCAGGACTGGGGAGTCGATTATGGAGATCGCCCCAACATTAGCATCGATAAGGTCCGAGAGCGGAAAGATCAAGTCATCTCAACGCTTACCGGTGGTCTAGGACAATTGGCCAAACGCCGCAATGTGACGATCATCCAAGCGCGAGGCTCGTTCGTCGATTCAACCACGCTCAAGCTTGAAGGCGACCACGAATCGATCCCCGATGGTGGGCAAATCACTTTTGACCATTGCATTTTGGCCACCGGAAGCGTTCCAGCGATTCCGCCAGCGTTCAACATCGGTAGTGACCGAGTGATGGACAGCACCGGTGCGTTGGCGTTACCCGATATTCCGAAATCGTTGCTGATTATTGGCGGCGGCTACATCGGCTTAGAAATGCTAAACGTCTACGCCGGTTTCGGATCCAAGTGTACCGTCGTCGAAATGGCTGACCGGTTGCTTCCCGGTGCGGATGCCGACCTCGTCAAACCGTTGGCAAAACGAATTGATAAGCTGTGCGAAGGCAGAGTGTTAACAGGAACGAAAGTCGGTTCGCTCACCGAAGTGGACGACCAGATCGAGGTTACGTTTGAAGGACCGAACCATTTTGGCCACGATCGCTATGATCGCGTCCTGGTGAGTATCGGGCGTCGCCCCGTGACGCGCGGATTAGGCTTGGAAAACACCTCCGTCGTCGTGACCGATCGAGGTTTCGTTGAGTGCGATAGCCAACAACGCACGGCTGACCCGCACATTTTTGTCATCGGCGATGTAGCGGGCGATCCCATGTTGGCCCATAAAGCGACCCATGAAGGCCGCGTTGCGGCGGAAGTGATCGCTGGCAAGTCGAGCCAATTCGATAAGGTCGCGATCCCAGCGGTCGTGTTTACCGACCCCGAAATCGCTTGGGCCGGACTTACCGAAGAAGAAGCGAAAAAGGCAGGCCGCGAGTATCAGGTCGAAGCCTACCCTTGGGCCGCCAGCGGTCGAGCGCAAGCACTTGGGATTACCGATGGCTTGACGAAATGGTTAGTGGACCCTGAAACGCACCGAGTGATTGGGTGTGGGATCGTTGGCACCGGCGCGGGCGAATTGATTGCCGAAGCGGTCTTGGCGATCGAAATGGGTTGCGAAATGCACGACATTACCGATTCAATTCATCCGCACCCAACGCTGAGCGAAACGTTGATGAACGCAGGCGAAGTCTACTTCGGTACCGCCACCGAAATCTACAAACCACGAAAAAAAGTGGTGAAAGAGTCCTAGGACGCTTCGTCGTCCACATGGTCTGGGGGATTCCCAAACATGGCATATTTTGCAAAGTCTAGCAGTCCAGCAAACCGATAGTTGCGATCGACATATCGCTCGACGACATAAAATGCAAAGTAGTAGGCACGACAAAACGACCATATCGCAATGGCAAGCAGCAATGCGTAGCGAAGGTCTGGAAGCTGTGCGATAAGAAGCCCCGAAGCAAGCGTACCAACCGCAATAAAGAGTCCCCCCTTCAGCCAGATGATCCTGGGATCGGTCAAATCTCGCATTCACTCGCCCTCGCAAAAAGACGCTACTCGCTGATCCGGTACAGATGAGTTTTGCTACGCAGTAATAGTGATTCGTCGATCGGCACGAGACTGGCGACCGTGAACGGTTCATCGTCATCGATTTCGTTGGTGGCAACCAACTCGGGTTGCTCTTGGTCAAGCGGTCCGATGACAAAAGTGGTGCCGTTCTCACTGGTCACATACAAATGGTTGTCGGCGACCAGTGGTGAACTTGAAAAACTGTGCCGCGACTTCGGTAGTTGCCATTGCCAGATGGTTTCGCCCGTTTGTAGATCTAAACAGGTCGTCAATCCGCGACTCGTTTTTCCATCGCTGACCAAATAGACTCTTTGCTGATCGAGTGCTGGAGTCGGCACATCACTGCCCAGCTGATCACTTTTCCAAACGATCGCGGCATCCCCTTTTCCGTCCGCCAAGTGGTTCATGTCGACGGTCGTGAGCGTTTCACCTCGCGAATAGGGGCAAACGATCAGGTGGTCCTTCGCTGTCGGTGAAGCAATGCTACGAAAGAACTTTTCGCCATCAGGATTAAAACCACCTAGCCGAGCGAATTCGGTTCCGTCACCGGCACGATGTAGCGTTAAGCAATCGGCTCCGAAAACTGCGATCGCGGGTTGGTTGTCAATGACAACGTTCAACGGCGTCGCATAACTTTGTGCGGCTTCCTCCGGCGCATCGGTTATCCGATCGACCTTCCATAGCAACTCGCCAGAAACTTTATTGAACGCCACCAAATAACTTGGGCCGGTTTGCATCACGGCAACAACCACTGCATCGTCGGTCAAAATCGGCGACGTTCCCAGGTCCCACCACAACGTGTCCTCGCCAAAGCGGTCCTGCAGATTGACTTGCCATTGAACGTTGCCTTTGACATCGACACAGGCGAGGTCACCGCTGCGGAAATAGGCAAAGACTTGTTGACCATCGGTAATTGCGGATGGATTACTGCCGCCCCCTTTTCGATGTTTTCCACCGCGGTCATCGCCCAGCTCCACTTGCCAACGAAACGTTCCATCGGCTAGGCCGACTGACGCCAAATGGTTTTTTCCATCGGCTGCAAAGGTCAAAAACGCGGTATCCGAAGCGATCACCGGCGTGCTGGCGCCACCGCCGGGCAGTTTCAATTTCCAATCGATATTTTGTTTTTCGCCATCCTTCGATTCACCCCATTTCCGAGGATATGGGTCGCCCGTAGCGGTACGATTTTGATCAGGGCCTCGCCATTGGTACCAAACCGATTGGCTCGTTTCCGCGGAGCAAGCATCGAAAGTGCTGGAAAAAGTGATCATAGCCGCGAGGATGGCCAGACAATGTTTGTGCAAAGCGGGGAAGGACATGAGGCGGTTCTCGACTTCTTTGATAGAATGGTGGGATGTTGGAGTGTAGCCTGAGGCGATTCGGTAAACCTCGTAAAATCGGCTAAAGGCTAGATTCCGACTCAATCGGACAACGTCGATTGTAAC
>JGI12048J13642_10191541_pt1 | contig 21100 bp, 15 predicted proteins | sample ElkSlonscriptome_16_FD_13642 | JGI IMG/M metagenome (IMG submission 13642)
GTACCGGCAGGTCCCGGTAGTTGCGGATGTTCACTTTAATGCGAAAGTGGCACTTGCAGCAGCACGAATCTGTGAAAAAGTGCGGATCAATCCCGGGAATTTTACAGAAAAAACAGGCGATTATACCGATGCTTCCGGGCAGGATCGCCGGGAAGGCCTGGAGAAGAACAGGATCCGGCTCAAAGAGTTGATTGACATATGTAAATCTGCGAACACTGCCCTGCGCATTGGTGTCAACCATGGCTCGCTCTCCGGGCGGATCATGTCGGTCTACGGGGACACCCCAGAAGGAATGGTCGAATCGGCAATGGAATTTGCAAGGATATGCGGGGATGAAAATTTTGATCAGGTGGTGATCTCCCTGAAATCCAGCAACTCGGTACTGATGGTACAGGCGGTTCGGATGCTGACCCGCCGGATGGTGGAAGAGGACCTCTATTTTCCCCTTCATCTTGGGGTGACGGAATCCGGAGACGGGATGGAGGGACGTGTAAAATCAGTTGCAGGGATCGCCCCACTTCTCGCAGAGGGAATTGGCGACACTATTCGGGTCAGCCTGACCGAACCCCCAGAGAATGAAATTCCGGTGGCAGCAATGATCACCGCTATCTTTCCAAAGCCCGACTCCCTTCCTTACCATCCGTTTGAACAGCTTCCATGGGATCCGTTTCACCACAATACAAGCATCCCCGGGGTATTCGGACCGATCGGCGGCACTCACCCCCCGGTGGTCATCTCGGGGTTTGAAAATTACAGTGATCCGGTCCCTGATTTTATCGCCGAAAACAACAGGGATGGATATGTGCTCTCCCCTATTGATGGCGGTACGAAGATCGGTGTTGATTCCCACTCCTCCCCTGTTCGTCTTGTCACTTTGGATCGAAGCCCCGAAGAAATTATGATCGATGAAAGGGTGGCGGTGGTAGTACTTGACGCCGGAAATGCATCAGCCACCCAGGTCAGGTACTGGTTTGCCCGGTACCTTGAAAAAGGTAATAAGAAGCCGGTGATCCTGAAAAAAAGATACGATGATCCAGATGAGGAGACGATGTTGGTACGTGCCACGGGAGAATTCTCGCTGCTGCTCACCGACAGCTTGCTGGCGGGCGTATGGCTGTCTCACCCTGGTCTTTCGCCAAAATTCCTGAATAGGCTCTCCTTTATGATCCTGCAGGCCACCAGGAACAGGATCTTTTCAACTGAATACATCGCCTGTCCATCCTGTGGGAGAACCCGATTCGACATTCAGTCTGTCCTGGGGGAGGTCAGACAACGAACATCACACCTGAAAGGGCTGAAGATCGCGGTCATGGGGTGCATCGTGAATGGACCCGGCGAAATGGCAGATGCCGACTATGGTTATATCGGTGCGGCAGAGGGCAAGGTAACCATCTACGCAGGTAAAAAACCTGTTGCAAAAAATGTGCCTCAGGATCAGGCTGTAAATAAACTGATTGAGGTCATAAGCGAACATGGCGACTGGAAGGCTCCTTAACCCTTTTGCAGAGAAAATACAAATGAGGTGCCCCGACCGATACCGCTCCGCACATTGATGGTCTGGTTGTGCGCCTGGATGATGTGTTTTACAATGGCCAGGCCGAGCCCGGTCCCCCCTGAATCCCTGGACCGACTCCTGTCAACCCTGTAGAATCTTTCAAAAATCCTGGGAAGGTCCTCTTCGCTTATCCCGATCCCGTTGTCTGTGATATCCACGAGGATGGACTCCCCGGTGTCGGCAAAGCCAACACGGGTCTTACCGCCTGACTTTCCGTATTTGATCGAATTCACCACCAGGTTGTTCAAGACTTCCGTGATTCTTTTCCTGTCGGCATTGACCCGGATGGGCTTGTTATAGTTACTGTCAAACTCAAGTTTTACCTTGAATTGTTTTGCCAGCATCTCATGGTTCTCAAAGATATCCTCCACAAGTTTTACAATATTGAACTCCTCCCTTTTTAACTTGAATTCTCCGGACTCAAGACGTGAGATCGAGACCAGGTCGTCAACGATCGAAATCATCCTGTTGATCGATTTTTCAGCCTTATTCAGGTATAATTTGTTGATGTTTTCATCTTCAAGCCCACCGTCAAGCAATGTGAGGATATATCCCTGTATATTGAAAATCGGCGTTTTTAATTCATGTGACACATTTCCAAGGAAGTCTTTCCTGTATCGCTCCATTTCACGCAATTGCCTGATCTCTGCTGTCTGACTGGTGGCCCATGATTCCACCTCTTTATCAAGATTTTCCGAAAAATCACCCGAATCGATCTGCTGCCGGATCTTCTTTTGTGAAGTGGTAACCTTTTGGATGGTCTTGAACACCGGGGCCATACGTTTTTCAACATACTTCAAAAAGATCCTGTGAACGACCAAAAATGAGAATATGAATAGCACTGCGGCCAGTCCGGCCTGCCAGAAGATGTTCCCGGCCAATCCGGCCAGGTCAAGTAGCGCACTGCCTGCAATATATATGATCACAACGATCGTTGAGATCATCAGGGACTGACCACGTGGTGTTTTCCGTAACGCCATAATTTTCCCTTTTTTACCAATCAAAAAACGGGGTGGTAACATGAAAAAAGAATCCCCCAACTCCATACCGGTTGATGGCATATTCCACACCCAGCACCTTGTCGTAGTAAGTTACAAAATCAAGTCCGATTCCCGTACTGTATTGAAGCGCATTTACCATGGTATTGGTAGGATCCGTCAGTCCGGGCTGGTTGACATAACCTACATCTCCAAGGAGATTGAGGTATATGGAAAAATGTACTTTGCTGAATTGTTTTGCATTGATAAAAGGAATTGTAAATGCTGAGGGCTTCATAAGCTGGTATTTCAGGATCAATTTACTGATGAAATAATCAGATCCGTCAATTACATATGCATCGTAACCGGTCATGTACTCGGCATATCCGAGCGCTTTCTGCTGTATAAGGGGCAGGTCCTTGTTCGTGAACAGCCTGGCCTTTGTTACGTTGGCCATATAGAACCGGTTGGCCACTTTCCTGTGCAAAAATGAGGCTGCTTCAAATTCCCAGTTGCCATATGGATAACCGGGTATCAGTCCCAGGCCGAATCGCTGTATCTTGAATTTATATGCATTGCCCTCCAGTGGATAGATCCTGGAGTCCCGCTTGTCAAACCTGTAGACATAATCGATCTTAAAATGCCGGTAACGCGTATACCCGTCACCAAAAAAACCGGGGTTCAATACAGCAACTGTATCACTGATCCAATCATCCACATAGTGAAGCCTGATCCTGTGCCTGGAATAGAGCCCCGGCCTGTATGCATAGGCCGCAAAAGCATCTGCGGTACTCAAGGCATAATTCTCTTCATCCCTGAAATAGATGGGGCGGTTCTCAAGGGTGATGTAATTCACCCTGTGTTGCCTGCTTAAGCTGTAACTGAGTGATATCGCATGATTCTCGTCGACGCCCAGGTTGGGTTTCTCATACTGAAGTACGTATTGTTCCTTGTAACCAAGCCTGATCTTCAGGTTCAGTAATTCATTCATCCCACGGAAATTATTCCATTTGAGCCAGAGTCCGTAATTCAACCTGTTCCACCGGGGTTCTTTTAAAAATGTGCTGAGATTTCGCTCTCCATGCTCAAAGATGGGGGTCGGCCAAATGTACCATCTCTCCTGTACATTTACAATTACATCTATATGATTTCCGGGGTGATGACTGGCATCGAGCGATACGAAATTGAATAGTGACAGGTTCAGGAGATTTTCCCGGCTCCTTTCAATTGCCGGGATGAGCTCAATTTTATCAATTGTGTCTCCGGGTGAAAAGGTCAGTTCTCGAAGAATAATATTGCGTTTTGTCACCCGGTTTCCCTCAATAAGTATACGGTCGATCAACAGCTGGTGATCGGGAATGACCCGTTCCGACTGCCCGGTAAGTTTAAAAACCATGATTCCTGTCAGGAACAGGATTAACAAATGTTTCAGTCTGATCATCAGCTCGAATTGAACAGGGTCGCAAGGTAGCAAAGAAAACCCAATCTAGGAAAATAACGTATTGCGGAACTGAAGATTGCAATGCACCAAAAATTGTGTTGCTGATCAATGAATTTGTTTAATTTTAGGAAAAATTCCAGCCATGATCAGAAAAGTACTTCCCGTATACCTGTTTCTTTTCATCCTGACCTGGACTGATTGTTCTGCACAAAATCGCATAACCATGGAGGTCGAACCGTTTCGGGAACTGGTCGTTTCAGGGAGGGTCGATGTGGAACTGATTCACGCCTCTTCCGGAGAGATGAGCATTACCTCCTCCAACGGTCAGCCCGGTCTTGTTGAAGTGACATTCAGGGATGGCGAACTCAAGCTCAAAGTCCCCACCAGGATCAATAAGGATGACATGATAAGTATTCGGCTCCCCTATACCAAACTTAAAAGGATCAAAGCACTTGCTGGCGCAAAGATCAATTCCGCCAGGGATCTTACAGGAGAGACCCTGGAACTTGAGGCAGGCACAGGGGGTAAGATTGAATTAAGTGTTGGTGCAGAAAAGATCATTGCAAACATCTCGCAGGTTTCTGATATTGTTTTGTACGGAAAGGTGCAATCACAGCAGGTTACTGTCAACACCGGCGGTAATTACCTTGCCTATGACCTGGAGTGCAGTGAGACAAACATCCGTGTTGTGTCCGGATCACAGGGCAAGGTGAAAGCCTCATCGATGCTTGACGCAACAGCCAATACAAAGGGATACATCGGCTACATGGGCGATCCTGAAATTGTAGAGACGAAGACCAGACTGGGAGGAGAGATCGAGCATGTCAAATCGCGCTCAGAAGACGATTATTGATCTGATTCAGCAAGGAGTGCCGCAGCAACACGCATGTCTGAAGGAAAGGTGATCTTGATGTTCTCCACGTTGCCCTCTACCAGGGTGATCTGACCAAAATAGGATTCATAAACAGAAGCATCATCGGTGTAACTTTGCTCCAGGCTGTTCTCATAAGCAGTCAGAATTTTATGCGCCTGGAATACCTGTGGAGTCTGGACCCGCTTAACCGTTGAACGATCAAGAATGCTGCTTCCCTTGCCTATGACTGTGCGCAATGAATCCTCCGCTTCGATCACGGGAACTGCGCTGCCCGACTTTTCAGCTTCACCGTAACATTTTTTCAGTGTTTCAACGGATACCAGGGGCCTGACAGCATCGTGGATCCCGACGATCTCCCCGGGGTGTACATTGGCAAGCCCTTCCATCACAGAATGAAAGCGAGTGGCGCCACCCGAGGTCGTGATTACCTTTTCAGTGATACTGTACCTGTCCCTCAACCCATGCCAGACGATCAGGTGACTCTCGGGCAATACCAGGATGATCTTCATTTCCCTGTCAAACTCAATGAATTTCTCAATCGTCCATATGATGACCGGCTTACCAAGCAGTTCAAGAAACTGCTTTGGCGTTTCCGATTGCATCCGTGATCCTGTCCCTCCTGCAACAATTACTACTGATCTCATAATTCAGGTCCGAATGTATTAAAACCTGTTGGCAACTGCTTGGGTCTTGGTTTAATACTGAGGAGTGGCAATTTTGACCTGTTCAGCATCTGTTGAGCATAGCTGCCGAAAAAAACATTCCACTTGTCAATGGCGCTCGACATCATGATGATCAGATCGGTATCAATCGCCTCAGCGTAATTAAGAGTGAGTGTGGGCAGACTGTCCCCCGTTACCATATGATGCACGACCTTTACATCCCTGCTTTCAAGGAAACCCATTGTCTGCTTACTATAAGACTCCAGGCGCTCCAGGTCCCGTCTGTTCTTTGTGGTTGATATACCCAAAACATGCACTTCAGCTTCAAAAAGCCTGGCGATCTCCACTGCCGTGGGTACCTTCTGTCGTGTATCCGGATGAAGCTTGATGGGCAGCAGGACTTTCTGAATTTTGTCCGGAACCGGGCTTTTCCTGACTGTCAGGACCGGATTGCTGGTTGCAGACATGATCTTCAGTGCATTACTGCCCACGAAAAGCTCTTCGAACCCGGAGGCGCCGTGCGTCGAGGCGCTGACCATCGCATCTTTGTAGCTGTTTACCTGGCTCACGATCTCCCGGTATACTTTCCCCTTTTTAATGATGTACCTGAGTTTTGAATTTTTTCCAAGCTTAGGCTCATATTCGCTGATCAGTTTTTTAAACCGCTCCTCTGCAAATTTGTGCTCGTCACTGATGGAACTCGGATGATAATCGGTAATGGATGTAATCACATAGACCATCTGAATATTGATCTCCTTCTTCTGGGAAAATAATACTGCCATGTCCAGACCGGCGATCGATTCCCTGGAAAAATCGATGGGAATAATGAAGCTTTTCATGAGGTATTGTTTTTGGTTTATACAGCTAATTTATAAAATATTCCACAATTCCCCAGAGATAAACCAGTGTTCATGTATATATAACATGTAATAAAGAGAACATAACCGGGGCCTTTCATGACTTGAGCAAATTGATTAATTAACAAGGCTGTATATCGGGATTCATTGCAGGATCGGCAGGAGGTTGGTGTATAATGGAAACCCCATACAATACGGCTTATCACTGTTTCCTTGAAGGTGTGAACTATTTGTTATATTTTTGTTTTCCTGACCAAATACAGGGGAAATTATGACGGTGGAAGTTGTTATTGGAATTGATATAGGCGGCACCTATACTAAAATGGGAATTGCTGACCGTTCCGGAAATCTATATTACGAGGCGTTTATTGAAACAGACAAATACGACGATCCCAATCTGTTTGCAGATGCGATCAGGGAACGGATCAATAACTTTCTTGAGAACGAAAAAGAGAAATACAAGCTGATGGGGATCGGTGTCGGGGCGCCAAATGCAAACTATTATACCGGCAATATTGAGTTTGCTCCAAACCTTATCTGGAAGGGCGTTATTCCATTCGCTGAAATATTCAGTACAAAATTTAACCTGCCGGTTGCAATTACCAATGATGCCAATGCAGCAGCCATCGGAGAGATGGTCTTCGGGGCGGCCCAGAATATGAAGAATTTCCTGATGATCACCCTGGGAACCGGACTCGGCAGCGGGATCATCGTAAATGGAGACCTGGTTTATGGTCATGACGGATTTGCAGGTGAGCTCGGCCATGTGAATGTAGTTGAAAACGGCCGCAAATGTGGCTGTGGAAAACGTGGATGTCTTGAGACTTACGTATCTGCTACCGGAATCAAAAGAACCGTGTTCGAACTTCTTTCTTCTGAGACCGATGAAACAATATTCAGAAAGACAACTTTTGACAAACTCGAGGCAAAGGATATTACCGATGCTGCAATCGCTGGAGATCCCATTGCAAAAAAGGCATTTAAACGCACCGGCATTATGCTGGGAAAGGCGCTTGCGGATACAGTAGCACATATAAGTCCGCAAGCCATATTCCTCTTCGGCGGACTCGCAAAAGCCGGATCCTGGATCTTTGATCCCACAAAATGTGCCATGGATGAGAATGTTCTTGAGATCTTCAGGGGCAAGATCAAAATACTCCCCTCTGCGCTGCTCGATAAGAATATCGCAGTTTTGGGTGCTGCTGCATTGGTCTGGAAAGAGATTTAAGAACTGAACACGGGACCAGCCTCCATCTGCCTTTAGGGAATTCTCAAACAGAACCCGGCTCCTGGCAGATCAAAACAATGGATCCTCTTTGCCTCCTTCTGTGGAAATGTTTTCTGCTTCTGCCGGCGGTTCAATATTGGAACCCATCACATATGTAGCATTATGGTCCCAGTTGGCCCGCACTTTCATATCCCTGGTCAGAAATTCGACTTTTTCCGGTTGTCTTCCTTCAATATATTTTCCTGTATCCCAATCCCCGTTATTATTCCTGTCATGAATGAATTTAATTCGGTAGGTCGCCGGTTCAAGGAAGCCGAACGAATATGTACCCGGTCCGTGGGCTGTGCTTTCTCTGACCATTTTGTTTTTTGCAAAAAGTTGTATCAGTAGCGTATCCTGGACATTCTCGATTGTCAGGTTGATCTGCCCGTATTCTGCCAGTGGCCGGATCTGGAACGTTGAAATGGAAGTGTCATTGGTCACACCATAAATGTTTTGGATCGCTCCCGGGTAGAGCACGATCTTGTACTTCGCCTCCTCCTTCCATTCATGACTGATCCTTGCTTTTCGGATGTGTGCCGTATCCTGAACGGGGGTGAAACTGACAGGAACTTCTATAGTATCGGGAATGATGAAAAGTTCAAATTTAGAAGGGTCAATGGTCTTTAGAGGTTGTGGAATTGTAAAAGTCAGGTCTTTCTGTATGTGGTGCTTTCCCCGGTTGCGAACCATGGAGACATTTAGGGCCTCCGGCTCATTTTCCTTTGCATCCTTACTATTTTTTGAGGAAGGGTCGCGGAAAACAAAAATCAGCGTATCGTTTTTGAGCTGGGGCTGACTCAGGGAATCATAGACAGTATACTGAAGCTGTATACCTATAGTGTCCTGGGCCGCCACAACCGTGTCTCCAAGCCAGATCGTAAGTGAATCCCTGGCAAGACCAAATTCAGGAACCAAATCCTTCATCCCAAGGAATTCGGGAATGATCGGCGAATAGCTGAAACTGTCCGTCAGCGGAATATTGAATACCATGGTCAATTTCTCACGCGCTTCCCTGTCATATTCGCTGATGAATTGATTCAGTGATTTCTCTTCAAACATGAACATGTCCACATATAGCGCATTGAAATCTGGTTTGAGCGATTCAAGTGAATCCAGCAGCATCGTAATCGAATCACTGCTCATCCCGGTTGTGTCAACATCCAGTCGCAGGGTGTCCGGTTGAAGGTCCGAAGAATCATATGTGCCACTTTCAAGGAGCAGCTTTCTGAAATATGCACCATCCACCCTTAAGCTCGTATCAAGAAATGCGATCTTCTCGGCTGGAAGGTCATAAAGGAAATTGTTGTTGCCGTCCTTAAGTACAAAGATCTTGTAAATATCCTCCCTGAGGTTGTTGACTGCAAAATTACCCTCCTTGTCTGCTCTTCCTACATAATATGGAATTTCAGTCAGCGGAACAGAATCCTCCAACGATCGGTACAACATAACAAATATGGGCGTCTCCGGGATGGTCAGGTCAAAAGCATTCCGCAAGCGACCCTTGACAGACAGCGAATCCAGATAATCACCGGTGGAAAATACATATTCATAGTTCATCAATACATTCTGCTCATTAAGATCCTTGATACCTTCTCCGAAATTGAATGTATATGTAACATCCTCCTTCAGCTCCTCTTCAAAATCTATGATCAATGATTTTTTCCTCATCCTGACCAGGGGCTTCTCCTCCATGGGAGGGGAAACAACAAGTTCCTGGGTAAAATTCCCCATGTCCAGGTACTCATCGAATGTTATGGTGATCTTGTCAGTATTAAAATGCGTCGAATAATTGGGGGGATCGGTGCTTAAAACTTTCGGAGGTGTTTCATCCTGCGGACCCCCGGTTGGTGCGCCCTGCTGGGCACATCCCCGGGCAATCAGGAATGCCAACAGTATTGTAATGGGGACTATGAAAGATTTTGTTCTCATACTGGATTGCAAAGATAGTTATTCCATCATCTGTTCTGCAAAAAATCTCTCTCCGTGCGTATGAGAAGCATCCCCGCAAATTTTTTTTCAAACAGCTGGCTGGAAAATAGCGGAAATTTCTCCTTCTTGCAGGGAGAGTAACCCGAGGGTGTATTTAATTAAACTCTGTGTGAGTAAGAATAGTATATAATTTGTAGCTTTATCCCTTCAAAAACACAACAACATGATACTGAATTATATCACCTGGAATGTTGATCCAGAAATTTTCAGCATTGGCGGACTATCGATCCGGTGGTACGGCCTGATGTTTGCTGGTGCATTCCTTTCGGGTTACCTTGTATTTACAAAGGCCCTCAAAATTAAGCGCCTGGATGCTGAAATGCTCGATCAGCTCCTGATCTATGTGGCCATAGGTACGATCGCCGGTGCCCGCCTTGGCCATTGCCTTTTTTATGAACCCGCATTCTACCTGAAAAACCCCGTTGAGATTCTTAAGATATGGGAGGGCGGACTGGCCAGTCATGGTGCTGCTATCGGAATAGTGCTAGCTTTGTGGCTCTATATAAGGAAACACAAACTCTCATTCCTCTGGCTGATGGACAGAATCGTGATCGTCGTCCCGCTTGGTGGTGCATTTATCCGTACCGGGAACCTTTTCAATTCTGAGATATACGGCAGGGCCACGGATGTTCCCTGGGCATTTCTCTTTGTCAGGGATGTGGTAAGGGATCCCAATACGGGAGAGATCCTGCAGAATGTTCCAAGCCATCCCACCCAGATTTACGAAGCCCTGAGCTACCTGCTGATCTTTGTCATCCTGTTCATATTCTATAAAAGGCGGAAAGACGAGATCAGGGACGGACTTATTTTCGGGATCTTCCTGATATTGCTTTTCGCAGCCAGGTTCTTTATTGAATTTATCAAACGCGACCAGGTATCTTTTGAATCGGGAATGTTGCTGAACATGGGGCAGTGGCTAAGTCTGCCCTTTATTCTCATTGGCGTTCTTTTAATTGTATATACAGGGAAAAAACCGAAATATTTTTCCAAAACCCCAATTCCTGAAAAAGCAAAGCAGGACAAAAAGAAAAAGAAATAAGCACAATCAGTCAGCTCAATCGCGGATCCGCGATATGCGGGGATTGCGCCCGAAAATGATGATATTGATTTAATTCTCACTGGTGCATGGATATTGGTAATTTTTGGTTTGCATTTGGATTGACAGTATTTGCCGGGTTATCAACCGGGATCGGAAGTGCCCTTGCATTTTTTACAAAAAAGACAAACACAAAATTCTTGTCCGCCAGCCTGGGGTTCTCTGCCGGGGTGATGATCTACGTATCATTCGTTGAGATCCTCTCCAAGGCCGGTGATTCTTTGAAACTCGTATATGGAACCCCTGGCGGTGCCTGGATAACGGTGCTTGCATTTTTTACCGGAGTTTTCGTCATTGCCCTGATCGATAAACTGATTCCTTCCTATGAAAACCCGCATGAAGTGAAGCGGATCGAAGATGTGAAGATGTCTAATGTTTACAAAGATCCCCGACTTGTTAGAATGGGGTTGTTTACAGCACTGGCCATTGCAATTCATAATTTTCCTGAAGGGATCGCCACATTTCTTGCCGGACTGTCAGAGCCTGAACTGGCGGTTCCGGTTGCCATTGCGATTGCCATCCACAATATTCCGGAGGGAATTGCGGTGTCTGTCCCCATTTCTTATGGTACCGGTAATAAGAAAAAGGGGTTTTTACTTTCATTGGTTTCCGGACTGGCAGAACCTGTGGGGGCACTTACAGCATTCCTGATCCTCTCAGTCTTTTTTAACAGCAATGAGATCCCTCATGGTGTATTTGGATTCCTGTTTGCTTCAGTTGCAGGAATCATGGTGTTTATTTCCATTGATGAGCTGCTCCCCACAGCAGAGGAGTTTGGACATCATCACTATTCCATCTATGGGTTTATTAGCGGAATGGCTGTAATGGCTCTGAGCCTGTTATTGTTTATTTAAAATGGAGGAAAAAAAGAAGAAAAGATATAAAAACTATCATCACAAGCCGGTAAATGATAAAAACCTGCTTGTGGCCACTTTATTGAACCTTGTGATCACGGTTGTTGAGATTGCGGGCGGAATCCTGTCCAACAGCCTGGCGCTTCTGTCCGACGCCCTGCATAACCTGAGTGATACATTTGCCACCTTCATCGCATATGTGGCGATAAGAATGGGCAAACGCAAGGCTGACGCAAAGAAAACCTTTGGCTATAAACGTGTGGAAATTCTGGCCGCTTTGCTCAATGCGGTCATTCTCATCATCATCTGTTTCTATCTGTTCAAAGAGGCCTGGATAAGGCTTCAGGATCCCGAGCCGGTCAAATCACTGATTGTGATCATTGTTGCCATGATCGGACTGGGGGCAAATGTGCTGGCTGTTGCACTGCTTCATAATGATTCCAAAAAAAGCATCAATGTAAAGGCTGCATATGTGCACCTGATCGGAGACAGCCTCTCTTCAGTAGTTGTTGTGCTGGCCGCAGCAGCAATCCAGTTGTTTGAGATCTACTGGCTGGACCCCCTGGTTACCTTCCTGATCGGACTTTACCTGATCCGCGAATCTTACATTATACTGAAAGAGGCAGTGAATATCCTGATGCAGTCAACCCCCGAACACCTTGACCTTAAAAAAATTCAATACAAGGTTGAAGCATTTCCCGAGATCACCAGCATCCATCACCTGCATGTCTGGAACCTGAGTGAAAGCGAAATCCATCTTGAGGCGCATATCGAAGTTGGAGCGGATCTTAAGATCAGCGAAATACAGGTGATAAGAGACAAAGTGGAGCGGCTGCTCAGGAAAAGGTTTCATATTCAACATATCACCCTGCAATTCGAATTTGATGCCCCCCATGGAAAGGGGTTGATTTCCGGATCACATTAATAAAATGAAAAAAAAGAACAGACAAATCATATTTGCTTCATGGGTTTCGATCGTTGGAAATGCACTCCTGGCCACACTCAAGCTGATCGTTGGATTTATCTCGGGTAGTTTTGCTGTTATTGCCGACGGGATCGACTCCTCTGCAGACATCATTAGTTCCATCGTTACACTCGTTGCTGCCCGCGTGGTCTCAAAGCCTCCCAACATCAAATTTCCTTACGGATATGTGAAGGCCGATACCGTGGCAACAAAGGTGCTGTCCATGCTCATATTCCTCGCCGGTGCACAGCTTGCAATTTCCACCATCGAGCGGCTGCTCAATAATGAAGTTGCCGGGATTCCTTCAATGATTGCAATATATGTGACACTGTTCTCAATGGCGGGCAAGATCTCATTGAGCTTGTACCTGAAGTGGGTCGGGAAAAAGAATAACAGCAACATGTTTTCAACAATGGGTATTCACATGAGGAACGATATGCTCATCTCATTGGCAGTTCTGATTGGTCTGCTAGCAACTGTATTGTTTGAAGTGGCAATTATTGATAAGATCATTGCATTGGTCATCAGCATCTTTATCATGGTAGAGGCAATAATGATTTTTTTAAGGTCCAATACGGAGCTCATGGACGGACTGGATGATCCGGAATTATACGGGAGTTTGTTCAAAGCAATAAGGAAAGTGGAAGGCGCCCATAACCCACACCGGACCAGGGCCCGAAAGATCGGATCAAATTATATGATCAACCTGGATATTGAGGTAAATCCCGATCTGTCGGTTAAAGAGGCACACGATATCGCTAAAAATGTTGAAGATGTAATTAAAGAAGACATCGAAAATGTGTACGATGTTATGGTTCATGTTGAGCCGATGGGAAATTGGGAGTCAGATGAAAAATATGGGCTTTCTGAGAGTGAACTGAAAAATGAACCAGGCAAATAATAATGACCTCTTCCTGAACCTTTGATTATATCAGCAATGGAATGAACTTGTAGAATCCTAATGCATATATTTGTAGAGAAAACTGACAAGAATGACTGAGAAAAAAACAACAAATGTTGGCGTTTTATATGGGGTGATCGGACTGCTGGCCGTAGTGCTTGCTGTTTCTGTATATATGTTGGTCGACCTGAAAAAGGACTTTGACCAAACCAGTGATGCGCTGGAGGAGAACCGGGTCTATTTTGCCATGGAAAAAGATTCCCTTGAAAAAGAGCTGAATAATATCTATGTTTCATACGACTCCCTGGAAACAGATAACTCACGTATCCAGGAAGAAATGGCAATCCAGCAGGAGAAGATCAACCGACTGATTGCCATTCAAGCTGACGATGCATACAAGATCAGGATGTACAAACGTGAAATGGAAACCCTGAGGTCGGTCCTTCGCAGCTATATCGTACAGATCGACTCCCTGAATTCTAAAAATCAGGAACTGATGGCTGAAAATGTTCAGCTGAAAAGGACAGAGCAACAGTTGAAAACTGAAAAGGAAAAACTTGAAACAGACAAGGCTGCACTTGAAGAGATCAAGGACAAGGCCTCCACGTTACAGGCCTCAAACATTTATGTTGAACCCATCAATGAAAACAACAGGCCCAGGAGAAGGATAAAGAGCATTGATAAAATCCGTACAGATTTTGTTGTCCGTGCCAATTCAGTCGTTGAACCAGGGGAGAAAACCATCTATCTTCGCCTGGTGAGACCTGACGGACTGGCGCTTGGATCACCCGATATGGAGGTGATCACTGTCGATGAGCAAGAGGTTCCTGTCTCTGCTTCGCGAACCGTCACCTATGAAAATGCCGACCTGCCGATATCGATATTCTGGACCAATAACGGTGAAATAGTACCGGGTGAATACCAGGTGGAACTCTATGCAAATGGCAGTATCATCGGCAGCGATGTGTTTTCCCTCTGACCCATGATTTAAAAACAAACTTCTTGGTTTATGAACATCGGGATCATCATCGGTAGAATTGGGGGGGTGGACGGTGTCGCCCTTGAAACCGAAAAATGGATCGAGGTCCTCCAGTCAATGGGGCATGAGATCTATATCATCTCAGGGCAGTTCCAGGAAAGGGCCATGAACCCGGAAAGAGAAACCCTGGTCCCGGAAATGTCCTTTTTTTCTCCCGAAAGTTACTGGAGTCAGAAAAAAGCATTTTTCCAACCCGAAACAGATCCCGAAGAGCTGATCGAACACCTGAACCTCTACTCGAAAGTAATATATAAAAAGATCATCCAGTGGGTACATGACCAAAAGATCGATTTGCTGATCTCAGAAAATGCCTCTTCCCTTCCCTCACACCTTGAGATGGGAATGGCCATCAACAAAGCCGTCAAAAAACTGGGGCTCCCAACGATAACCCACGACCACGACTTTGCCTGGGAAAGAGAGTACCGCTACATCTCCACACATGATGAGGTCAATCGGTTTGTGAAGAACGTCTTTCCGCTACTGGCTCCAAATTCGGTACATGCCGTGATCAATACCAATGCCAGCAACACCTTGAAGGAGAGGTTCAATCGTTCATCCGTCATTGTCCCCAATGTCATGGATTTTAACGTTCCTTTCGGTGTGAAAAACGAAAAAAACGCACAACTACCGGAATACCTGGGCTTCGGGGCAGAAGATATTTACCTGTACCAGATTACCAGGATCGTCAGGCGAAAAGGAATTGAAGTGGCCATCAAACTGGTATCTGAATTGAACGACGGCCGAATCAAGCTGGTGATCACCGGCAATTATGCTGACGACGCAGGGAGCGAGTATTACCATGAATTGCAGGACCTGGTCCACGACCTTAAACTAAGTAACCAGGTCAGGTTTGCATATCACCTATTCCATAACAAAGGGCTGTCGCCCTCCAATGGCGATGTAAGGTTTTCTCTATCCGATGCCTATGCCCATTCAACAGCATGCACATATTTCAGCACATATGAGGGTTTTGGAAATGCTTTTGTTGAGGCAGTGCTTGCACGTCGTCCCATCTTCGTGAATAATTATAAGCCCGTATATATGCCAGATATCGGCAGCAAGGGATTTAAAACCGTAATGCTGGAAGAAAATCACCTCACCGGTAAAGCGATAGAAGAGATCTCTGAGGTCATTCATAAACCTCAGCGGGCCCGGGAAATTGCGGAATACAATTTTGACCTTGGCAAAAAATACTTCAGCTATGAAACCCTACGGGAAAAACTGGAAGAACTGATCGATAAGGCAACGGGGCTTGCCTAGACTCATTCATCAATCATCAGGTTGGAAATGATCAGGTCTGACCGCAACCATCCCTCCGGCGTCATTTTCAGAATATCTTCTTCCCTTTTCATCTCTTCCCGCTGTATATAAACCGTGGCCCTTTCCAGGAGATCCTGCTTTGCATCTTCTCCATATCTTTCCCGGATGATTTGAAGATCCACTCCCCTGTCGGTCCTTAAGGATGTTATCAGTGTTTCATTATACTGATCCGCTATGGAGAGCTGTTCTGATTCATGCATTGGGGATCCGTCCTTTATATTCTGAATGTACTTTCCCAGGGAAGCCACGTTCCATCTTCGCTCATTCCCCATAAAGGAGTGTGCTGAGGGTCCGAATCCAAGGTATGCTTGTCCCGACCAGTAGGTGCTGTTGTGTTCAGAACGAAATCCCGGTAGCGCAAAGTTTGAAATCTCATAGTGCTCAAAACCATGTACAGCTGTAATCTCCCTGAGTAGCATGTATTGTTCGATACTTGTATCTTCAGGCAGTTCTGTCAGTCTTCCCTTCTTTCTCCAGTGGTGAAAAACTGTTCTGGGCTCATAGGTAAGATGATAAGCCGAAATATGATTCACCGGAAGTTCCATGGTTGTTTTGAGGTTCTTTTCCCATCCTTTCTGGGAGAGTCCTGGCAAGCCATAGATCAGGTCCATATTGATATTGTCAATTCCGGCCTCTTTGGCCTGTAAAATACTCCTTGATGATTGCTCGGCCGAATGGGAGCGGTTCATCAGTTCCAGGTCAGATTGGTGGAACGACTGAACACCTATGCTTAGCCTCCGGAATCCCAACTCGCGAAGATCAATAAGATACGGGCGTTCGAGGTCATCCGGATTTGCCTCAATGGTCAATTCTGCTCCATCGTCGATTCCAAACACTCCGGAGATCTGATCAAGTATCCTGGAAAGGTGATCCTTTTCCAGCACCGATGGGGTCCCTCCACCAAGATAGATCGTTTTTACAGGCGTGTTTTCTCCTTCCTTTTTTCGGATCAAGAATTCGGCAAGAAGAGCCTCAACATAATCATCAATATATTTCAGACTTACGGTGAAGTAAAAGTCACAATAATGACATGCCTTTCTGCAAAATGGTACGTGTATATATATTCCAGCCACCTTCCCGCTATTTTAATGTTCCAAGGATTGCATTTGAGACTGCCCTGGGTTCGGGAGGCAATGCATAAACATTGTATTCATAATTGCTGTTGTAGGGCGATATATTCAAAGTTATTCCATCGACATACAGGGTGCTGCTTCCGCCGGGATCGAACCCCATGGCAACATCCATGCCGTGTTTTGCTAAAATTCTGGCCATATCCGTATGGGTAGCACCCACCGATTCCCTGATCCTTCCATGAATGGCAAGCACCACCAGGGTTCCCTGTTCGTTGAGTCCCACGGCAATTTTCGGTCCCCTCATATCCATGTAATCCAGTCTGGCTGCCTGGGTCTCGATTGAATGACAAGAGGTCCAGCCCTCTTTCTCCATGTCGATCACCGGCTTTCCCTCCTTCAATAAAAGCGGACCCGCTTCAACTGCTTGCTGTACTCCTTTCAATCCCTTGATCTCGATCTTCACCTCCGTGCCCTCAATGAGGTCGTCGGGAACCTTTTCCTCCGGGATCGAAAAGGTAAGTCCAACCGGTACGATCTCCTTAGGCATGACACCACTGTTGTGTAAAATTTCCATTACCCTGCGACCGGACAGCCTCACTAAAACTCTTCCTTTTAAAGGGATCTCTTCAGTATACATCAGATCATAATAGGCAGGCTTGCCTTCCCGCGGATGGGCTGTATTGTAATCCGTCGCAGCGAATGAGATCTTCGAGTGACCAGCCGTGATGACAAGTCCCGATCGGCAATTGACCCGCCGGATAGATAAACGACCTTCACTATCAATCAAAAATGCAGCCTTGTTAAAAAGAGGCGGGCAAAGACAGGTTCCGTCCCTTACCAGGAGTCCGAGTGGTGAACCAATATATGATTCCGGCATTCCAAGCTTACCCACAAGCTCGGCGTTGAGGATATATCCACCATTCCAGGCGATCCTTACACTTTTTCCCGTCTCCTTTTCAAATTTCCCCGCCAGCGATGAAACCGTCTGCGTACCATTCCCGGATTGTGCAACACTGAATTCCCATTTTTCTTCTCCGGGATGAATCATTGCATACACCCCATTATATGGATTTCCATCGGCATACTTTCCGCAAATATGTTCGTGAGATACGGTGGATGACCCCGGTTCCTGACTGTTTAATTTTTCCAGAAGCCTGAATACGGGAGTTCCTTTGTTTTCAGCATCCTCCCGTAATTTCTCCCGTAATTTCCTCTCACCCATAGACGTCTTCAATTTCTGATATTGCTCGCTATGAAGTGCCCTGTCCAGGTCAAGTGCAGTCTGCACTGGAGTCGGGTAGGCGATCGTTGCCCTGAGTCCGGCCGGTACATACTGAATATATCCTGCTTCGGGCGGAATTCCCATGATGTTTGCCGCGAGTTCTCCCCTCACCCGCCCAATGTGAAACCTGTCGATATTTACAATATCTGTCATCAGGGCCGCATGTCTCCTGTTGGTCAGCAGGAATCCTCCCTGTAGTGCTATGTCAACCAAAGTTGAAATTGCATTTGCTCCAAGTTGATAAAAGTGGATTCCAACACACAATTGATTGGTTTGTATGATCCGAATCAGCCGGTATGCATGCAATATTCTTAATTCTTCTGACCTGCCGTTTTCAATGTAGTTCTCAATTTCCCTGCGGTTCAGCTGCTTCCCCAACTTATTTTTCTGTGCAAAAATATAAACAGGAGCAATATTTTGATGCCTCCTTTCAAGAATGTCTCGCGTAAGCTCCTTCTCTATAGGCAGATCAAGGCGGGAACGAATTGCCTGCAATGCAAAGAACTCCAGCTCATACATGATGAACTCCCCGGGAAAATATGCGATGGGCAAATTTGCCTTTAACTTTTCTATGAGTAATTTCCTGTTATCAATGGCCAGGTAATTGCTTGTTGAGAGCTGTAAAAGAGCCAGGTTCCAGTCTGTAAAAAACTGTGGGCTGAGGTCGATTTTTACATGAGGTGCCGGCTGAACAATCCGCATGTAAAGCAGGTTTACAACGCCGGTAAGTTCCTGGAAGGTATACTGTTGATACAAATAACTGCGTCTGTTCCTGTGGCGGTATGACATGGAATGATCATGGAGGACCTCCTGGTTACCGTTCGTGATAAAAAAGACCCTGTCTACCGCACGATAAAATTGTTCGATCTTCTCTTCCGGAATGTTTTCAATCTCAGGATCATTGTGAAGAATTTCCCGGGCAAAATAGAAAACGCTCCCCCGCACCCGCTGTTGTTCGATCCTGAAAAAACTCGGATCGATCAGTGATTTTAAATACAGCATGAAAGAGAGCTTCCCGTATCCTGGCAAATACTGCCTGTTTTCTTCATGAAGCAGTGAATGAATATTGTTGTCCTCTGCAACCATCATCTCTGCATAATCCATAAATGCTTTTTTGGCCTCCCCTGCTTCGTAAAATTCCGGCTGAAGTTGTGCATGAAGTTTTTGAACGATCGAACTGATATTCCTGCTGAGGGCTTCAAGGCTGTACCTTTTTTGAACCGTCCTGATATTGTGCCTGGTGTCTTCTGCATATTTGTGTGGGAAAAATACCCTTTCAATGATATCTGATACGATACGCTTGCTGATTTTTTTACCCCTGAATTCCTGGACCCTTAAACGGTCGTCTTCCCCGAGGTGCTCGCCGACCACTTCAGAATAAACTGCTTCGGGTTCATACCTGCAGCAGAAGATTGGGGTTCCACAAGCAGTCGCTTCAATAATCGGCAACCCCCTTCCCTCGGTCTTGCTTGGAAGCAGAATCAATGAAGCAATATTATAAAGATCCGGGATGCTGATTGGTGCATCATAACGCTCTATAAAAGATTGTTGGTCGATTTCTCCCATCAGCAGGGCCAGGTAGACCCTGTTCCGGAATTCTGCCGGAACTTCATTCATCAGCAGGTCGTAAGCCCTTATCAACTCGAGAAAATAGGGGTGGTGGCCGGTAGCAATCGGGCCGCTGATCAGTAAAGTGATCTTCAGGTTTGGAGTGCTGTTCATCCTTGTTCTCATCTCCCTGTTTTCAAGCAACTTCATAATTAAGCTAATGCCCAGCTCTATCCTTTTCCTTGAGATGATTCTCGTTGGTTGCAGGAAAATAATGTTCTCCGAACTAAATCTTTCAACACGACCCGTCTGTTTACCAATCAATATGGGAACCTGGTCTTTCTCTGATACCAATTCTCTTTTTTCCACATCCTCAACCGAAAAACATGTCAGCTGGTCCCCGTACCTGCTTAAAATATGCTCAAACTGGAGAAAAGCATTGATGTTCCTCCTTTTGTCATTTTTGGTGTAGACTGAAGTATCAACGGCTGTTCCTATCTCTGCTACCCTGGCCGGATTGTGCCCTTTGTAACGGATCAGTTGATTACTTTGTGATCGGTTGATATTGACATTCATCCACAAATTTGATTCCCATGGATAGATGGTTTCAATGATAGAGAAAAGCTCCCCGAGATGTGCGTTTGTGAAAAAGAAATCGCGGGGTCCCTTTTTAAGGTTCTTTGATTCCCGGTCGAAACGACTGTTCCCCCCTTCAAAATAGAAATCATGGTTGTTGTTGATCACGGGAATGGATAAAAACTCTGAAAGCAAAACCAGGGACAGGGCGGCAGACACGTTCCCCGGATTCGAACAAACATTGATGACGTACAGGATGCTGATGCCCTCTTCCTCTATATATGTCCCGATCTTTTCGACCAGTTGAAGAGTTTGGTTCCAGAATTTGCCGACCAGTTGATTGTATTGTCTGCTTCCCCGTTCCAGCTGGGTCTTGAAAAAAGCCTCATACAGATCCCACTCATCAAAACCTGCAAGTTCAGGAATCTGGTATTTCCTGTACTGTGGATTGATCAGGGTCTCTGATCTGTTCCTGAATTTCCCGCCAATGTAATGAATGAGTATGCCCGGATACAGCCGCTCAAAAAGGTGGGCATATTTTCCCACCTCCACCGTTACGCCATCTACCATGAAATGAAAGGTGATGAATCCTATACCCCCCTTTTTGATCTCCCTGCTGAAGTCTTCATAAGTGCCGCCAAATCCCTCTTCCCTTAGCGCGTGCTCCTCCCTGAACCGGTCTATAAATAAACCCAGGTCAAACCAGGTATCTGCCTTTTCAGCCCTGAGCTTCTCTAACAGCGAATTAAGATCGTTCCTGCTTTTCATTCAGCGGCAAGGTATTATTTTTGCAATACAAAGCTTTGGAATTTAAGAATTTCT